>Ga0209698_10000556_pt1 | contig 42646 bp, 40 predicted proteins | sample LitLauG_LLR_2012_FD_187203 | JGI IMG/M metagenome (GOLD analysis project Ga0209698, IMG submission 187203) | Freshwater sediment microbial communities from Pennsylvania, USA - Little Laurel Run_MetaG_LLR_2012 (SPAdes) (version 2) | ecosystem: Environmental > Aquatic > Freshwater > Creek >... | reverse complement strand
CCCCCACCCCCGCCACTGGTAGCTCCGATCCAGCCCAGCATTGGTTGCGGCGAAGGCGGACCGGGATCCACTTGGTAAGTGCAACCGCTAGAGGCTTGAATCGAGTTATTCGTCGGATTCGGATCATTCAGATACAAACTGAGCGATGTGGGAGCGCCGTCGGTAAAGAAAACGATGGCATTTACCCGGCCGTCGCTGCCGTTGGCTGCGATATCTCTCAGATGCGCTTTCTGCAGCTCGATGTAGGCCAGCGATAGCGATTCCGCGGTGCTGGTAAATCCGGTGTCAACGATGGCCCCGATCTGGTTGACCATATCATTGGCGGTGCCGTCGTTGAAGTTGGTATCCGGACCGCCATTCGTCGCCGAAATCGTGGCAGTCCAGGGCCTGCCCGTCGGGTACCCGATCAGGGAACTGCCGCTCAGCACCACCAGACCCATCTCATCGGATCCATTGGTGAAGCTTTGGGTGAAGGTCTGGCCGGCGGCCTTCACCTGGCTAATCACCGGTGACATGGACCCGGAGCGGTCCAGGATAAACATCACCCGCGAACTCGTGCGCAGGGCTGTGCCGCCTGCGGCTACCGTGGCGTAGCTCTGTCCGAAGATGCGGGCGAACAGCAAGGGAACCCTTACGGTGGCGCTGACCGCAATGGTTTTGCCGACGCCCGTGGTGAAATTAACGTTGGATTGGAGGGTGTTGGCGCCCCAGAATCCGGCCGTCCCATCGGTTGGAAAGTTGGCAGCCAGGACTGAGTTCGCGATCGTCGTCGGATCAGCTGAAGTGCCGAGCAGCCGGCCGGCAGCTAGAGCGGCGCCATCGACGGCCGACCCCAGCTTGGCCTGCACGATGTAGCACATGGTGGCGTCAATTCCCAGACCGGCCAGGGGGATCAACAGCGTAGGCAGCATCAGCGTGAAAAGGATCAGGGCCGAACCTCCGCGACGGGACATGCTGCGGAACTCTGAGCGCATTAGTTTTTCTCCTGGCGAATCCTTAAAAAATTCCGTAAGAGTACGTCATTGGACTGGAGGCGTAAGGATTCATGACGAATCCGTAAGCCTCGGCTTCGGCAATATAGAGCACCTGGCCCGAAGGCAAACCGGTCACGTTGCCGATGGGGTTGGCCGGGCTGACGCCGAAGCTGGCTACGTCGCCGCTGTTGGTGGCCTGATCCAATACCACGACAGTGACTCCATCGGCGGCGAAAGTGACGCCTGTCGGCGCGCCGAAATTGCTTTCGCGCATGCTGGTGTTGCCTAGGTTAATCCGCTGGGCGAATACCCACTGGCCCAGGTTGGTGCAACCGACCGGGTTGCCGGCGGCGTCGACGGGCAGGCCGGCGCCGGTACAAGCCGCCTTGTCAATGTAGGTCAACTGGGAGAGAATCACGCGGGCGTTGCCCAAACCGGCGCCCGCAGTGGGGCTCATTCCGACGGCGGCGCCGAGGCTGGCCACAATCTGCTGATTCCCCGGCAGCGTAAAATCCACTCCGCGCGAATACATGCGCCCGGAGTCGCGCGCCAGTTGAACCGTTTGCAGCGCATTCACCATGTTGAGCCCAACTTCGGTTGTGCCTAGCAATAGCGGCACCATGACCAGCATGATGAAAGAGAACTCCATGATGGAAACGCCGCGCGCGCGTTTTCGGCTCATCATCTTCGCTCCTTAGGGGACGGTTCCTTTCGGCGGCAGGTCCCGCGATGGCTCAATCATGTCGTAAGAGGTCGCCGCGATCGGCGTCGAGGATTTGTCGGCGGGGGAGTTCCAACTGAAGATGCGCGGCACGAGGGGCGAAAGCGTGAATCCCTCCACGGAGACTTGCATGATGTTGAAGGGTTTATTGGCGTCGGCAGCGGCGTCGACCAGAGTCGGCGGCGCATTCGTCGAGGGGCTCGGCGGGGCGTAGAAATGAATCTTAATCTTGGCCAGCCCCGCGCTTCCCGCCAGCAGCCCAATAGAGCTCTGCTGCACCCGGGCTTTGGTCATAGCGGCCAGATCTGAGTTCGCGGCCGTCGCCTGCGCTCCGGTAATCGTAATGCCGTACCGGAGGCCCGTATGGACGGCGTAATTCAAAGTGCTCTTGGCAAAGATTGCCCAGGCAATATCGAGAAAGGCCAGGATCATGCACAACAGCGGCAGAAACACGAAGGTGAATTCGAGCACTTCCGCGCCTCTGCGCCGGTCCCCCCTGCGGCCGCCTTTGGAACCGCTTGTTGTGGCCATGTGCCAGTAAGACGATTCGCGCGCAGGCATTCTTTACGGGCTTATCCAAAGAGAGCGCCCGACCGCGGGTCCGGTTAACTAAGGTCAGCTCGCGGCGTACTACCGACGGCCACTGTTTGGCGAGTTCGGTTTCCCTGTACGATCGAGACGATGGCACAGCCCCGGGGAAGCACGGCGGTAGCGGCCGCGCTCGAGCAGGAGATTGCGAACCTTTATGCAGCCGAAGCGCCCGCCATGCTGCGATACGCCGCAATGTTGGCAGGCAATCCGGAAACGGCTCGGGACGCGCTGCAAGAAGCTTTTTTCCGTTTCTTTATCGCCCGGCGCGCCGGCCGGCAATTCCTGTCTCCGAAGGCATGGCTCTTCCGGGTAGCCCGCAATTACATCCTGGATCACAAGCGATCGTTCGCAAGAAACGAGATCGGCATCGAGTCGGCGCTCGATGTGGCCTGCCCCACCCCCGATCCCGCGGCCGCCTTCACCAACGCCGGACTGCTGCAACGAGCTTCGCAAATCGGCTTGTCCGCCAGGGAGATCGAGTGCTTCCGTCTGCGCGGCGAGGGGCTGCGCTATGAAGAGATCGCCACCGTACTAGGAGTGCAATGCGGCACCGTGGGCGCCCTGCTGGCTCGGGCGCACGGAAAGTTCCGGCAAGCGCTGGGCGAAGAGGGGCGCCAGAGCATCGGGTTCGCACTGGCAGCCCCGCGGGAGAAGCGCTATGCATCCTAGCCGCGCCGGTTTGATCGCGTTTGGCGATGCGGAAGCCGGCTCGACCGGGCGCCGCCGGATCGCCGGGCATCTTTCCCGATGCGAGAAGTGCCGCAGCGAGCTGCGGCGTATTCAAAGCGAGAAGCACCAACTCTCCTTTGACGCCTCAGCCTGCGCCACCGTGGATCCCCAGCCTGGTCTGGCCTGGCTGCTTTCCTCGATGGCATCGTGGCGCGATGGCCGGAGCGGCGGATTAGGGACTGAAATAAAGAGCCGCGCGCGCACGCAAATCGAACTCTACCTGGGCTCGCCCGCCATTTCCCTGGTGGAGCGGCGGCCGGGGGGGCCGCCGGAGGAACTACTCGCCAATACTGGTCTGGTTCTGGACGCGTTGCTGGGGCCGGAAGCGGCGGACGCCGTGAGAGACGACGTGCTGAACGGGCTGGAATGCGCCGCCATGGAGCCGAGATGATGCGGAAGGCCGATTACGAAGGCATTGAATCCGCGCCGCGGTGGATTCTGCTGTTTCTGGCCGCATACCTCGCGGCCGGCATGGTTGCGGTCTACCTGTGGAACGCGGCCGGCAACATCTTTTCGATTCAAGGAGGTACGGGCAGCACCTCGGCCTTGCCGGTGACCGGCATGGCTGCGGTGGATCTGTGGCTCTGCTTGGTGGTGCTGCGAAGTTTTCCGGCGGGCTCGCCCCTGCGAGGCGCTTGGCTCCTGATGGCTCTGGCGGCGGGGTTGCGCGTGGTGTCGGGCGTAATGGGCAGCCTGGCCGGATCCGAGGCGCCCGCGGTGGCGGCGGCGGGCGGTCCGGTCCAGTTGGCGCTGCTGGCGGCGGGTCTGTTCCGGTTGCTGGGCGTGTTGCGCGGGTTTGGATTCTGGCGACGGCCGGCCGTTGCGGATTGGGCGGTGTGCGGCGTAGCCGTCCTGTTCACTCTCTGCCGTTTGGCAGAGCTTGCCGCGGCGTGGCTCGCCGGCAGTCCGATCCGCGTCGAGAGTTGGGTTGCTGTAGCCGGGCTCCCCATCCTGTGTGTGCTCGTGCTGGAGGCGAGGCTGCTTCGCCAGTCGGTAGTGAGCATCGGGAATGGGTTGATAGCCAGGGTCTGGGTTGCGCTGGAGTGCGGCATCCTGTTGACCGGCGCCTGCGAGTTAGCGCTGTGGGTGGTACCGCATTATTCCCGGACGCTGCCGTTAGCGATGTTCCAGGCCCTCATCCGCCTGCCGGCGGCGGCGGCATTCGCGCTGGCGCCGGCCTACCAGGTGGCGGCACAGCGCCGGGCGACGAAACCGGCCTCTGTCCCCACTGGAGACCTGGCCACCGGTACTCCGGCGTTGGCCGAGTAGCCGCGCTACTCCCACCGCAGGGCGCGCATGGGGTCGATACCGATGGCGCGGCGCGCCGGCAGGTAGCCGGACAGCAGCGCCACCGAGGCGATTCCGCACGCGGCCAGCGCCATGGTCGGCACATCCGCCGGATCGATGCCGAACAATTGAGTCTGCACCAGGCGCGTCACGGCCCACGCCGCGGGCAGCCCGATGGTCACGCCGATCGCGGCCAGCAGCAACACCTCGCGCATCACCATCCAGATCACGCTCCCGCCGCCCGCCCCCAGCGCCATGCGGATGCCGATCTCGCGCGTTCGCCGCGCCACCATGTAGGCCATCACACCGTACAAACCCACCGCCGCCAGTACCGTCGCCAGGCATCCGAAGACCGTGGCCAGCATCGCCAGCATGCGCTCCGTCACTAGCGATTTGTCCACCTGTTGCTCCAGCGTCCGCATGCGGTAGACCGGCAAATTGGCGTCCACGCCGTGCACCACCTGTCGCAGCGTGGGGAACAGGTTCGCCGGGTCGCCCTTGGCGCGCAGATACGCCGTCATGCCCTGCACGAATGGCATCTGGCGGTAGGCCTGATAGACTTCGTACGGAATCTCGTCGCGTATGCTTTCGTATCTGGTGTCGCTTACCACGCCGACGATCTCGACGTCGAGCTTGGTTCCCGGATCGCCGCCCATTCCGAGATGCCGGCCAATCGGATTGCCCGCGCCGAAGTACCGCTTCGCGAACCTCTCGTTGACAATCGCGACTCTGGGCGCGTTCTTTTCGTCGCGCAGAGTAAAGTCGCGGCCCAGAAGAACATGGATGCCCAGAGTGTCGAAGAAGCCGGGCGATACAAACTGCATGTGCGGGTCCACGTATTCGCCCTGCTTGGTCGAGTAGCCTTCCACCGTCACGGTGCTGTCCCATTCGTTGCCATCCAGCACCGGCATGATGGCCAGCGCAGCCGACGAAACGCCAGGCACCGCAGTCAGGTGATCGGCCAGTTGCCGGTAGAACTCGAAGCAGCGCTCGTCCGAGTATCCGTTCAGGGTCGGGTTGACAGCAAACGACAGCAGGTTGTCCGTCTGAAATCCGGGGTTCACGCCCTTCAGGTTTTTCAAGCTCTGGACGAACAAGCCAGCGCCGATCAGCAACAGCAGTGACAGCGCCACCTGTGCCACCACCAGCGATTTGCGTAGCAGCACGGACGTGCCGCCTACTACTGCGCCTGCCTGGTCCTTCAAGGTGCCGGCCAGTTCCGGGCGCGTGGATTGGAGGGCCGGAACCAGGCCAAAAAGCAGCCCCGTAAGCACTGAGACCGCCAGGGTGAAACCGAGCACTCGCGCGTCGGGCGTACTCGTCAGGTTTACCGGGGTCACGGCTACCGGCAGAAAGCCGATGAGGGCCTTGTCCATCAAAACGGCGAGGCCAAGCCCCGCCAGGCCGCCCGCCGCCGAAAGGAGTATGCTCTCTGCCAGAAGTTGGGCAATCAATCGCCGCCGGCCGGCTCCCAGGGCGAGGCGAACGGCGATCTCTTTCTGGCGCGACGTGGCCCGCGCAATCAGCAGATTGGCCACGTTCGAACAGGCGATCAACAGCACCAGGGCCACAATCGCCATCAGCGCCAACAGCGGGTTGTAGAATTGCTGCCGCAGGAAGGACCGGCCCTTGGAGGCCGGCAGCAAGTCCATCGACATCTTCAGGAATTGCTGCTTGGTGTAGGGGGTGGCGGTGGCAAATTCCTTCTGCTCGACTTCCATCTGAAGCATCTGGTGGAAGAGCGGCTGTAGCCCCGCCTTGGCCTTCTCCAATGTCATGCCCGGCTTGAGCCGGCCGAAGGCCTGCACAAACCGGCCGCGGCGGTTGTTCAGACTGTAGAACCGGCCTGGGATCACTTCCTTCTTCATCATCATGGGCACGCGGACCTGCACCGTCGATCCCGGCTCCACGCCATCGAAGCCGGCCTGGCTCACCCCCACGATCGTGAGCGGATAGCCGTCCACGACGATCTTTTTGCCCAGCACACCGGGGTCACCCGCAAAGCGCGTTTTCCAGAAGCCGTAGCTCAGGACGGCGAGCGGGTGGCCGCCCTGAATCAGGTCGTCCTGCGCTGTGAAGACGCGCCCCAAGGCGGCGCCGACGCCGAGCACCGGGAAGTAGTTGCCGGATACCAATTCGCCGATCACCAGTTCGGTGCGGCCGTCGGCGGTGAGGCTGAGCAGCGTTCCATAGCGGCAGAACATGCCCTGGAAGACTTCGTTCTTGTCACGGAAGTCCTGGTACATCGGATAGGAGATGGAGTTCGCGCCGGTGTTGCTTCCGTAATGGCTGCCGTGCGCTGTGAACAGCACCAACTCCTGGGGATTCCGCACCGGCAGCAGTTGCAGGATGAGCTGATTGATGAGCGTGAAGATGGCGGTGTTGGCGCCGATCCCCAGCGCCAGCGAAAACACCGCGACCGCGGTGAACAGCGGCGCCTTGCGAAGTGTGCGGATAGCGTATCGCATCGTGGGGTAGGCCTCCCGGCAAGGCAGAGTCAGAATAATATACCGTTCGACGCCCAAAAAGTTACATGGATAGCCGTCCGCGCATGCTACGGTGTACCACATGAATTGGCTTATCTGGTCGCTGCTATCCGCGCTCTTTGCGGCATTGACCGCCATTCTGGCGAAGCTCGGGGTGGCCTCAGTGGATGCGAACCTGGCGACGGCGGTGCGGACTTCGGTGGTGGTGGTCTTTACCTGGGTGCTGGCCCTCGCCACCAGCCAACCGGGTGGTCTGCGTTCGTTCACCGGCAAGACCTGGCTGTATCTGGTCCTTTCCGGTCTGGCGACGGGCCTATCGTGGCTGTGCTATTTTCACGCTCTGCAGGTGGGCGAGGCTTCGCGAGTGGCGCCGATCGACAAACTGAGCGTGGTCCTGGTGATCGTGGCGGCGACGCTGTTCCTGGGGGAGCGGCTGACGTGGGGCAAGGCAGTAGGTGCGCTGATGATTGCGGGAGGTGCCATGGTGGTGGCGTGGGAATAGACGCCGCCGGCTCCCGGTGCTCGAATCCACAGCGCTCAGGCAGAGGGGTGACAGGCCACCGGGTGCGGTGGCCTGTCCCACCATTAGAACGTGTAACGGAGAGCGAACTCCATCTGCCGCGGGTTGCCGAGGATGCCGGTCAACTGGCCGAATTTGGCGGTCGATGTCAGACTGAGGTTGGCCGAGTTGGGATCGAAGCGCACGGTATTGGTGACATTGTAGGCTTCCCAGCGGAACTGGAGCCGCTGCTTCTCGCTCCAAGGCATGGTGAAATTCTTGTAGAGGCCGGTGTCGATGTTGAAGAAGCCATCTCCACGGAGCGAGTCCCGGCTGCCGGTTTGGCCGGCCATGGTTTCAATCTGGAAGCCGGCCAGCGCAGCCTTCGGATCGCTCCACAGGTTGGGCGCGGGAGCGCCGGAAACCGCCGGGGCGATGTGCGCGCTGACGGTCTGGGGAATACCAGTGCCGTTCGGAGTGGCGTATCCGCTGAGTTCCCAGTTGGTGGCCCAGCGGGAGCCATTGGCCACCGAGAAGGGGAGGCCCGAGGTCTGGCGCCACGTGGTGGTAATCTCCCATCCTCCCACTACGGCGTCGAGCGCCCTGTTCATGTTCGATCCGAACTGCTTGCCGCGGCCGAAGGGCAATTGGTAAACGAAGTAGGCGTTGGCCTGGTGGAGGGCGTCATAGCGGGAGACCTCCCGGAGTTGCTGGGCGTTCCACGAGTTGATCATGAAGTCGCCTGAGTAGGCGCCGACGCTTTCGGAACGGGAGCCGATGTCTATGGACTTGGACAGGGTGTAATTCAGTGTCATGTTGAGGGAGGAGCTGAGGCGCTTGGAAACGGTCCACTGCATGGCGTGGTACGCTCCGGAGCCGAGCGAGGACCAGGCGTTGAGCGCCGAGTACTGCGAACTCCACATCGAGTACGGCCCAAGCACACTGCAGCCGACGGTGTTTACGTGTCCGTTGCTAAAGAACGTGGAGAGGCCGTCGGAGTTGCAGCTCTGGCCGTTATCGATGTCGCTCAGGACGCTGGTGAAATCGCCCTGGTTGGCGTTGTAGAGGTAATCCTGCGCGACCGCCTGGGTCGGCGTCAGCCCGAGGCTGGCGCTGCCGGCCTTGGCCCAGAGGTTCTCAAAGAACGGAATCTTCGGAAGGTTGGCTATGGAGACACCTTGGAGGTCCATGAGGGTGGCCAACTGGGTCATCGCCTGAAAGTAGCTCTGGCCGGACTTTGGATCCACGAGATTCGTCGGCATTGCCAGGTCGCGCTGCACCAGATTGTGGCGCGACAGGCGGCCCACATACGACGCCTGCACGAACCATCCGTGGCTGAATTCACGGCCGATGCTGAAGTTGAGGTTCATGGTGTACGGCGCTTTCAGACGGTCGTCCAGTGAACTGGCGATGGCGAAGGCGTTGGGGTAAGAAACCGGGAAGACCGGCTTGGGCGCCGCCTGAAAGAACAGCGGCGCGTTGGGGGCCGAGGGGATCTGATTGAATCCAACGAAGCGGGGCAACTGCGACGAGGTGTAAACGTTGGGCGGCGTGGCCAGCGACGTGGACAGGCCGTAGGAGTTGGAGGCGATGAATCCGGCCAGGGGCTGGCCGATCAGATCGTAGTACATGCCGGCGCCGGCGCGGATGGAGGTCTTACCCTCGCCGAAAAGGAACTTGGAGAGCCCGCTGGATCCTTTGGGACTGTACGCAATTCCCAACCGCGGCTGCCAGTTGTTGTGCTGCGGGTAGTAAGGACGGCCGTTGGGAGTGTAGGAGAGGAAGCCGGCGCTCTGGTCGGAGAGGCCCTGGGCCGCCGCGGCGCCGCGGTTATCCATCCAAGCGCCGATGGGGATGTTGCTGGAGAGTTGCTGGCCGTTGGCTTCATGCACGGGCGGCATGATGGAAAGGCGAAGTCCGTAGGTCAGGGTGAAGTTGCTCTTGATGCGCCACGAATCCTGCGCGTACAATTCCGCTTCCCGGCTGACGAAATCGCGCACCACCGGAGAGCCCTGCGGGATGATGGTGCCGTCGGTAGTGTTGTTGTAGTTGGCGGTAGCCGAGGTCACGATGCCCAGTACCGCCACCATGCCGTACTCGTAACTGGTGGTGTCGCCCTTGGCGAGGCCGAGCGAGGCCGGCACCAGGTCGTTGCCGCTGCCTTTGATCACGGAAGCATTCGTGGTCGCCGAACTGTAGGCTTTGGCGTAGTTCACCGACGTGTTCGAAATCAGGCGGCCACTGAAGCCGAACTTGACGTCGTGCGCGTTATGGCTCCAGGCAAGGTCTTCCGTGAAGGTGTGGACCGGAACGGTTCTCTGGAGGGCGGTGTTGGTTCCGATAATCGGGTCGATGTTGCGGAACGTGACGTAGTTCGACCCGAGAATGCCGGTAGTCTCGCCACCTTGCCGCGTGAGTCCATAGCGGAAGGTGCTGACCAAGTTCGACCGCAGCACCGAGGTCAGGCCTGCGGCCATCCCTTTGTTGTTGGAAAGAGTGGTGGTATTCGGCGCTTGTCCCGGGAACTGCGGTGTGCCGGCGGCGTGATCGTTCTGCAGGTTGCCGCGCCAGAAGAGCGACTCCTTGCCGCTGTTGTCCAGCTTGTAATCCAGCTTGGCGGTATAGGTGTCCTGCTTGCTGTGGATGGGCGCGTTGAAGGTGTAGCCGGTGAAGTTCAATCCGTCGCCGAGAGAACCGTTGTTGCCGACGGGGTACTTCTGGAGCACCGCGAGCGCGGCCTGATCCACGCCGACGCCGAGCGGATCGACGATGGCCTTGATCTGGTCGGGCCCGATGGTGCGGAGTGCGCCGCTGCTGTCATGGTAGGTGACGATGCCCTGCTTGAGGTTCTCGGTCGGGATGGTGCGGTTGATGCTGGTGGCGCTGGCGTCGCGGCGGCCTTCGTAGTTGACGAAGAAGAACGCTTTATTGCGCTTGATTGGTCCGCCGACCGACGTGCCGAAAAGGTTGATCAGCAGTGCCGGGCGGGCGACGCCATTGCGGTTATTGAAGAAGTCGTTGGCGGCGGTTTCGCTGCCGCGGCGGTACTCGTAGAGCGAACCATGGAGGTTGTTGGTGCCCGAGCGCGTGACCAGGGTGATGTCGGCGCCCGAACCGCGGCCGGTGTCGGCGCCGCCGTTCGAGGTGGTGGTGCGGAACTCCTCCACCGAGTCCGGGGTGACGCGCAGGACCGTGGTGAAGGCCGCGCGGTCGGCTTGCGAGTTGACGTCGGCGCCGTCGAGGGTGATGTTCGACTGGTCGGAGCGTCCGCCGTTGACCGAGCCGTTGCGGTCGTCGGGGACGCCGGTGGAACTGTTGGGGATGCCGAAGAAGGCGACGCCGGGTTGGAAGCTGAGCAGGTTGGCGACGTTGCGCGCGAACGACGGCAGTTCCACGATCGCCTGCGACGTAATCACGTTGCCGAGCGACGCATCGACCGTGTTGAGTTGCGCGGCGGCCGCCTCCACCACGACCGAGGTCGAAGTGGAACCGACTTTTTCAAACCTGACGTTCACCGTGGCCGGCGAGTTCACCAGCAGTTCGATGGCCTGGATGGTTACATCGTTGAATCCGGGGGCCTGAGCCATCAGGCTGTAGGTGCCTGGCGGCAACTGCGGAATGGTGAAGCGCCCCTGCGTATCGGAAGTGTCCGAACGCTTCGCGCCCGTTTGAGTATTGGTCACGCTGACAGCGGCGTTAGGAATGACCGCACCAGTCGGGTCCGCGACCGTTCCGGTCAGCGATGACGTCTGGCTGAAAAGGCTTCCGGCCACCAACAGACACACGAACAAAACCCCGGTTAGCTTGTGCACTTTGCTCCCCTTTCTTGAACAACCAACTACGTTCCCCTAAACTTCCAAATGAAGACGTGATTGATCTTGGGTACCACTTTTGGCAACCCGCTGTCAACGGGATTTGGCCGCGTTGGCCGGGTTGCAACAAGTGTTGCCCGTTTGAGCGGCTACAAGCAATGCCGGCGGCGTCTCTGTGGCTCAGCCCTTATACCTGGCGCGCCACGAACAGGCGGAAGCACCCAGACCCTGCCTTCCCCTGCTGGCGCGACCGGCATCGGCCTCGCGGAAACCCGGTCAAATGGTGGTGCCGGCGAGCCGGCCACGCTGACCAGTGCTTATTTCAAATCTCCGGCGGCCAGCTCGTCCAGCAGGGTGGCCGCCTTGCTCACGTTGTCAACCCCGAAGACCACCAGCGCCAGCGTCGATCCCGGCTCCAGTCCGCAGTAGGAGTAGTCGATGTTGATCTGCTTTTCGCCTAACCGCGAGGCTGCACGGCCCAACTCACCGGGACGGTGCGCCAGCCTGACGACGGCAACCTCCGTCTCCTCGAAGATCATGCTCAGGCTGCCCAGGACCGCCAGTGCACTGGCCGGATCGTTCACCAGGATTCGGGCCAGGCTCTCGCCCTCCTCCACGTACGATTGAAAAGCCAGGATGTTCACGCCACGCTCCGCAAGAGCGAGGAAGCATCTCCCCAGGGCGCCCGGTTTGTCTTCAATCGTTATCGTGAACTCCTTCGCCTTGGCCATGCGGCTCGACCCCCTTCCTTTCCAGAACACACTAACCGCCGTCGCGGTCTATATTATACGTGCTCCAGCGATGCGGTTCTCAGCCGTGATCCGTCCCTGAACACTCCGCGTCTCCATCTACTCCCCGACGCCCGAGATCCGCACGCGATTTCCGGCGCGGCATCAACGCCGCCGCCGCGAAGATGCTCTATAGTACGGGTTATGGCGATCATCGCGGTGGCCGGGCATAAAGGTGGTATCGGTAAGTCCACGATCGCGGGCAACCTGGCGGCGGAGCTGACGGAGATGGGTTGGCGCGTGGTTGCGATCGACGCTGACCCGCAGCACAGCCTCGCTGCCTGGGCGGCCCAGGGCGATGGCGTGCTCTCCGGCACGGTCGAGAAGGTCAAGGGCGGCGATGCCGACGCCCTGCGCGCCAAAGTACGGTCCCTCGACAAAACCGCCGAGCTCATCGTCATCGACACCCCGCCCGGCATGCCCGAGACGACCTTCCAGGCAGCGCTCGTGGCCGACCTGATGCTGTTGCCCTGCGGCGCGTCCCCGCTCGATTTGTTCGCGTTGAAGGATGCGCTGTCACTGGCATTGCGGGCGCGCGCCCAACGCCGCTCCAAGAAGCCGCGGATCCGCTTCGTGCCGTCCCGCGTCCCCGCCAATACCAACCTCGGACGCGGGTTAACCGAATCGCTGGAAAAGATGGGTAAGAAGGTGCTGCCGCCGATCGGGCAGCGAATCGCCGTCGCCGAAGCAGTGGCGAGCGGGCTCACCATAATGGAATACGCGCCGCACTCGCCCGCCCGTGCCGAGTTCTCCGCGTTGGCGCGCGCCGTGGACAAGATTCTGCGGCGATGATTCCCGGCAGCACGCCGGCTTCGGGCAACGGCGAACCCGAGAACCCCGGAGTCTCGCACGTCATGCCCCAGGCGCCGCAGTTCCGTCAATTCGCGGGCAGCAGTTTCTCAGACTCGCCACTGCCAGGTGGCTGCCGGCCGTGCGGGCGAACGTTGACGGCGCTGAGGTGGACATGGCCGGCTCCCTGCTCGCACCAGGCGCCGCCAGCGAGCTGGAATGCCCACCACACCGCGGCCGCCGCTATTCCCGGCCGGCATACAACTCGTCGATCTGTTCCTTGAAATTCTCCATGGCGCGAGTGCGGCGGACCTTCATGGTGGCCGTCAACTCGCCCCGGTCGATGGAGAAATCGCGCCCCAGCACGCGGTGTTTGCGCACCTGCTCGAACGGCGCCAGTTCCCTGTTGACGCGGGCCACGGCTTTCTGAATCTCGGACAGTACCGGCGGGGCCTGCGCCAGTTCGTGGGCCGGACGGCCTTTCCACTGGTCCATCCCCTTCAGGGCTTCCGCCGCCGCCGGGTTGATCGTGAAGAGCGCGGTCAGGTAGGGCAGGCGGTCGCCGATGAGGAGAACCTGGCTGATCAGCGGCTCCATCTTGAACAGGGCCTCGACGCGGGCGGGATGAATCTTCTTGCCGGTGGAGGAGACGATCAGCTCCTTCTTGCGGCCGGTGATGAAGAAATAGCCCTCGCTATCGGCGCGGCCGAGATCGCCGGTGCGCAGCCAGCCGTCGCACAGGACCTCGGCGGTGGTCCCCGGGTCGTCGAGGTACCCGGTAAAGAGGCAGGGGCTCCTCACCAGGATTTCGCCGTCGTCGGCCAGCTTCATCTCCACGCCGGGCAGAGGAACGCCGATGCTGCCGGGCTTGGGCCGGTCCAGCGGATTGAGCGAGACCACGCCGCCTTCGGTGAGCCCGTAACCCTCTATGATGGGCATGCCGATGGCTTCATAGAATTCCGCCAGGTCTTTGCCGAGCGGCGCCGCGCCGGATGCGGCTATCTTCAAACGGCCGCCGAAACGGCCCCGCACCTTGCGGAAGAAGATGGCGTCGGCAACCCTCAGGGGTCCGCGGATGCGCGCCGGCACAGGTTTGCCCTCGCGGCGGTACCGCGCGGCGGCGAGCGCCAGCGCCAGGGCGCCGTAAAAGGCCTTGCGAACCGGCGCGGGCCGCTTGCGGAGTTCTGTACAGATGGTGGAGTAGATGCGCTCCCACATGCGTGGCGGCGCCAGCAGGATGGTGGGCCGCACCCTGCGAATGTCCTTCGGCAGGTTCAGGAGGCTCTCGGCGAACGTAACCGGCATGCCGCTCCGGATCGGCAACAGTTCGATCACCACGCGTTGGGCTATGTGGGCCGAGGGCAAGAAAGCGACGGTCTCATCCCGAGGTCCGATGGGCAGCGCGGTGGGACCCATGTCGATGTTGGCCACGAGGGCCTGGTGCGTCACCAGCGCCATCTTGGGCTCCCCCGTGGCGCCGGAGGTGAGATAGAGGATGGCCGTGTCGGACGGCTGCAAGTCAGAGCGCACGCGTACCATCGATCCCGGATCCCGGGCCAAGGCCTCACGACCCATGGCGCGCAAGCCGTCCAAGGTAATCGCCCCTTCGGCTTCGCCGGTCAGCAGGATCCAGAGCCGGATCGGGGCCTCCAGCAGAGTCTTCAGGGTCTGAGGATCTTCCACGAAAACGGCTTTGGCAGAGGCTGCTTCGATGGTGCGGACAAGATCCCTCGGCGGGTAGCTGGGGTACATGGCGGCGGCAATCGATCCGTTCGCCATAATGCCCAGGTCGGCCAGGTAGAACTCCAGGCGGGTTTCCGAGTTCAAAGCGACCACGTCGCCCTTGCCGAGCCCCAGCGACCGCAGCCCGGCGGCGATCTCCTCCGCCGCCTGCCGGTACTGCTTCCAGGAATAGGTGAGGTATCGATCGCCGCTGGGCTGGCGCAGGGCCGGAGCGTCGCCGTAGAGGCGGGCGGTTTCTTCCAATACCTGGTAGACGGTACGCGGATTCATTCACCTGCAATGTATCAGAAGGCGGACGCCGGGTGCCGGCGAAGGCGGCCGGGATCCGGGATCTGGCATCCGAAATCTGGCATCCGGGATGTGGCTTCCGGAATCTGGCCTACACGCTGACCACCGGGCAGGGCGACTGGCGAATGATGGCGTAAGCGTTGGTGCGCAACCGGCCAAAAACGCCGGCGGCCGAGCCCCGGCCAATGACCAGCACATCGGCCTGGACACGCAACGCCTGGGAGCAGATGACGCGCGCCGGTTCGCCCGATTCCAGGTAGATTTCGGCTTGGGCGCCGGTGTCGCGCTGAATCAACTGCAGTTCAGCCTCCGCGCCTTCGTGCACGCGGGCGCGCCACAACCTTTCGGACTCGTCGGCGATGTCCGGACCCGGGGCACTGGCATGGATCACGGTGAGGCGGGCGTCAAACTCCCGGCGTAGCCAGTCAGCCCACGCCAGAGTTTTGGAACTTTGCGGGCCCAGGTCGAGCGCGCAGAGAATGCTTCGGATCGAGCCGGGTGCGGGAGCGCCTGTATCTTCGAGGTGCACGCCGGTCCACACCGGGCAATCCGCGTCGTGAAGCACTTTGGCGGTGTTGGACCCGAGAATGAAACGGCGGAAAGGGCCGTAGCCATGGGTGGCCATGGCGATCAGGCTGGTATGCTCGTCGTGGGCGAACTGGACGATTTTTTCGGCTGGGTCGCCGTGCAGCACCACCCGGCGTACATTGAGGCCAGCCAGTTGTTCGGCCATGAAAGCATCCAGTTCCCTGGCTGCCTGGCTGGCGCGCGCACGGTAGACGTCCACGAGCATAGTACCAGCGGTTTCGATCGCGCCAAATTCGTCGTGCAGCGGAGTCAGCGCGTGGAGCAAGGTGAGTTCGGAATGGAAATGCCGCGCTAACAGGCTGGCGTGGCGCGCTGCTCCCACCGAGCGTTCGGAGAAATCGACGGGCAACAGGATCTTGGATAATGACGGCATCGAGCGGCTCCTTTGGTCCTACAAACAGGATAATCCGATTCGAAACCCGGATCCGCTGCGTGGGAGGCTGGTTTGGGCCGGGCTCAGCCGGCGTGATCCAGCGACCCAGGATCGGATGCGGTACGGTTGGCAACGCGCTCCACGTGGAGCAAGGCTTGGCGCATCAGTTCCGGGACGATCGGGTCGGGATGGCGGAGCAGGAAGACCAGCAACCGCATCCATGCCAGCTCGCTGGGATCGACGCCGATCACGGGGACGGGTTTTGCCATAGGGCGGAACCTCTCGTTTACCTTTTCGGCCCTTGCCGGGGATTCGTTAGCCTGGCTATAGATTCCTAAAGGCGGGACGATAAGTGTTCATGCAGAGGTGCCAACGGGCATTTGACGACCGGCATCCCTGCGAGAGGAGCTGTTATGGATATCACGGCATTGAATTGGAGCGCGGAGTCACTTCATGCGCCGGCGCCGGCGATTCCGGCCGACCGGGCAGCGGAAAACCGCGAAGTCGTGCAGGCGGTCAGGGCGCTGAATGGCACGGAAATGTTTAGCCAGGACAGCGAACTCATGTTCCAGCGGGATCCGCTTACGCAGCGAATGGTGGTGCAACTGATCAACCGCAAGACCAAGGAAGTGATTTCGCAGATTCCGCAAGAGTACGTCCTGCGCCTCGCGCAAGATCTGAAACCACGCAATGGCTAACACGAACGGGAGCAAGGCCAGGTGCACAATAACGGTAAAGAAGCCGGCGGCAGCGCCGATAAGTTCAGTGGAGAGAACAGAATGTGGCAAAACGCTCATGACGCTTACCTGGAGAGCCGGGTCCTTTCCGCCGATCCTATCGAATTGGTGAATCTGCTGTACCAGGCCTGCAAGGGTGCGGTCCGAGATGCCCGCCACTATTTAGCCAATGGCGAAATCGCATTGCGGTCGCGTTCGATTACGAAAGCGTGCGAAATCGTCATCGAGTTGACAACGTCCTTGGATCACAGCCGCGGAGGCGAGATCAGTCAGCGGCTGGCGCAACTCTACGATTACATGCTGCGCCGCTTGATGGAGGCCAACATCCAACAGAGCGATGTGCCCTTGGCCGAAGTGTTAGGTCTGCTTTCGACCTTATCGGAAGCTTGGGAAGGTTTGAAACCGGACCCGCAGCCGGTGTCCGTCACGGCCAGCCCCTGGGCGCAAGCCTTGCCGCAGGAATCCGCGCCGGTCTGTGCTCAGGGGTGGAGCTTTTAGTACCTATGCTTTCGAATCCTGCATTTTTCTGGCAGGATATTTTTGACCAGTGTGTTGCCTTTGTTTATGCTGGTGCGGAGGCCCTCCGAAAAGCTTCGGACTTTGGAGTCCGATACCGTCACCGGGGCCTTCTGCTCCTGACTCCTTGGGCCGCTGCCTGTTTGGTTCCGGCTATGCCGGGTTAGGGTTCGGTGTTGTCCGGGTCGAGCGCTACTTGCGCTGCAGGCCTTCGGTGATCAAAGTAGCCAGGCCTATGCCTCCCTGCTGGGCCATGGCGGCGGCGAACTGCTGTTCGGCGAAATCGGTGGCCGCGTCGCCCGAGGCGTCGTCAGTCGTGGCCAGCCAGTTGCCCCCGCTCTCGCGCACGGAACGCAGCATCTGGCCCAACAACAAGGCTTCGAACTGTTGAGCAGCATCGCGGATTCGGGCAGGGTCGTCGGGCTTGCGCCCAGCGCCTCCGGAAGCTAACCCCGCCTCGGCATCCACGGCCCGCGGAATTAACGTCAAGTCACCCATCGTCAGGTCAGCCATTTAGATCACCTCGATTTCGGCTTCCAGCGCGCCTGCGCTTTTCAGGTTTTGCAGGATGGCGATGACGTCGCGCGGAGTGGAACCAATCGACGCCAGAGCACGAACCAGTTCCTCCACCGTGGCGCCTTGCTTGAGCACCACGTTGCGCGCCTTCTCCTCTTTGGCGGCAACGCTGGTTTGCGGCACCACCTCGGTGGTTCCCGGGGAAACCGGGTTGGGCTGCGAAACCGCGAAGGTGGTCTGGATCTCTACACTGAGGTTGCCGTGCAGGATCGCCACCGGCGACACCCGTACGTCTTTGCCGAGCACGATGGTGCCGGTCCGCTCGTTGATCACCACGCGCGCGGGGCGGTCCGCCTCTACCGTCAGGTTCTCCAGCTCGGACACGAATTCGGTGGTTCGCGAGGCATATTCGGGCGGTACCGGGACGCTGACCAGACCGGCATTTTCGGCCTTCGCGGTTTTATCGCCGCCATACTTCTTGTTCACGGCTGCCACGATCCTCGCCGATGTGGTGAAGTCAGACTGGTGGAGTTGCAGCCGCACTTGGCCAGTGGGCGCGACCGAGGGCGCGGCCCGCTCCACGATAGCGCCGCCTACACTTCGGGCCACCGTGGGATGATTTAAGGTCTGAGAAGTGCCGCCGCCGCGGCCGGCGCCAAAACCGCCCGTCATGACCGGCCCTTGCGCCACCGCGTAGACCTGGCCGTCGGCCCCGCGCAAAGAAGTCAGCAACAGCATGCCGCCTTGCAGGTTCTTGCAATCGCCGATGGCGGCCGCGCTGACATCGATGTGCAGGCCGGGCTGGGCGAACGAGGGCAGCGTGGCCGTGACCATTACGGCCGCCGTATTGTTCACACGGATGGCCGTGGCGGGCACGGTAATTCCCATGCGCTCCAGCAGGTTGGTAAGGCTTTGCGCCGAGAACAGAGTCTGCTGCCGGTCGCCGGTTCCGGCCAGGCCCACCACCAACCCATAACCAATCAGTTGATTGTCGCGCACGCCTTCGATGGAGACCAGGTCTTTGAGCCGCGCCGCCGGCGCGTTGCCCGCCAGCAGCGCCACTGCCAGCAGCAAGATGGGGAAGCGAGTTCTCATATCAGAAAGGAAGCAGCCCCATCAGCAGCCGGTAGAGGATGAAGGGTCGTTTGATGGCATCGCCGACGACGCCCTTGCCGTTGACCCGGACCTCCAGTTGCGCCAGCCGGTCGGAGCGCACGGTGTTATCGGACAGCAGATCGGCCGGACGCACCACGCCGCGAACGGTGATGGTCTGGCGTTCGGCATTGAGCTCGACGTCCTTGGTTGCCTCCACTACCATGCCACCATTGGGCAGCACGCCGGCCACGCGCGCGGTGAGCGTCGTGCTGATCACGACGTCACGGCTGGTGGTTCCCTGGCCCGCCAGTTGCGTATTGCCGGACATGCCCGCCAGGCTGGCCAGGGGGCCGGCCGCTTTGGTGACGCCGGCCAGGGCGCTGATGGTAGCCGAGGAGCTGGATTGGCGCTGGGTCTTGGTAGTGCCGCTGGAGACTGCGGAAGCTTTTTCCACCACCAGGATGGTCAAGATGTCGTCCACCATGCTGGCGCGATTATCGCGCGCCGCATCGGCCAGGCGCGAACCGGGCATCCAGATCGAGCCGGGCGCTGCCGGCGGCGCGGCTGCCGACCGGGCGTTAGCCTCGGATACGTAGCGGTCGAGAGGAGACAGTGGGGCCACGCTGGGTTTCTTCTTGTTGGCGCCCCACAGCGTCGTCGCCACGATAAGAGCGCAGATCAAGGATTTCATGGAGTCCCTTTCACGGATACTTTGCCTTTGCCTTCTACCACGGCCGGAAAGCGCTTCTTGGACACCGGGTTGAGCACGGGGATGGTTTGGCCGGCCGATCCGGAAGCCTCCGCCTGGGCTTGGAATGCCAGACGGGCGCCGCCCTGGAGTACCTCCACCTGTACGGTGTCGCCGCGCAGGACATCCTTGGCGGCCTCGACCCAAGCCTGCCGGATCGGGGCGCCGGCGGCGATGGTCAGGCGCGCTACCCGGCCTGTGACCTCGTCGATCGCGGCGGCGTAGGGGCTCGTGCCGGGAGGTTGCTCGCCCATCTCCACGCGCAACTGCGCCGCGCCGATCAAGCGCCCGGCTTTCAGTTCTTCCGCTGCCACCACGCGCGCCGTGCTCACCTGCACCTTGACCTTGGCCCAGATGGCGAACCGGTGGTTGGAGCCGTAGGGCACAAACCCATTCCAGTAACCGCCAGACGCCCCCTGGCGCAAACCACTCAGCGGAAACTCCGGCGGTCCCAGCGGCGCGGCCTGGCGGCTGAAATCCAAGAGGTCGATACGGGCTGCGGGCAACTGGCGTTGCATGGCCTCCAGCAGCCGGGCGCCGTCCAGGCGGACCAGCGGCCTTTCGATGCAAATGGCGCCCTGCGGGGCCGGGGGAACGTTGAGGCGCACCGACAGGCGGCTCAAGTCTGCGGCGCCGAAGATCCGCTGCATGCCGGGAACCGGCGCCGGCGCGATCACGGTGTCCGCAGCCACTTCGGCAAGGGCTGGAAATGCCGGCGCGAGGTCTTGCGCCAGGATGTAGTCGGAAGCGGCGGGCAGCCCAAGGCAGCCAGCCAGCGCAAAGGAAGCCAGGGGGATCATCGGGTCAGATTATTGATCTGCGAATACATGTCGTCGGCTGCCTTAACCACCTTGGAATTGGCCTCGTAGCCACGCTGCGCCTGGATCATGTTGATGAATTCTTCCACGATCGAAACGTTGGACTGCTCGGTGTAGCCCTGCATCACGGTACCGAGCCCTTCCTGGCCGCCGGGCGTACCGAGAATGGCGTCACCCGAGGCATCGGTGGGCGTAAAGAGATTGCTGCCGATGCTGTTCAACCCGGCAGGATTTTGAAAATTGGCGAGCTGGATCTGGCCTACCTGTTGTGCGGCGGTCTGGTTGGGCAGGGTATAGCTGACAGTGCCGTCCTGAGCGATATTGACCGTCTGCGCGTTGGCAGGTATGGTGATCTGGGGCTCGATGGGGTTGCCATCGGACGTGACGATGTTGCCGTCTTTGTCCATGCGGAAAGATCCGGCGCGGGTGTAAGCCAGTTCTCCCGATGGCTGGCGCACCTGGAAGAAGCCCTTGCCTTGGATCACCAGATCCAGCGGGTTATCGGTTTCCGCAAATGCGCCCTGGGTGAAGACGATCTCGTTGGACGACGGGCGCGTGCCCAGGCCGATCTGCAACCCGGTCGGAACCACGGTCTGCTGGCCGGCGGCCGCACCGGGCTGCACCACGCTCTGATACAGCAGATCCTGAAACTGCGCGCGTCGCATCTTGAAGCCGATCGTGTTGGCGTTCGCCAGATTGTGGGCGATGTTGTCGATGTTCATTTCCTGCGCCGACATCCCGCTGGCGGCGCTGTACAGTGCTCGAATCATTCTTATCTCCTGACTTCGGACTCTTACCCTACTTTGGCTACCTCTTCGACTGCCCGCCGGTTCATGTCGGCGCCCAAAGCCACGGCCTTCTGCAACATCTCGAACTGCCGCATCACGCTGATGAGCCGGACGGCGGCTTCGGCGGGGCCGGTATTCGACGCCTCCAGCTTGCCCTGCTGCACCACGGCGCCGGAAGGCGCCGCGGGACGGACCGCGGGATCGGCAACGCGGAAATAGTTGCCGCCCTGTTTCGAAAGCCCCGCGGTGCTGCCGAAATCGACCACCTCGAGTTGGCCGATCACGGCGCCGTCCTGGGTTACCGTGCCATCGCCTGAAATTTCGATGGGGCGGGAGGCTTGCAGGGTGAGCGGCGCGCCTGTCCCCGAGCGGACGGCGTAGCCGTCGGAAGTCACCAGTTTTCCATCCGTGGCCAAACGGAAATTGCCGTTGCGCGTATAGAGAGGTCCGCCGGGTCCCTGCACGGCGAAGAAGCCTTTGCCGGAGAGCGCCACATCGAGCGGGTTTCCGGTGGAATGGACGTCGCCTTGCGAGAAATCCACCCAGGGCTTCTCGATCAAGGGCATGGTGGAGAGTGGATCGTTGCCCTGCGCCTCGGGCGCGACATAGAGGCTGTAGAACTCGCGGTCGGCCTTGTACCCGCCGGTCGACGCGTTCGCCATGTTGTTGGCCAGCAGGTCGAGCGATTCCATCCGGGCGCGAAGGCCGCTGGCCGCGGCGGCGGTCATAGGGTCCATAACGGGATGGAGAGAGCACACCGTAGGCCAAATCGATTAACAGATACAAATATCTCAAAATGAACGGCGCCGGCCGATAAGCTGGATAACGACGAGTGCGGGCGCGTGGCAGTTTCTTGCCGCGCCAGGGTTTCACGGCAACTTCCTGCCGCGAGGCGTCCTACCAAGCCGTTGAAAATGGAGCGTCTCGTTTTGGACCGCAATCTGCATTTGCGAAGCGCGTGACGTCTCTCGCACTTCCGGCTTCGCTTATCGCGATGCTTGCTCAGGGGCAGCCGCCTGCAGGCCCGGCGGCTGCCGCCAAAGGTAGCACCAAGCCCCTGCCCGGTGCGGCCGATGCCGCGAAACCGGCGGATGGAGGAACCGGGGTTGGGAACGCCCCCTTGTTCCCGTCCCTGTTCGACGGCTTGCTAGAAGGGGGTCTGGAAGAAGGATCGTCGCTCGAAGGAAGGGCTCAGCCGGCCAGGCACGCTCTGGAGCCCGCCGCCAAACCGTCTCGGAAAGCCGAGGCCCTGCAAATTCCGATGCTGACCCTGGCGACCGTCGCCATCTCGAGCGGTCTTAATGGGGCGGCGCCCCTGCCTCCCGTGGTGTTGGCGGATGATCTCGATCCCTCCACTCCCTCGCCGGCGAGCGTGGCCAGTAACGTTGAAGCGGTTGCAACTCTTCCGCCGATGCAGGCGGCCGATGAACCCCCTCGCAAGGCCGATTCTGAGAGCACACCGTCTTCACTGCCGCTGCCCATGGCGCCAGGCTCGGAAGGTCCCGTGACCCTCCCATCGGTGCCGCGTAAGGTTGTCGCTTGGCTACCTGCGACGTCTGCGGCCGCTGCCGGAGTTCCTACCTCGCCCGCCGATGGGACGGTTCTCGCCGCCGGTATCCCTCCCAAAAGCAGCGAACGTAACACGACCGCTCCCCTTCCCCTACCGGCCGCTGGGGAGGTTCTCCCAGCAGCGCCCCTGGCTACCGGGCCAGCCGTGAATGAGGTTGGCGCGAAGGTAAGACAACTGCTTTGGCAAGCAGCGGTTCCAGAGCCAGCCGCGGTCGAGATCCCTTCCGCGGGGAACGAAAGTACCGCGCAGGCTCCTATTTCTCCAGCGGCCGGACTCGTGCCGAGCGAGGGGAAGGCCGTTGCGTCAGACGCGCAAGTGACCAGGCTGGCGGTGAATGAGGACGGCGCGAAGGTGAGACAACTGCCTGGGCCGCCAGCGGCTCCAGAGCCATCTGCGGTCGAGATCCCTCCGCGGGGGAACGCAGATAACGCGACGGCTCCCTTAGCATCTCCGGGCCAAACCGCGCCGGCCGACGGAAATACACTCGCTGCAGGACCACAAGTTGCCGAGTCCGCAGTGCCTGAAAACCGCTCGCAGGTCGGACAACAGCCTGGGCAGCCATCGGTTTCGGGGGAAATGCTCGCTGGGATCGCTCCCCGCGTGAGTGAACCGGCGGCCGCAGGTCCGGCCGCCAGACCAACTCACAGTTTGGAGCCGTCGCACCGCACCCCTGCAACGCCGCACCTGGCCCCTGTGGCGGCAACGCAGAACGGAGGCATGGCGCCGGCAGCGGCCACGGAGCCGCCGCAAGAAATTGGCAGTACCAGCCTCCCTACACCTGCGCCGGCTCGCCCGTCAAACCAGAAGGGATCGGAGAGGCTCAGCCAGAGCACCGCGACACAACCGGTTGCGGCGTTCCCTGCCAGGGTTGGAGTTCCAATCTACCAGTGGACTGTGCTGCTGGATTCGGCGGCAGGGATGCCAGCCGTGCCGTCCCAGGTGGCCACCCCCCCCTTGACCCAAGGTATCCAGAATATCGGTGAAGCCGGCTCCGGAAACGATACCGGAACTCAATTCCACCCTCGTTGGGAGGCCGGCGACGACGTTTCGCCCACGCTTTCCGGCCCAGTCATTTCTTCGGTTCCTCAAGTGGCGCAAACCGTTCCCGATACGCCTCCTGAGCCCCCGAAAAGCGCTCCGGCACCCGCTGCGGCCCAAACCGGGACCGAACCGCCTTCCAACACCACGCTCCCTGCCCCCGGCGCCGCCACGTCGGGCATGGAGCAGCCGGCAGCCGCGCCGCCACTCGCGTTCGCGGCGCACCTGATGCCTTTGACGGCACAGGAAGAGGCACCGCCAACCGCTCAGGTGGCGTGGCAGCGCGTGCCAACCTCCGCGGCAAAGTCCGCCGATCCTGTCCGCCTGCCAGCGGACGTGCCGAATAGGCCGGTCACGGCCGTGGCCCCGCCGGGCGGCGCATCGACGGACCCACAATCCGAGCCGTCGCCGGCGCAGAGCCGCAATAAGCCGGACAAGAAACAACCCGCGCTGGAGGAGCCTGCAAAGACGGAAGCGCCTCGGACCGCCGCAGGTGAGGCCGGGCCCGTCAACAGACCCTCGACACATGTAGTGAACGCGGTGGAGCCGCAGGCGGAACGTCCGTCCGGCGGGCAGGCAGCAACCCCGCCAGACGGCCCGTCGCGCCCGAAGGAATCGGTAGAGGCTTCGGCTTCCGCCGAGCCGGGCCCGGCGCCCGGGGCGGCTCGCGATATCCGGCTGGAAGTCGGCGGCGGAGACAGCCGCGTGGAAGTACGGCTCATGGAACGAGACGGTGAAGTACACGTGGCCGTGCGAACGCCGGATGAGCATCTGGCCGGCGCTCTGCGGGAGGACTTGCCCGCCCTCTCGTCGCGTCTCACCGAGTCCGGGTTTCGGACCGAGACCTGGCATCCCTCGGCATCACAGGCCGGGGAATGGCAGCGCCAGGCCGAGCCTGCGGCCGGAAGCTCGGCGCAAGACTCCAACCAACAGCCACGCCAGAACGGCCGCGAACAACACCAAGGCGACCAACCGCCGGCGAGGCCAAAGATGTTCGAAGAAACAGTCAATCGCAAAGAGAAAGGAAATTTCGAATGGTTAATGTCCACTCTCCAATAAGGCAGCCCTTGCTTAGCACGCCGGGCCAGCACTACCCGGTGCGCCGGAGTTCCACGACCAAGTCCACCACTTCCACAACACCGGCAGCCTCCGGGTCCACGGGAGACGGGTCCGGCGATACCTCGGCCGCGGATTTTCGCGCGATATTCAGCGGCAAGCCGGCTCCCGTTGACACCACGCCGGCACCGCTTCCACCGCCGACCGCACAGTCGGTTTTCGGCGCCAACCCCTGGATTGCCAATCCTGGGGGCTCCGCGCCTAACGGTGTGACCTATGGCTACAACCCTGATTACTTCGCCACACGCGCCACGGCCGAAAAAGTGGCGCAAATGGTCGGAGGCAAGGTGGTGGAAACCAACGCCATTACCCCCTACGGCCCCTTCGTGCAGAATCAGCCGAATGAAATGGTGCAACTCCCCAACGGTCGTTTGCTCAACGCCGGCATCATTGCGTCCCTTTACAATCACGGCTATTCGCAGCAGTACATCAACACGCTGATTGCCAACGAAGTCAACGACAGCACCACTTAAAGGGAACCCACATGTCGCCAATCAGCGCTCTCACCAGCTACGCCACGCAGAATAGCGGAACCAGCCAGACCACAGCGTCGACGGCTGGCAGCGGAACCCAGGTCACCAAAAACATGTTCCTACAGCTTCTGGTGGCACAACTCAAGAATCAAGATCCTCTTAACCCGGCCGACGGCACGCAGTTCATGACCCAGCTTGCGCAATTCCAGCAGTTGGAGCAGTCGATGAATACCGGAGAGGACATTTCGGCCATTCGCCAGGACTTGGACACACTTGTTTCCACCGCCAGCGGCGGCACATCAACCACGAAATCTTAAGAGGGAGAATCCAAAAATGTTTACTTCTTTTTCCACGGCACTTTCGGCCTTGAACGCTACTACCACGGCGATCGACGTGGTGGGCAACAACCTGGCGAACCTGAACACACCGGGCTTCAAAACCAGCCAGGTCTGCTTCCGCGACCTGATGACTCAGTCGATCGGCACAGGCATGGGTGAGACGCAAATCGGGTTTGGCACGGGCACGCCGGTGACGGTCCGGGAGTTCACACAAGGCGCCATCCAGACCAGCGGCGGCCTTCTGGATGCGGCCATTCAGGGGGACGGGTTTTTCGTGCTGAAAGGGGCCCAGGGCAACACTCTCTACACGCGGGCGGGCAACTTTCAGACCGACAAGGATGGAAACCTGATCACCGACACAGGCAATTTCGTGCAGGGCTGGACGGCGTTTAACCCAACCACGGGCACGGTCGACACCAATGGGCCGATCGGCAATATCAAGGTTCCGCTAGGCTCGTTGCGGTCGCCGGTGTCCACCTCCAATATCACGGTGGATCTCAACCTGAACTCGAGTTCCGCGGCCGATTCCACTTCGGCTTTCACCGCCCCGCTGACGGTACAGGACAGTCTGGGTGTATCCCACATCCTTACGTTGAACTTCCAGAAGACCGGCACCAACCAGTGGAGTTACACGGTGACCATTCCGGGCGAAGACGTCAGCGGCGGCACTGCGGGGACGCCTTTTGCGACGGGTGCCACCGGCACGCTGACCTTCGGCCCCGACGGACGGTTAACTGATCCCGCCGCCGGGGCCCCGATCGCGATTGCCGTTACAGGCCTCGCCGACGGAGCCAGCGACATGAATATCGACTGGGACCTTTATAACAGTGCGGCGGGCCGGATCACCCAATTCGGACAGCCGTCCGCGACATCGGCAAGCACGCAAAACGGCAAGGGAGCGGACCCGCCGGTGCGCATTGGATTGGCGGATGGCGGCGAAATCCTGGCGAACTATGCCAACGGCGACCAAGTGGTGGTCGGGCGGGTGGCGCTGGCATCCATCCGCAACCCCGACTCGCTGACTGCCACCGGCAATAACGCTTTTCAACTGAGCGGGCGCACCGCCTCCCCAGGAATCGGTCTGCCCGGAACCGGTGGCCGCGGCACCATCGTGGGCGGGTCCGTGGAAGCGTCGACGGTGGACATCGCCAAGGAATTCACCAACCTGATCGTCTACCAGCGCGGATATGAGGCCAACTCGAAGGTCGTCACCACCTCCGATCAAATAAGCCAGGACACTATCAACTTAATCCGGTAAACCGCCGATGACTCCTCAGGAAGAGATTGCACCGCTAGGCGATGTGCCGATCGATATCGAAGTCGAGCTCGACCGGCGCATCATGACGACGCAGGAGGTGCTGCAACTGGAAGAAGGTTGCGTGATCGGCACTTCCCGGTCGGCTGGCGAGAACATCGACATCTACATCGGCGGCGTGCTGTGCGGCTCCGGTGAGATCGTGGTGATCGAAAACGCACTGGGCGTGCGGATCACCGACTTCCGAGACGACATTTAAAGGACCGTTCGGATGGAAGGATTCCAACAGGCCGCGTCGGTGGCGGCAGTTCTGGGACTGCTGGGCGCCACGTTGTGGTGGCTGCGCCGGCGCGGGTTCGCCGGCGTGGCGTTGGGCAGGAAGCCCGTAGCCCGGCGGCTCGAAGCCCTGGAGCGGTTACCGCTGGGGCCGCAGCATACCTTGCACCTGGTTCGGCTGGGAGAGACCGCCTTGCTGGTGGCTTCGTCGCCGTCGGGTTGCACGTTGGTGCGGAGTTTCTCCTGCCGGGAGATCGAAGGCGCCGGTGAGGCCCGGTCATGAGGGCCGCATGGGCTCTGGCTCTGCTGGCGGCGGCTGTTCCAGCCATGGCGGCAACCGGCGAATCCCTCTCCCTTCTCGGCATATCGGCCGGCAAGAACGGAGCCAGCCTCAGCGTCCCCATGCAGATCGTCATTCTGCTGACCCTGATGACGCTGCTGCCGGCGGCGGTGATGTCGATCACGCCGTTCCTGCGGATCACGATCGTGCTCCACTTTCTGCGGCAGGCGTTGGGGACGCAATCCACTCCATCCAACCAGGTGTTGCTCGGGTTGGCCTTGTTCCTGGCGATCGTGATCATGCAGCCGGTGGTGGCGGACATGTACCACCAGGGCTGGGAACCCCTGGAAGCGGGGCATTTGACGCCGCAGCAGGCGTGGGAGGCAGGCTCCAAGCCGCTGCACGCTTTCCTGGTGAAGTTCGCCCGGGAGAAGGACATCAAGCTGTTCGTGGAGATCTCGCGGGCGCCAGCGCCGCGCACGCCCGCCGATCTGGATTTGAAGATTCTGATCCCCGCTTACATCCTCTCCGAGTTGAAAACCGGCTTCCAGATCGGCGCCGTGCTGTTCCTGCCGTTTCTGGTGATTGACTTGGTGATCGCTTCGGTGACGCTGTCGATCGGCATGGTGCAACTGCCGCCGGTGATGATCTCGGCGCCATTCAAGATTCTGTTGTTCGTGTTGGTGGATGGCTGGAACCTGGTGGTGGGGTCGCTGATGAAGAGCTTCTATTCATGACACCGGATACGGTAGTGCAAATCATCCGGCAGGCGTTCCTGGTCACGTTTTGGCTGGCCGCTCCGCTGCTGGCCATCGGGTTTGTGGCGGGCATCGTGGTCAGCCTGGTGCAGATTGCCACCTCGATGCAGGACAACGCCTTCAGCACCATTCCACGGCTGGTGGCTTTCCTGGCCGGGCTGCTGGTGCTGTTGCCTTGGATGCTGCAACGAATCATGTCCTACACCATCGCGCTGCTGGGAGATCTGAGCCGGTATGCCCGCTAATCTGACGCTCTCGGTGGGAACGCTGTTGGCCTTCCTGCTGGTGCTGATGCGGGTCGGCGGGGCGCTGGTGTTCGTGCCCCTGCCCGGAGTGAAGGCGGCACCGGAACCGGTGCGCGCCGCACTGGCTCTCGGATTCACGCTGGCGCTTTACGGTTGTTGGCCGGCGGTGGATGCTTCGGTTGTCACGGCGGGTGTACTGGCCGGGTGGGCTGTGGCGGAGGCGGCGCTGGGAATTGCCATCGGCATCGCGGTGGCCATCGTGCTGGAAGCCTTCACGCTGGCGGCGCAGGTGCTGGGGCTGCAGGCCGGGTACGCCTACGCATCCACCATCGATCCGAACACCGAGGCCGATTCCGGCGTACTGCTGGTCTTTGCGCAACTGATGGCGGGCATGCTGTTCTTCGCCCTGGGCCTGGACCGCGAGATGCTTCGGCTTTTCGCACGCAGCCTGGCGCATGCGCCGGTGGGGGCCCTTGCGGTAGGTCCCATGGCGGCGGAAACATTGATCCGGCTGGGGGCGCTTCTGTTTTCGACGGGGGTCCGCCTGGCGCTGCCGGTGGTGGCGTTGCTGGTGATGGTGGATGTCGCCCTGGCTTTGCTGGGCCGGCTCAACTCTCAACTGCAATTGCTCTCGTTGGCCTTCCCGGCCAAGATGCTGACGGCACTGCTGGTGCTGAGCTGGATGGCGGCGCTGTTTCCGCGAGTGATGCGGGAACTCAGCGAGCAAGCCTGGATGGCCGCTCACCGGGTGCTGGGGATATGAGGCGCCATGGCGGACCAGTCCGGGAAGACCGAACAACCCACGCAACGGCGCTTGGAGAAAGCGCGCAAGGAAGGCCAGTTTGCCTCTGCCAGGGAGTTTGTGTCGGCGCTGCAGTTCATGGCGTTCCTGGGCCTTCTGGGAGCCGGGGGAGCGCAGTGGTTTACGGGCTTCCGCCGGAGCGCCTCGTCGGTGATGGCGCTGGCATTCAAGCGCGAACTCCGGCCGGAAGATCTGACGCACCTCGCCTGGCGGTTAAGCTCGCAGCACATTCTCCCGCTGGTCTTGGCCGGATTGGCGGTAGTTGCCGTTACCTTGAGCATCCGGCTGGTTACCACGCGGTTTGGGCTGAGCTGGAAAAAGCTGGCGCCGGACTTGGCTCGCCTCAACCCGATCTCCAAACTGAAGGAACTGCCGAAACAGAACCTTCCCTCCCTGGGCCAGGCGATGATTCTCCTGCCGCTCTTTCTTTGGGCCGTCTACGCCATCGCACGGGACAAGTTGGATTCGTTCCTGGCGCTGCCGTTGCAGAGCGTGGAGAGCGGGTTCGGGTTGATCGGCAGTTCCCTGATGGAGCTGTTCTGGAAGGCCGCGGCGGTTTTTCTGGTATTTGGCGCGGTGGATCTGTTCCGCCAGATGCGGCGCCACAACCGGGAGTTGCGGATGAGCAAGCAGGAAATCCGGGAAGAGATGAAGGACGTGGAAGGCAATCCGCAGATGAAGGCCCGCATCCGCCGCCTGCAACGCGACCGCGCGCGGCGGCAGATGATGAAAGAAGTTCCCAAGGCCACGGCGGTGATCGTCAATCCGACCCACTTCGCGGTGGCCATCCGCTACCAGTTGGAGAGCATGGCCGCGCCGGTTGTCGTGGCCAAAGGCAAGAACTACCTGGCCCTGCGGATCCGCCAGAAGGCGATGGAGCACCAGGTGCCGATTATCGAGAATCCTCCCCTGGCGCAAGCGCTGTACAAATCGGTCGAAGTGGGACAGGAGATTCCGGCGCATCTGTACCGGGCGGTGGCGGAGATTCTGGCATACATCTTCAAGTTGATGAACGGCAGGCTGCCATGACGTGGGCCGGGGGCCAGGGTCTGGCATCCGGCATCCGGCATCTGGCATCCGGCATCCGGCATCTGGCATCAGGCATCCGGCATCCGGCATCCTCTATATGACCCCAGCAAAAGCACTTCCGGCGCCCGGCCTGCCGCAGTGGCTGCAGGCCGTACCGATCAAGCTGCTGGGTGACCTGGCGGTTCCTATTGCCGTTCTGGCCATCGTCATCGCGCTGATTACACCGCTGCCGGGTTTTGTCCTCGACCTGCTGATCGTAACCGATATCCTGTTTTCCGTGACGGTGCTGATGGTGGCGCTGTATCTGGTCCGCCCGGTCGAGTTCACTTCGTTTCCGACCACGCTGCTGCTGTTGACCTTGTTCCGCTTGGCACTGAACATTTCCTCTTCCCGCCTGATCCTGCTGAACGGGAATACGGGTACCACCGCCGCCGGTGAAGTCATCGGGGCGTTCGGCAGTTTCGTGGTGGGTGGCAATTACGTCATCGGCGCGGTGATCTTTCTGGTGCTGATCGCGATTCAGTACGTCGTCATCAACCATGGCGCCGTGCGCATTTCGGAAGTGACTGCGCGATTCACCTTGGATGCCCTGCCTGGCAAGCAAATGTCGATCGACTCCGACCTGAACGCCGGATTGATCGATGAAACCGAAGCCAAGCGGCGGCGCAAGCAGTTGGCTACCGAAGCCGAATTTTACGGCGCCATGGACGGCGCATCGCGATTCACACAGCGCGATGCGGTGGCCAGTATTCTCATCACGGGCATCAACATCGTGGCCGGCTTCCTGATCGGCGTAACGCAGCACGGCATGGATTTCCGGCGCGCGCTCGAGACCTACACCGTGTTGACCATCGGCGACGGCCTGGTGACCGTGATCCCGGCGCTCATGATTTCGATTGCCGGCGGCCTGATCGTTACCCGGGCCAGTTCCGATGCGCGCCTGGGGGCCGAGTTTCACCGCCAGATCCTGAGCAATTCGCAGCCGCTGCTGCTGGCGGCGGGGGTGCTGGTGGCGTTGGCCGCGATGCCGGGCATGCCGATGCTGCCATTTCTGCTGCTGGGCGGGGGCGCCGGCGCGGCCGGTTGGCAGATGCGCAAGAAGGAGGCGCGGAGCGAGGCGCTGGCGCAGACGGAGAGCAAGCCCGCGGCGGCTCGAGAGAACGTGGAATCGCTGTTGCGCGTGGAGCCCCTGGCCATTGAAGTCGGCCTGGGGCTGGTGGGACTGGTGGAGGGCGCGCAGGATTCGCCACTGCTGCGGCGCATCTCGTCGATCCGCCGCCAGTTGGCTACCGAACTGGGCTACCTGTTGCCGCCGGTGCGCGTGACCGACAATCTGTCGTTACGCAGCCGGGAGTACGTGGTCTCGCTGAAGGGAGTCGAGATTTCGCGCTACGAACTGCCGCAGGGTTGCGAATTGGCGATTCCCACCGGAGCCGGCAATGCTCCACTGGAAGGCCAGGCGACCCGCGAGCCCGCCTTCGGAATGAGCGCCTTGTGGATTCCTTCTGAGCGGGCCGAAAAGGCGCGCCATGCGGGATACACCGTGGTGGACGGCGTCAGCGTTCTCGGCACGCACCTTTCCGAGCTGATTCGCCGGCATGCGCACGAGCTGTTTTCCAGGCAGGACGCCAAGCGCCTGCTGGATCGCGTCGGCGTCGAGAATCCCAAGGTGGTCGAGGACGTAGTGCCCAAGTTGTTGCCGCTGGCCACCGTCCAAAGAGTCCTCCAGAACCTGCTACGGGAGCGCGTTTCGATTCGCGACGCGGTTTCGATTCTGGAGGCTTTGGGAGAAGCCGGCGCGACCATCCGCAACCCCGTGCTGTTGACCGAGTACGTGCGTCAGGCCCTCCGGCGCTCGGTTTTGAAGCCGTATTTGAACCGGGCCGGGGAACTGCCGGCCTGGTTTGTCGATCCGTCGATCGAGCAGGCGGTGGAATCGGCAGTGCAGCATGGCGACCAGAACAGCCATGTCGCACTGGCGCCGCAGAGTATCCGGGACATCCTGAACCGGGTTGCCAGCCGCATCCATTCTCCGGAGACGCCGGTCGTGGCGATCACGTCCTCGGGCGCGCGCTACTTCCTGCGCCAGATCGTGGAGCCGTCGTTACCGAACCTGCTCTTTGTGGCGCACAACGAGGTTCCGCCGGGGCTGCGGGTGCAATCGCTGGGAAACATTCAATGATACAGGGATCTACAGGAATAGCCCAATTCCGACGATAGACCACTTGCGCCCGTTGCCGGTGCATGTCTAAGAACCGGGGGCCGACTTCGATGAAGATCAAATCCTATTTTTCCCGAACGGTGGAAGATGCCATGGCGGCGGCGCGTCAGGAACTCGGTCCCGACGCGATGCTGGTGAACAGCCGCAAAGCGCCGGTCGAATCCCGGCATTTGGGCGAGTACGAGGTCGTCTTCGCCACGCAGTATCCTGGCGCGGAACCGGCTAGCGCACCGGCTCCGGCCGAAACACCGTGGGCCGAGCCGGACCAGATTGTCCCACAACCGCCGGGGGAACGCTTGTCGGTGGAAGTTGCGGAATTGAAGAAGGAACTCGAAGGGATGAGACGGGCGCTGATGCGGTCCGCCCTGGCACCACCGCAATGGGTGGGGGTGGCGCCGGACATATCCGATGCCTACGCCATGCTCACGGCAAGCGAGGTTGCGCCCGAGTTGGCCCGTGAAATTGTGCAATCGGCTGGGTCGCGGTCAGCCGGTACCCGGACCTTGCTGCCGCGCACCGCTCTGGCGCTCGACGGCGCCGCTTTCCAGCGAGCCCTGCTGGAAGAGATCCAATCGCGCTTCCAGGCGGCGCCCACGCTAGGGGCGGGTCCTGCCACGCCAAAAATCGTTGCCTTGGTGGGGCCTCCGGGATCCGGCAAGACGACCACGCTGGTCAAACTGGCCGTCAATTACGGACTGGCCGCGCGGCGTCCGGTTCTGCTCCTGTCCATGGATACCTACCGGGTGGCCGCCGCCGACCAATTGCGCTCTTATGCTGCCATTTTGGGAGTCGGCTTCCAGCTTCTGGAGACCACCGCGGCGCTGGCCCAAACGATCGAGGAGAACCGGGGCAAAGAGCTGATTCTGATCGATACTCCCGGTCTCGCGTTGGGAGACTTGGCGGATTCGTCGAGCCTGGCTCATTTCCTCTCGACGCGGAAGGACATCGATACGCACCTGGTCCTATCGGCTTCCATGAAACCCGCCGATCTAAGCCGTATGGTGGACGCATTTGAGATTCTGCGGCCGCAGCGGCTCTTGTTTACCAAGCTCGATGAAACCGGGTTGTTTGGGGCGATCTTTAGCGAAGCCGCGCGCACCCGGAAGCCGTTGTCGTTCTTCACGACCGGCCAGCGGATTCCGGAAGACCTGGAAGCGGCCAGCCAGGCGAGGCTGGTCGAGTTGATTCTTGCCGGCGAGAGCCGGGCGGTATCGGCTGCCTAGAAACCGCCGGCCGATGGTGAAAAGTATGTATGGCTATGCGGTACCCGACGTGATTAGCGACGAGGAACGAGAGCATCTCATCCTGGAGCACCTGCCGCAAGTACGGCTGATCGCCCGCAGGATTCAGGAGCGGTTGCCGGAGAGCGTCAGCCTGGACGACTTGGTCTCAACCGGCGTGATCGGCCTGATCTCGGCCATCGACAACTTCGACCCGAGCCATAACGTCAAGTTGAAAACCTACGCGGAGTATAAGATCCGGGGAGCGATCCTGGACAGCCTGCGCGGTCTGGACTGGGCGCCGCGCCAGAAGCGCCGCAAGGCCAAGCAGATCGAAGCCGCGGTAGCTTCGGCCGAACAGCGGCTGCAGCGGGCGCCGATGGAAGACGAGATCGCCGCCGAGTTGGGGGTCCCGCTCGATGAGTACCACGAATGGCTGGTCGAGATCCGCGGCTTGAACATCGCCAGCCTGGAGTACTGTTCGGGCGATCAGGGCAAAGACCTGCTGCACTATCTGCCGGATGAACACGAGAATCTTCCGTCCATGCTACTGGAGCGCTCGGAGCTGGAACGGTTGCTGGCGGAGAGCATCGAAGCGATTCCCGAGATGGAGCGCACGGTTCTAAGCCTCTACTATCAGGAGGAATTGACGTTGCGCGAAATTGCGCAGGTGGTGAACCTACACGAATCCCGTATCTCGCAGTTGAAGTCGCAAGCGATTCTTCGGCTGCGCAGCCACTTGGCTGAACAGTGGCCGGCATCGAGGGGAATGGTGACGGTATGAACCAGGGCGAGGCTAACCAGCCATTGACCATCGCCACCGTTGGGAATGCCCGGCAATTGCTCGATCAATGGACCGCAAGCCTGGGGCAGGTCCTGCAGTCGATGACCGACCAGACACCCCAAGTGCAATGGCAGGCAGGTTCGCCGCCCGAGACGCCTCAAGAACTCCTTTGGTGGGAGCAATCCTTCCAGGTGAGCCCGGGTGTGACCGCTTGGGTGGGCGCGCCCAGCGAAACGTGGCAGCATTTGGGCACAATGACGCTCAGGGCCGCGGGCCTGGAAACTGTCGAGATCGCCGAAGCCAAGAGCACCTGGCTCGAAATTCTGAGCCAGTCGCTTTTGGCCATGGCTCACTCGATCGGCTCCTTTCTGGGCCGCGACGTGATCTGCGAGACGGGCGCGGAGCGGGCGCCTGGAGCCGACCAGACCGAATTTGCGTCGGTATCGATGGCCTTCGAAGGAAGTCCGCCGGCTGGACTCTGGATTGCCCTCAGCTCGAGACTGCTGGCGACTCTGGTGCCGCGCTCATCCCCAAACGCTGCTGCGACGGTCGAGCCACCTTCGGCGCCTGGGCCTGACGCTCGCAGCCCGGACCGCCATTCGGAGATGCCCCCTACCATGGACCTCCTGATGGAGGTAGAACTGCCGGTGAGCATCTCGTTCGGCAAGACCCAGCTTCCGATGAGGGACGTTCTGAAGCTCACTACGGGGTCGATTGTGGAATTGAACCGAGGAGTGAACGAGACCGTCGAGGTGCTGGTCAATCACTGCCTCATCGCCCGTGGCGAAGTGGTGGTGGTGGAAGGCAACTACGGTGTGCGAATCCAACAGATCGCCAGCCGGCAGGACCGGCTAAGGAGCGTGAGATGAACTCTCCGATACTTCCGTTTGCCATAGGCTTCGGCCTGGTTCTAGGCTCGGTCGCGATGAGTCTCTTCGCTTGGTTTCGCACCAATGCTCTGCTCGCAGCCGCCGGCCAGAACGCCCGGACGGCGCAAACAAAACTCGCGGCCGAGGTTCAGGCGGTGCGCCAGACCATGGAAGCGCTCGCGGTACAGGTGCAGGATGCACAGCAGCAAGCCCGGCAGATGGCGCCGGCCATTCCGCGGCCCGGGCTAAATCTGACCAGACGCTCCCAGGCGTTGCGTATGCATCGCCGGGGGGAGCCCCCAGACCAAATCGCCGCGGCCCTCGAGATCCCGCGCCAGGAGGTCGATCTCCTGCTCAAGGTGCACAGAATCGTGATCAGCAGCGTGGCGTGAGAAAGCGATCCACTCTCAGCCATCCGCTCTCTAGAGCCACGCCTCCGGCGCGCGGGTGTTCACAGAACGCCAGAAGCCCTTGCTGCACCTTCTCCGAACAGACGCGGGGCAGTATTTTCAATGGTGTGACCTCCCCCTCCACTCAACGGAGGCAACCACTTCCCAGCCTAAAGCCGCTGTGCGGAAGAACACTCAACACCGGCCACCGGGCACTGACCACCGGCCACCATCCCCGGCCACGGAAGCCACTCCCCCGGTTCCATCCGGCGCCGCCGGAAGCTGAGCTAGCCTGTTGACCTCCCCCTCCACTCAACGGAAGCAACCACTTGCCAGCCAAAGCCGCTGTGCGGAAGAACCCACAACACCGGCCACCGGGCACTGACCACCGGCCACCATCCCCGGCCACGGAAGCCACTCCCCCGTTCCATCCGGCGCCGCCGGAAGCTGAGCTAGCCTGTTGACCTCCCCCTCCACTCAACGGAAGCAACCACTTCCCAGCCTAAAGCCGCTGTGCGGAAGAACCACACAACACCGGCCACCGGGCACTGACCACCGGCCACCATCCCCCCTGCGGCCACGGAAGTCACACCGCCGTTCTATCCGGCGCCGCCGAAGGCTGAGCTGACTTCTGTGTCCTTGTTTAGCGAAGGCTGAGGGCTGGCCGCGGATAGCTGACGCTTGCAACTGCGCTATCCTTGACACGGTCAGGCCAAGGCGGCCCGCCGTGGCGCATAATGAGGGTAGCTTATGACCGTCGAGATCGAAGGGGTCAACCTGCATCTGGCCCATCCGGATGAGTTAGCGGTGCAATGGGTAGGGCAGGATGAACTCATGCGCCAACTGCTGGCCGCCTGGATGGTGGTGAACGAGCAGGACATGCCCATGAATCCACGGCTCTTGGGCAAGCCGGGTGTGGGAAAGACCACCCTCGCCTATGCGGCGGCCAGGCGCATGGGCCGGGATGTGTTCATCCTGCAAGCCACCCTGGATACGCGCCCCGAAGATCTTCTCGTGACTCCGGTGATTGAGGGGGTTGGCAGCCTTCGGTATGTGGCTTCTCCGTTGGTTACCGCGATGCTCACCGGCGGAATCGCCATCCTGGACGAGGGCAACCGGATGAGCGAGAAAAGCTGGGCCAGTCTGGCCCCGCTGCTCGACAATCGGCGCTATGTAGAATCCATCGTGGCCGGCATCAAGATCAAGGCCCATCCCAACTTCCGCATGGTGGCCACGATGAACGACGACGCCTCCACGTTCGAACTGCCGGAGTACATTCATTCCCGGCTGCAGCCGCAGATCTTCATCGATTTTCCCGAGCGCGACGAGGAATATCACATTCTGAAAGAGAACCTTCCGTTCGCCGATGAGCGGATTCTGAACTACGTCACGGAGTTTCTCCAGATGGCGCATGCCGCCGACGAGCGCTACACGGTGCGCGACGGCATCAACGTGGCGCGTTTCGCCATCAAGCTGAAGAGCCTGGCCACGAAGCGAACCCACGAAACCGAGGCGCTGGAAATCGCGTTGATCCAAGTATTGGGAGAAGAGGCGTTACGGTATGTCCGGAGAAACCGGCCTTCCGCTTCCTGATCCCGGTAGCCTGACGCGCGGGCGGTTCACCTATTTTCCGGTCGTGCCCGGGCGGCTGGAATTCGCGATCGAAGCGCGCAAGGCGATTCTGCGCGACCGGCCGCGGGTGGTTGCCCTGGAACTGCCCGCCGCCTTGCAACCGGCCTGGCTGCGCGCGGTGGCGCGTCTGCCCGAGATCTCCCTGATTTTTTATCCGGATGAAACCGCGGGCGAAAACGAGGCGGTTTACGTGCCGATCGAGCCCGCCGACCCCTTTACGGAAGCCATTCGCACGGGTATTGAGACCGGCGCGGAGATCGTATTCGTGGATCCGGACGCCAGCCAACGCCCGCATCTGAAGGACGCCTATCCCGATCCGTACGCGATTCGCTACATCGGTCTGGACCGGTACATTGAAGCCTATCGCGTCTACCCGCAGGAGCGCTCGCTCGAACTGTCGCAACACGCGGCGGGAATCGCCTGGAAGCTGCAGGGCACGGACCCGGCCGCCAGCGTTATGGTGGTCGTTTCGCTGAACCTTCTCGACCCGGTGCTGGACGCGATGGAGGAGCCGCAGGCGCAGCCGATGGTGCGAGCCCGCCGCGACGGCATCGAGCTGCTGAACGCCCATCCCGAATCGCTGGGTGAGATCGCCATGGAGTATCCGGCGCTGCAGTGGCGCTACGAAACCTTTCGCGGCGAGATGACCGACGCCAACCTCACTGACCGGCGGCACGCGCAACTGGCTGTTTTCCGCGCGGCCGAGAAGGAGTATGAGGCCAACACGGGCGAGCGAATAGCGCACTGGCAGCGGCGTCTGTTGGCGCGCTTCACGCGCAATCTCGCCCTTGCCAACAACGAGCTGGCGGCCGGCATTTTCGACCTCACCGTAGCGGCACGCGGCATCGCCGACGACAACTACGCCTGGGAGGTTTGGGAAGCGGCCGGCCGGTACCCGCCGCAGAGAACGGATGGGGAACTGACCACCGTGCGGATATCGGGCGACGAGGTCTGGATGAACACCAAGCGGATTCGCCTGCGCCGGCGGCTGCCCAGCACCAAGCGGAGGCTCCGGCCGTACGGATTGAAACCGCGCAAGAAGGAAAAGACTCCGGGCGAGTGGGCCAGCCAACTGAACGGCAACAGCATCTGTTCCTACCCTCCCGAAGACCTGGTGATTGAAGACTACGGCCGGTTTCTCAAAAGGAAGGGCAAGAGCCTGCTTTCCGAGGAACGGGTGAGAATCGAGCCGTTCACCACGTCCATTCTCGACGGCATCGATTTGCGGGAAACCATTCGCAAATGGTACGAGGGTCGCATTTACGTGCGCCAGTTCCAGAAGATTCACGGTGAGGTCGGGTCGGTCGTGGTCATCTTTGACGAAGACCGCGACAACCGATATCCGTACATGACCACGTGGCTGGGCGAGAACCAGAACGAATCGGATATGGCATTCTATTCCACGGTTCCGTTCGAGAACCTGGTGGGGCCCGGGATCGGGCGCGCCGAATACGGCGGTTTCCTGATGAGCCTGCCTGCGCGGCGCATGTACGATGTGTGGCGGGATTTGGACTACGAAACCGCCGAATCGAAGTCGGAGAGGCTGTTGTTGGCCGCGCTCGACTATTCGATTCACCGCTATGTGGTCTACGTGGCGGCCAAACCGCCGCGAACCATTTTCAAGACGATTGCCGCGCGTTCGGGTCGAACCGTCATCTACATTCCGATTGGTCAGTTGTCGCCGGTCTCGCTCAAGAAGATCCGTGTGGTCCACGTGTTGGATGGATATGACAAGCGGGAGATCGCCAAGGATTATCTGTGGTAGCGGCCACCGGCCGTCCGCGCGTCCACGCTTCGTCGAAGGCAAAGCCGTCTCGAACCTGAACGCTCTCGAGTCCGGCATCCACGCCAACTTGGCTCCCCGCGCCGCGCCGCATTAGCGACACCCGGGCTCCCAACTCCAGCGCCTCCTGGCCCGCCGTCCCGGAACCTCAGCCGCGCGCTCTCCATGGCCGGGCTTCTGAACCACCACCAGCCGTGCCCAATTGTTCAAAATCGGACAGGTGCATCCGGTTACGGACGCCTGCCTGCGGCTATTCCGTTGATTTCAGGCCCCCTCAATTCGGTACCGGACGTGCATCCTTGAGCCTCATGCTCTCTGCGTTGCGGATCGCCATTCGTTCCTTGGCCCGCCGGCCAGCCGTTGTCGTTGTGGCCGGCATTTCTCTGGCCGTCGGAATCGGTGTCAACTCCGCCGTCTTCAGCATCGTGGATGCGATGTACCTGCGCCCTCCCGCCGTCAGCGATCCGGAAAGCCTCGTCGAGATCGCGGCCCATTTCAAGGACAGCGGATCCGCCGTCCTCGACTGGTCCGATTGCCAGGAGATCGCCGCCCAGAGTTCCGCCTTTTCCGCCGTAGCCGCCTCCATGGCGCGTGGAGGATTGTGGCGCAACGGCGAGGAGTTGACGCCGCTGTCCGTAGACGCTGTTGCCGACAACTACTTCGACATGCTCGGTGTGAAGCCGGTCCTCGGCCGGTTGCCCGAGCCCGCGCACGACTATGCTGCCGATTCCGACCCGCCCATCTTGATCGCCCACTGGTTGTGGCGCGAGCGCATGGGTGGCCGCCCGGATGTCATCGGCCAACGCATGGAGTTCCGCGACCACCTCTGGCGCATTGCCGCTGTCTTGCCCGCACAGTTTCACGGAGTGAGCTCGATGGGCCAGACCCACGTCTGGATTCCGGTCGGCGGTTGGGCCCGGTTTTTCCGAGGCGATCTCGGACGCGGCAACGGTCAGTTCGAAGCCGTGGCACGCCTGCGCCCGGGGGTCTCCCTCGAACAGGCGCAGGCGCAATTGGACCCGCTTGCCAAACGCATCGAGGCCGCCGATTCCCGCGTGCCCAAAGGAAGGCGCCTGTTGGCCGCATCCACCGCCCGTGAGTTGCGCAAGCGCCTGCTCCCGGGCGTCTTCGTCATGGCGGTGGTCGCGCTGGTGCTGCTGGTGGCGTGCGCCAACGTCGCGGCCGTGCTGCTGGCGCATGCCGAGGCGCGTCGTCGCGAAATCGGACTTCGGTTGTCGTTAGGCGCCAGCCGCCTCGCCCTCGCCTCTCAGTTCCTGATCGAAAGCGCCCTTCTGGCGGTTACAGGAGCCGCCGCTGGATTGCTTCTGGCAAGCTGGCTCCTCGGCGTCGTGCCGCTCCTCGCGCCCCCCAGTTCCGTTCCCCTTGACTTTGATTTCCGCATCGACCTCCGGATGCTGCTCTTCACCGCGGCTTGCGTCGCGGTCACGTTATTCGTCTTCGGACTGGCTCCGCTCGGCTATGCGCTGCGCGTCTCCCTCGTCGAAATCGTATCCGGCGCGCGCGCCGCGGGCCGGGCGCGCCGATCGTTCCTCCGCTACGCGCTCGTCAGTGGGCAGGTCGCGCTCAGCGTCGTGCTGGTCGGAGGAGCCGTGGTGTTGGCCCGTGCTCTCGCCGACGCGCATCACATCTATCCCGGATACGACACTTCCCGCCCGCTCGCGCTGGTTTGGGCCAACGTCGATGGCGCCGTCTCCAAACCGGAGCACCAGTTATTCAGCGAGGCCGCCAGCCGCATCCTCGCCGTCGGCGGAGTCGAGGCGGTGACCTACGCCCGCCACCTTCCACTGATCGATTCCGGCTCTGGAGCGGCGATCTCCGTGACCCCCGAAGGCGCTCCGGCGGATGCGCCCCCACCGCGCATCTACTTCAACCTGGTAGGGCCGAAATTCTTCGAAGTCACCGGCGTTCGAATGATTTCCGGCCGCTTCTTCGCCGATTCCGACCACCACGCGGGCGCTCCCGTCGCCATCATCAACACCGAGGCGGCGCGCCGCCTGTGGCCTGGACAGAACCCGCTCGGCAAGCTTCTTCGAGCCCGGAAGGAAGCATATCAGGTGGTCGGCGTTGCGGCCGATGGCCGCATCGGCTCGCTTCACGAAGCCCCGGCTCCCGTCCTTTACCTGCCCGCTTCCCGCATGCCATGGGGCGAAACGATCCTGATCGCCCGCGCCAACACCGATCCGGCCGGACTCGTCAAGGATCTCGCGCGCGCTGCCTCCCAGACCATCGGCTTGCGCATCTACGAATCGACCACCCTGCGCACTGTGTTGAAACAAGCGCTCTACACCGACTGGATCCCGACGGTGCTTGGCGGGTTCCTGGCCGTCATCGGCCTGCTGCTGGCGGCGGGTGGACTTTACGGCGCTATCTCGTACGCGACGGAGCGCCGGCTAGGCGAGTTCGGAGTGCGCATGGCGGTGGGCGCGCGAGCCCCGCAGATCGCCGCTTTAGTTCTGCGCCAGGCCGCCCTGCTGTGCGCCGCGGGCGTACCGGTGGGGGTGGGCCTGTTCGTCGTGCTATATCGCTATCACGGCGCGGCGTTCCTGCGTAACCGGCCGATGGATCCGCTTGCGATCTGCGCCGGCGCAGTCATCACCGTGATCGCGGTGCTCGCCGGGGCAGTGCTCCCGGCCATGCGAGCGGCCCGGCTGGACCCCCTGGTAGTCCTCCGGTCAGAATAACTGGGTCGGTGGCTGGCAGCCTGCCGCCGATTGGCATTCGGCGGAAGCCGGGAAAGCCGTATCTTGGACTGCCGCGCTCGGCCTACTACTACCAGCCGCTGAGCCTCTGCGATGCCCCGTTCCTGGGCAGAGAGGCCGCATCGCTCCAGAGCAGTTCCGCCGGCCTGCACCACCAGGCAATCAGCCACCCTTGACCGCAACCAGAAAAATGCCGCATGATGAACTCCTGCGGCGAGAGGCGCCAAACTCATGCAGGTCCGCGAACTTTACCATGGAACGAACGGGGACAACATTCTGGACATTATCCACTACGGTGTGCTCAGGCCCAATGCTGACGGAAAGGTTTTTTTCTCTGAGTGGCGCTTTGACTCTGTCCTAATGCATGGGGCGGACCTGAGGCGGAAGGCATCATTCGCGCTGAAGCTCAGCGTCACCATTCCGCCCACAGCCTCGGTCCGACAGGAGTCAACCCACGGAGTTTTGGACACGCTGGTCGTCACGACAGCAATACCTCTCCCGGTCGAGGTTCTCGCACTCTATGTAAGAGAGCCATGGGCCAGCACTGTCCAGACGGTGGTGGGCACACCGCACATTACGGCGTACTTAGTAAGCCGGGGCTAGAGTCCTGCTTGGAAGTAGATCACACCAAATCCACCTTGACCTTGATGGCCTGAGCGAAACTCCCATGCACCTCAGTCGCCAGTCACGCCAAAATTTAGAAAATCGCCTGAATCCCTGCTATCACTTACAGCCAATCCGCCCTGCCACGCCCAGGTCACCGTGATAGATAGTGGGTAGCACAGGGCAGCGGCATAGCCCTGTGTTGTTTTCACAAGGCCTTTATGTCAACTCTTCGTCAAATCGAAGCCAACCGCCGCAACGCGGCGAAATCCACCGGCCCACGCTCCGTCGAGGGCAAGGCCGTCTCGAGCAGGAACGCTCTCCAGTCCGGCATCCACGCCGAATCCTCCATCATCACC
>Ga0209698_10000555_pt1 | contig 42744 bp, 32 predicted proteins | sample LitLauG_LLR_2012_FD_187203 | JGI IMG/M metagenome (GOLD analysis project Ga0209698, IMG submission 187203) | Freshwater sediment microbial communities from Pennsylvania, USA - Little Laurel Run_MetaG_LLR_2012 (SPAdes) (version 2) | ecosystem: Environmental > Aquatic > Freshwater > Creek >... | reverse complement strand
TGGCGGAGAGGGAGGGATTCGAACCCTCGGTACAGGTGTTAGCCCGTACAACGGTTTAGCAAACCGCCGCATTCGGCCACTCTGCCACCTCTCCGACCTTTGGATCTTCCTCTTTCGGACGCCACCAACTTAGGTTGATGCTGGAGTTTGGGGTGCGGCCAACACGAGACGTCACAAGATGCGACCCCATCCTGTGCGATATTACACCACCGAGATAGTGGACGGCCACCCTAAAGGAGGTGCAAGGTCCGAGCGCGTCTGCTCCCCAGAACAACCGCCATCAAGTTGCCCTGCCCGATGCCGCAACTCAGAACGACCAAAACTTGTGCAATATCTCGACGCGAATCCGCTGCTAAAGAGTGCTCCCTGTTCCGTCTTAAACCGGATCGGTAGACGTGCTGCTGTAGCGCGTGCGGCACTAAAAGACAGACTCCGGACTCCGAGATACACCACCACCAGATTCTGCGGAGATTGACCGGACATAGCTCACCCGTGAAGGAAGCCAGCACCGCATCAGGCTCCCCACTGAATAGCCGTGTAAGAGCGGGCTGGAACCTCAAATCTGGTGCGCCCTGCCGCTGTGCCAGGCTTGTCGAATTCTCTTGGGGCTACCTTTTGGGGAGTTTCGAATGTGTTGAATGCCTTCAGATCATTGCCGGTCAGAATGGTCGAGTTCAGCAACTTTCCCGGCGCCTTGTCTTGCCAGCTGATTTCGACCGTGCGCGCTTTCGCCAGATCTCGATTGAGGATGAACAGCGACACTTTGCCGTCCTCCGGGCTCAGAGTTCCGGCCACATCCAGATAGGGCACTTGTCCCAACTCCGAAACCTCGTAGGTGGGTGATTCCACCAGCATATTGAGCACGCTGCCGCGCGCCCATTGCAACGCCCAACTGTAGGGATAGAAAATCGTCTGCCGCAACACGCCCTTCGCATTGGTGGTAATGGGCGCGATGACGTTCACCAGTTGCGCGAGGCACGCGATCTTGATCCGGTCGGCGTTGCGCATCAGGCTGTTGAGGATTCCGCCGACCAGCAGCGCGTCTTCGAAGTTGTAGACCTCTTCCAGAAGATGAGGCGCTTCGTGCTCGTGTCCGTTCACGGCTTCGCCGTCGCGAGCGCGATACCACACGTTCCACTCGTCGAACGACAGCCACAGTTTTTTCGGCGACCGCTTGTGCCCGCGCACCAGGTCGCACACAGCGAGTGTCTCTGCGATCTGGCGCTCCATGCTCAGGTTCATGGCCAAGAACTTGGCGCTATCCCCGCCGGTCTCTTCAGGGGTGTTGCCAAGATAGCGATGCAAAGACAGCCCATCGACGTACTCATAACATTGCTCGAGTACCTCGCGGTCCCATTCCAGGTAAGTCGGCATGAAAGGGCCACTGGATCCGCAGGCAATCAGTTTCAGAGACGGGTCTACCGCACGCATCTGGCGGGCGGCGTCCTGCGCCTTCATACCGTATTCGGTGGCTGTCATGTGCCCGATCTGCCAGGGGCCGTCCATCTCGTTGCCAAGACACCAGTGCTCCACCTTGTATGGTTGATCAACGCCATGGCTGCGCCGCAGGTCGCTCCACTTCGTGCCTTTTTCGAGGTTGCAGTATTCAACCAGCGCAGCCGCCCGCTCGGCCGTGCCGGTGCCCAGGTTCAGCCCCATCAGAGGTTGGCTGCCTACGATCTTGCTCCACGCCATGAATTCGTTGGTGCCGAACTGATTGGTTTCGAGAGTGTTCCATGCTTTGTCGAGCACGGGCGGACGGTCTTTCTTGGGGCCGACTCCGTCGAGCCAGTTGTATCCCGAAACAAAATTTCCGCCGGGATAACGAATGATCGGAACTCCGAGATTGCGCACCTCTTCCGCAACATCCTTACGGAATCCGTTCGCGTCCGACAGGGATGAGCCTGGGTCATAAATCCCTTCATAGATCGCGCGGCCCAGATGCTCAAGGAAAGATCCAAACAAGTTTCGGTCCAGCGGAGCAATCGTTCGCCGGGAGTCGACGTAGATGCGCGCGACTGCGGCAGAGTCGGCGGGCGTGGCCGGTGTGGTTTTCGTGGTTTGACCGAACGCGAAACGGCTCCCCAACAGATTCGCGGAGCTGGCGACTCCAACGCTGGCGGCTTGCTGCAGGAACTCTCGTCTGGTCTTGGAAAACATTTTTCACTCTCCTGTGTGACCTTGTGCGGTCCACGAATCTGGATCGCATCGGGTCCAAACGTCACGAACTCAACGCTCGTTGGCCGCCTTCGCGCTCTGGATCAAAGCGGGCAACACTCGTCCGAACTCACCTTTTCCCGGTTCGCCGAAAGCGAAATAGAGTCGACGATAGTGCTCATAAAGATCGGCATAGACTTTCTGTGCGGACTTCTCAGGCTCATAGGCTTTAAAGGGCGAGCAGATACGGTCCTGCGCCTCGTCAATCGTTTTGAAAGTGCCCGCTGCGAGAAACGCAAAAACTGCTGAGCCGATACCCGTCACTTTGCTGCTGGGCACCAGCACCGGTCTTCCCAACACATTCGCATAGACCTGATTGAGCACAGGATTATTCTGAGGAATGCCGCCGCCGTTGATCACGCGCAGCGTCGGAGCGCCATATTCGCTCATACGATCGAGAATCACACGAGTATGAAAAGCCGTTCCCTCGATGGCCGCGAACAGTTCGTCCTGGGCGGTGTGCTGCAGATTCCATCCCAGCGTGATTCCGCCGAGATTCGGATTGACCAGCACGGTACGGTCACCGTTGTCCCAGGTCATGCGCAGCAGTCCGGTTTGCCCGGCGCGATAAGTTTCCAGGCCCTTGCTCAGTTCGGCGACGGTCGTATTCGCTCGCCGCGCGATGGCGCTGAAAATGTCTCCCGTGGCCGACAGGCCAGCTTCCACGCCGGTGTATTGTGGGTGCACGCTGCCCTTCACCACGCCGCAGACGCCCGGGATTAATTCGGCCTGCTTCGCGTACGCGATGATGCAAGTCGAGGTGCCGACCACGTTGACCACGTCGCCTTCTCTGGCTCCGGCGCCGATGGCGTCCCAGTGCGCATCGAACGCTCCTACGGGGATAGGAATGCCTGCGCGCAAGCCGAGTTTCTCCGCCCAATGTGGCGCCAGAGCTCCGGCGATCTTGTCGGAGGTCGCGTATTGTCCGTCCAGCTTCGCGCGAACTCCGGCCAGCAGCGGATCAACCTTGGTCAGAAAGCTTTCCGGAGGCAGCCCGCCGAGGGCCGCGTTCCACATCCACTTGTGGCCCATCGCGCAAATGCTTCGCTTTGCCTGCTTCGGGTCGGTAACTCCGCAGAGCGTGGCCGCAACCATGTCGCAGTGCTCGAAAGCGCTGGCGAATTTCGCGCGCTTCTCGGGATTATGCCGCAGCCAGTGCAGCAACTTCGCAAATCCCCACTCGGAGGAGTACACGCCTCCACACCACTGGATCGCCTCCAGTTTTTCGCGGTGCGCGAGTTCTGTGATTTCAGCGGCTTCCTGCTTTGAACGGTGATCGCACCACAGATAGTAGTCGTCGAGCGGGGTAAGGTCGGCGGCCACTGGAATCACGCTGGATCCCGTTGTGTCGAGCGCAATGGCGTCGACCTGCTCCCCCCGAATTCCCGCTTCCTTCACCGCCTGCCGGGTCGCCGATGCCAATGCGCGCATGTGATCATCGTGGGACTGGGTGGCATAGTCTGGATCCTCGCGCTTCCGGTGCAAAGCATATTCGGAGATGGCAGAGCCAATCAGTCCGCGATCGCTATCCACCAGCGAAACGCGAACGCTCAGAGTACCGAAATCGACTCCAGCGACAATGGCCATCGGTTCACTCCTGTGTCTGCCGCGGTGAGCGAATCCGCCTGCAGTAATCGTTTACTCGAAAGGCAAACACTAGAGAAGCGAGTTGCTTTTGTCAATCGGCTGGCAAGAAGTACCTAGGACGAGGACCGAGCGCCGGTAGAGACAGACCCGGGGCTCACTGCTCCGGCTGGCGCTGCACCGGCCCAGGGATAGGCGGTTGTCCCGGTTGCTGCTGCTGCATCTGCAACTGGCGTTGCTGCATTTCCTGCAACAGTTGTTGCGGCGTCTTTACGCCCGGTTGGTCGGGCGGTGCCACCGGCTGTTCCGCCTCGGCTGCGGATTGATCTGCGTTGTCGTCGGCGGGTTGCTCTTCGGCCGTCTCTGCGTCATTTGCGTCAGGTGGCATTTCCTGCTGGTCTACCGGTTGCGCCTGAGCCATCGCGGCTTGCTGCTGTCCTGCTGCCAGCTGGTTATTCAAGCCGGCGTTCGAGCCCGCGTTTTCGGGTCCCGACTTCGCCACTAACACCACCTTCGTCAGGACATGCGCGTCGTCCGGGGAACCGAGCAAAACATAGTTGAACCGCGAACCGTTCAACAGTTCCGCCATGACTTCTGCGGCTGGCGCCGGTCCCAGATGCGTCACCACCCGTTCCTTGGCGTCAGGGACTTCGATCTCCGCCCCCGTCTGTTTGCGCACCGCCCGAAGAATGTCCCCCAATGTGGAGTTCGGTGCAACAATCGTCAGCTGTCCGTTCTGATAACTGACCTGCGGCGCTACCGGTGCCATCAAATCCAGCGGTACCTGCTGGATTGGACCCGTGGGGCCAGAGGGCAAGGTCGGAAGCGGCGGTTTCTTTACCTTTTTCGGAACACGTTCAGCGCTTGCGAAACTCAAGCTCCCGAGGCAAAGGACAATGATCCCGGCGACCTTCACGATTCTCATTCCGGTGATCATTTCCATCCTCCAGGGAACTGGTTGGGGGTATCGCGAAACGACACTTACTCTAAATTTTAACACCCCTTTGACACGGTGGGAGGCCCACACACTCCACCACTAGTACGAACGTTTCATTGTTAGTCCCTTGCGTTCCCTTTTTTGTATTCTCAGAATAAAAAGCCATAAATAAGACCCAGTATGGTTCGTCGCCTACAAGGGGCGTAGAATTTCTGCTGACCAGACGGCACTGGCGTAGACTTGAGGCGCGGCTTCCAACCTAATGAAAGTAAAGGCGCAACAGACGAAGCAGCCACCGCGGCCCCAGCGTAGAATTTCGTCCGTCTCTATCGCTCTCGTTCTGCTTGCTTGCGCGATGGTGAGCGCGTCAGCACAGAACTGCCAGACCTCCAGCGATCTCGACGACTCCACGCGCACAGCCATCGTGTCGGTCGGCCAGCGCTACTTTGACATGGCCGCTAAAGGTGACGCGGCGTCGTTGAGGCAGAATGCCATCGCCAGCCTCTCGTCCGATTTCTCCAGCATCGAGGGGACCGTCAAAGACCGTCAGCCGGATCTAGCTGGCGCACAGGCCGCGGTGAAGTCCGTTTTCCTGCTCCAGGCTGAAGGCGTCGCCCCGCTTCCTCACGAGGAGTTCTATTGCGGAGTGTTCGGCAAGAGCGGCCAGACCGCCAATAGCGCCGTTTTCTATCTCGACAATCTGCCGCCCGGCACGTACGGGGTGGTCATTTTCGACGCCACCTCGGCCAAAGGGCGATTCAGTTTCTCGCTGATCCTCCAGCAGTCGGGGACCGACTGGAAACTCGGGGGCCTCTACATCAAAACCACTCAGGTGGCCGGCCACGACAGCGATTGGTTCGTCGCCCGCGCCCGCGACTACAAGACGAAAGGCCAGTTACACAACGCCTGGTTTTTCTATCTGGAAGCCCGCAGTCTGATTTCTCCTTTGCCCTTCATGAGCACGTCCGCCACGGATAAGCTCTACGATGAATCCCAAGGCACTCAGCCCAGCGACGTACCCGCGAACGGAAAGACAGTGGATCTCGCCGCCGGAGCCGTCACCTTCAAGCTCACAGCGATCTTCCCCGAAGCAGTGGGCAATGACTTGGACTTGATCGTGAAGTATCAGGCGGCCGACGCTTCAAACACGAATCAGGCCTACCAGAGCAACGTAGCCGTCATCAAGGCGCTGGTCGCGAAGTATCCCGAAGTGAGGGATGCCTTTGCCGCGGTGGTGGCGCGCGCCGTCGACGCCAATGGCCGTGACTACGGAACATTGCTGGCGATGAAAGACATCAAGTAGCAGGTCTCACTCGTCAGGCCCCGCCTTCTGAAACTGATCTTCATTCCGTATTCGTTGCAAACCACCGGCCCAAGCATCCCGGACGGATTCCCGACAATAGCCCGCCACTCTTAGTGGCGGGTAAATTCAAACGTCGCCGTCGCGTCCCGGAGGGACGCCTGAAAATCCAAACTAGGCGCGCATGTCCTCTAGCACACACTCCTTCGGATCTTTGTCGTCCCGCAATCCCAGAAACACCGGAGCCCTCAGCTTCGGCCCACTGCCTTCGCTGGTCCCGCCCGTCCACTCCGCGTATTCGATCTCCGCCACCAATTCCGGCTTTACCCAGAACGTCCTGCGCAGGGCCTCGACCTCCCCGAAGAAGGGATTCTTCTTCGTCTCTAGCTTCTTCAGCACCTTCCAAATTTCGTCGAGCATCCCTTGATCGAATCCGCTCCCCACCTGGCCGACATGAATCAGCCGACCCTTGTTGTTGCTGTCATAGAGCCCGAGCACCAAAGAGCCAAAATGCGCGCGACTACCCTCCGGCTCGGTGTAGCCCCCAACCACGCACTCCAGCCGATGGCGAATCTTGATCTTCAACCACTCGCGACTGCGGCGTTCTTCGTAAAAGCTCGCGCGCTTCTTGGCCAGAATTCCCTCGAGCCCTTTCTGCCGCGCTATCTCAAACAATGCCCTGCCTTGAGTTTCATAGTGATCCGAGTAGCGCGCCACGTCACCCCGGATCAGCAACGACTCCAGCTTGCGCTTGCGCTCTTCCAAAGACACGCGCCGCCAGTCGTAGCCATCGAGATACAACAAGTCGAACGCGTAATAGAGCACCGCCACGTCCGCATTGGCCACACCCCTCCGCCCCCCGGGACGAAATCCGGTCCGCTGCTGCATCAAGCTAAACGACGCTCGTCCCTGTTCATCGAGCGCGACGACTTCGCCATCCAGAATCGCACTCTCGGCCTTAATGAACTGAGGCAGATCCTTCAACTCGGGATAACGCGGCGTCAGATCATTCTGATTCCGCGACACCAGACGCGCTTTGCCGTTTTCGATGAACGCGATCGCCCGATACCCATCCCACTTGATCTCAAACAGCCAGTCCTCTCCGTCAAACGGTTCGTCGATCGACTCTGCCAGCATGGGATGGATCGTCGCAGGCATGGCCCGCTTCACCGGACCCGAGTGAACTTCTCTAACCACAGAGGGCACAGAGATCACAGAGGACTTCGAGGCAGTCGCCGATTTTGAAGCCGCGGGATTCTCCGCCTCTTGACTCTCCTTCTTTTCTTTTTTTTCTCTCTGTTCCTCTGTGCCCTCTGTGGTTGGTTTTTTTTTCCTTTCCACCCGCGCCAGCGCATCAGCCAGCCACGCAGCCTTCAGTTTCCCCCGTCCCGCCGGCCGGCTCTTCCACTCCGCCGATCGCGCATCCCCCGCAATCTCGGCCAGACTCCGCCCACTGAGCACCGATTCGTCGATGTCCCCCGCATCGTATCCCTCGACCACCTGGTCATCGTGCTTCTTGATCATCAACCACTCATTGCCCTTGCTTCCGGGACGCCGCCCTTTCATCTTGACCAGCGCGAAGTCTCCCTTCAGCCGCTTCCCGTTCAAACGAAACTTCAGATCGCCCTTGGCGATCATCGCCGCCGCTTCGGCTTCCGCACCCGGCACGTATTTCCCTTGCACCTGCACTGGAGAAAGTGGCTGCCACGTCCCCACGTCCCACACCATCACTGTCCCTGCTCCGTAGTTGTTCTCCGGAATGTTCCCCTCAAAATCGAAATAGGAAACCGGATGATCCTCCACCTGCATGGCCAGCCGCTTGTCCGCCGGATCGAGAGACGGCCCCTTGGGCACCGCCCACGACTTCAGCACGCCCTCCATCTCCAGACGGAAGTCATAATGCAGGCGTGTCGCATCGTGCTTCTGCACCACAAAGCGGTTCCCCGGCTTAGTCTCCACTTTAGGCGGAGGCTCTGGCGTCTCTTCAAAACGTCGTTTTCGTTTGTACTCTTCGAGCGCCATAGGTTCTTGCTTTTGTCGACCGCCATTCTACTGTAGCGATCAAGCCCAGTTTGCGTGGGTCCGGGTCTCAGACCCGGACAGGCCGAGCAAGGCTCGGCTGGCTTTCTTGGACGTCACACTTTGCGGGCCGCGGAGCATTGCATGGGCAGATCGCGCCGTTTCCCTTGCTTTCCTGTTATAAGAAAGGCTTCAAGTTTAGTCCCATGAAACGCGAATACCCCGAGCATCCGCTGGTCGGCGTCGGCGCCATCATCATCGAGCGCGCGCGGGTCTTGCTCGTCAAGCGCGCCCACCCGCCGATCCAGGGGCAGTGGTCCATCCCCGGAGGCGTGTTAGAGGTCGGCGAAAGGGTGCGCGAGGCCGCAGTTCGCGAGGCCCGCGAGGAGACTGGCCTCATCGTCGAACCCGGCGAGCTGCTCGGCGTTTACGACCGCATCCTGCGCGACGTCGAGCACCGCGTGCAATATCACTATGTGTTAGTCGATTTCCTTTGTCGCCTGGTTGGAGGGGAACTCCTCGCCGCCAGCGACGCCGCCGAAGTCCGCTGGTTCACCCGCGAAGAACTGCCGGCGCTGAAACTGGCGGAAGACACACTGGATGTTATCGGGAAAGGATTCGAGAATCTACGCGCTTGACTCGGAGGAAGCAACTCCGTCGTCTTCCCACTCGGATTTGCACGATCGGCATCTCCATGCTCTGCGATGGAACGGAATTGGCACGCTCACCGCCATGCTCAGATAGGCAGCCGGATCCAGCTCCTGAAAAGTAACGTCCAGCGAATTACACTTGGGGCAGCGCGGTTGTTCGTATTCCCCCACACCAGCGACGTCAAAGTGTTCGGGGATTGGCTGGGTGAGAACTTCTTCGGCCGTCGCGGCATCCTCCGGTTCCACCAGCAGCTTGACGCCTCCCATCAGATTCGACCAGAACCAATCTAGGCGAACGACGTTCTCATCCACCAGTGCGCACTCGATGCCTGCCGAATCCAAACTTCCCTTCGCCAGCAGTGCTTCCGGCAGATCCCTGAACCTGCGGATCGCCACCATCCGCCGCATATCGAGTTCGCCGGCGGGTGGAGAATCTAGCGGCGGAGCCTCAGGAGGCGGGTCTCCCGGCAGGACCCGCGGAGCTGGCGGAGCCGGGGCCGCTGTAGCTTGTTCGACTAGCTTGACTCTCAGTCCCCTTTTTGCCAGCTCGGCTCGAAGCGCCTCGCGGGCAAGTTTGGTGAGTTCGTAGGCCTGTCCAGCGACTTGCTCCAATTCCCCATCCAACTGCCCCGAGTAGAACTCAGCGAGCCGCCGCGTCTCCTGCTCAGGGTCAATCATCGCCATGGGAGGGAATCATACTCCTGACAGCGAACTATTTTGCGCACCGGAACCCGACGAATTCCTGCGAGCCATTCGGGGGATGGCTGTCCCGATATTCGACCCAGAGATTCACCGGCGCCCCGCCAAAACTCCCACCTCGAATTACGCGCCTTGTCTTCACTTGGGGGAATGCGGTTTCATCGCGCGACCAGTTCTGCCCCGCCACCGGGCTGTTCTTTGAAGCCGCAGGATACGGTCTCCACTCGTCTGCCAGGAATTGCCAAACATTACCCGCCATATCGAAAAGGCCATGGCGATTTGGCGGATAACTGCCGATCGGAGCGGTAGTTTTGAGACCGCTACCGGAATAGTTCGCGCGGCGTGAATCCACAGCCTGATTGCCCCAGGGGAACAAAGCTGCGTCGTCGTCCCGAGCCGCGTACTCCCACTCCGCCTCAAACGGCAATCGCTTGCCTGTCCACTTGCAATAGGCCGCGGCTGCATACCAATTCACGTTCACTACCGGATGATCGGCTTTGGTTGCGAAGGGTGCTGCCTGTTTCCAGTGCTTGAGGTAATTGCCGTTGTCCAGTTCGGAAGCGACCTGGCCGGGTCGCCACGCAGGATTAGCATCCACAAACTCCTTGAACTGAGCGTTCGTCACCAGGTAGCGATCGATTTGGAAGTCGTTAAGGCTGACCCAGTGCTTGGGAACCTCGTCTTGAAACAATTGCGGCGAGTGGATGTCGAAGGCATCTTCAAAGTGCGGTACTTCGCTGGCATCGATCCCGATCTGGAAAGTTTCCCCTCGCAGCGCGACCATGGAATCTGTCGCGTTGGGCGCACCCGCGGCTTGGATCAGGTTGGCGGTTACCGAATCAGGGCGCCCTTGCCCCAAGTTGTTGCGGGATGACCATAAGAGGAGTAGGGCGATGAGAACTTCTATTCCGCGCGTCATGCGCATGACAAGTGGATCTCCACGAACCTGTCGAGATAGACGGAGATTGTGTGACGAAGATAGCGCCAAATTCGACGGTGCCGGACCGCACGCAAAAACAGAACGGCCCACAGGCACGAAGCCTATGGGCCGCCCGGTGGACTGTTTGGGATTGACCAAGAGGTGGTCACTCTACGTGGCCTCTTCGGCGACTACGGGCTCCTGACCGACCTGCGTCAGGCGGACTCAATCCTTATTCACCGGTAGTGTGCGGGCTGTAGCTTCTGGCGCAGAATTCATCACTGCGGCCCGAAGCCCCGCTTAGAGCAACCGCTCTAAGTCTCAGCCACCTCACCTGGTCTTTGGGTACATCTACTACTGCCATCAGAACTTGTCATCAGACCACCTCCTTTCCGGTGTAATCGCACATTAGTATGAAATCGCCCTGTGCGTCAACTGGCACGAAAGTGGGTATCGGAGAAAGCAACAAAGAGCCTGCTTTTTGCATCATGGCAGTCCAAAGGCGTATACCGCGCTTCCGGCCCCGATGGCCACATATTCTTTTCCGTCGGCCGCGAATGCCATCGGCGGGGCGTAGACTGCGCCTCCCATCTGGAAGTGCCACAGCGGCTTGAGCGTGGCCGCTTCGAAGGCGATGAAGTTTCCTTCCGCATCGCCGCTGAAAACCAGCCCGCCGGCGGTCGAGAGCACTCCCGACCATGTCGGCGACGTATGCCTAAATTTTACTTTTACCTCGCCCGTGGCCGGATCTATCGCCTTCAAGAATCCCAGATAAGGCTCGGCCTCTTCCGACGGAAAATACGCGCTGCCGTAAAACGCGTGCCCGGCTTCATAAGGCTGGGGCGCCGTGCTGAAGATGTCGCACTGATCGCGCGCCGTCACATAAAACAAGCCAGTCTGCGGATCGTAGGTCGGCGCCATGAAATTCGTCGTCCCCAGCGCTCCGGGACACACCGTGCGCCCTTCGAGCGTCGGCGAGGCTTGATTGTTCGCCACCGGACGGCCGTCCGCATCCTTCTTGTCGCTCCACGTAATCTTGCCGTAGGCGGTCGCCGAAATCAGCTTGCCCGTCGTACGATCGATCACGTAGAAAAATCCATTGCGGTCAGCCTGCGCGATCAGGTGCTTGCCGCCCGTGTCGATCTTTCCTGTGTCGATCATTACCGGAACCTGCGTCGCATCCCAGTCATGCTCGTCGTGCTTGGTGAACTGGAAATACCAGTTCATTTTGCCGGTGTCGGCATTCAGCGCCAGCAGCGAATTGCTGTACAGGTTGTCGCCCGCGCGTCCCTCGCCCCGATTCGACGGCGCAGGATTCCCCGTGGGCCAGAAAATCTGATTCGTGCCAGGATCATACGTTCCGGTATTCCACGCCGGCGCCCCACCGGTCTTCCACGAATCGCCTTCCCACGTCTCGTGTCCCGGCTCTCCCGGCCCCGGCACAGTGTAGAACCGCCATTTGCGGCCGCCAGTATCCGCATCGTAGGCGTCAATGAAGCCGCGCACGCCATACTCGCCGCCGGAAACTCCGATGACAACCAGGTTCTTCACGGCGAGCGGCGCGACGGTGAAGCTGTGCCCGGTGCGATAGTCGGCGGCGACGACGTCCCACACCACGGCCCCAGTCTTTGCGTCGAGCGCGATTACGTGCGCATCGAGCGTCCCCATAAAAACCTTGTCGCCCAGAATCGCCAGCCCGCGATTTACGCGCCCGCAGCAGGGACGAATATCTCCCGGCAGCGCCCGCTGATACATCCAGATGGGCCGTCCCGTGCGAGCATCGAGTGCAAACGCGCGGTTGTCCTGGGCCGTGGCGTAAAGAATTCCGTCGACGACAAGCGGCGAAGTCTCGAGCTTTCCGGTCGCCGCGGTCTGGTACACCCACTTGGGCACCATCGTTCGCACGGTCGTAAGGTTGATCTGGTCAAGCGCGCTGAACCTTTTTCCCGAATAGTCACCCGAGTAAGTCATCCAGTTCTGCGGCTCTTTCGCGGAATTCACGAGACGCTCGAACGTGACCTGGGCTGAGGCTTGGAAAGCGCTGCCCAGCAAAACGACGAATAGCAGCAAGAATGAATTGATCATGCGGTGGCGGTAGAGCGGCGCTTTAGCGCCGCGTCGAGCCCTCTTCATTTCGACGGACTTTAGCCCCTCTGGCGCGCAGGGCCTGAAGGCCATTGTTCTGTGAAGGACCAGAAACGCGGCCCTAAAAGGGCCGCTTTTCCACGGGAATGCAAACGTCCGCGGTTTTTTCGCACGGCTCGAACTGCGTATCCGCCCCCTCATTTCGCCCCCACGCTGATCAGGTAAGCCACGATGTCCTCGAGATCCTTGTCGCTCAGCACATCGGGGTCGTACTTCGGCATCGCCGATTCCCGGCTCTTGTGGAACGACCGCAGCTTTTCCTTGTCAAGCAGATGAATCCGCTCATTCGCATCCATGATCTGCACACTAAAGCTGTCCTCATTCAACGCGACCCCCTTGATCTCTTTCCCTTCCGCCGTCACGGCAGTCACACTCTCGTATTCCTGCGGAAATTCCTTCGTAGCCTCGCTCAGCCCCCAAGCCAGCCGCCGGCTGGGGTTCCGCACTGAATCGATGATCGCCTCGCGCGTTCGTGACCCTCCCACGCCCGTCAAATCCGGGCCCAGCCGCCCACCTTTGCCCTCGACCATGTGGCACAGCGAGCAGTTCGCGTCGCCATAAAAAAGATCCTCGCCACGCGCTCCGTTCGCGAGAGCTCTGGCCGGAGCCTTCACTTCCAAGCTGCGAATGTAAGTAACGATCTGCCAGATTTCCTCGTCGGTCATGCCCACGCCCTGACCGTTGGTCCCATTCGCGGGCATCGCGGTCCCAGCAATTCCGTTGCTGATGATCTGAAACATCTCCGCGTCGGAATGCGCATGCTTCTTCTGTGCCCGCGTCAGATCGGGTCCGCGTCCTCCGCCGTGCGCCCCCAGGCCGTGACATAGCGCGCAGTTGATGCGGAACTCGTATTCCCCAGCCTTTGCCGCCTTTGGGTCGCCCGCCAAAGGATTCCGGTCATCGGCCGTATACGCCGCACGGCCTACAAGCATCGTCGCCGTCGCTATCAATGCAACGATCCCCATGCGCGATCGCCTGAACATAGTCATCCTCCAGAAATTCCACGCATTCTACGCTAGCCGGCAGCGCTTGACGCTCTGGAAATCCCGGGTGCTGCAGAGGAAAATCCGGCGTACATGTCCAGCGGGCATCTGGGACTAGCACTTTGGGCTCTCTACACTGAAATCCTCCCCGCAATGTGCCGATGAAGGTAGGTTGAGTTGCCGATTTTCCTGAGGGAAGTAAGTCGCTGAGCCGTCAGCCTTTCCAGCGAAAGGCCGAGGGTTGCGACAGCCCCAGATGAGCCAGCACGCGATAAGCGAACTCTCGCGCCATCTCATCTAATGAAGCAGGCCGGTAGTAGAACGCCGGGATGAGGGGAAAGATCGTCGCCCCGGCATCAGCGGCCCGATACAGGTTGCGGATATGAATCTTATTGAGCGGCGTTTCGCGCACACACAGCACCAGTGGACGCTTCTCTTTGAGCGTGACGTCCGCCGCGCGCTCGATGAGATGGGAGGCGACGCCGTTGGCGATGCGGGCCAAAGTGCCGACGCTGCATGGGATCACAACCATGGCGTCGGCAGGGTAAGAGCCGCTGGCTACGTTCGCGCCAATGTTCTCGTTGGATTGGAGCTGAATTTTGCGCGCCGAGCGGCCGCCGGGAAAACCGAGGAGTCGGCCGACCAGGTTGGACCGGCCTTTGATATCCAGTTCTTCGGCCATGACGCGTAGAGCGCTGTCGGAGGCGATGAAGTTTACAGTCTGCACTCGCTGGTCGCGGCCCACCGCCAGCAGGAAGTGCCGCAGAAAGATGGCACCGCTGGCTCCGGTTGTCGCGACGGTCAGATTTTGGTTCGGGTGATTGGGCAAAACGCCTCCGGATTGCATTGACTTCGGGTGGCGGTTTTTGGGAAGGGCACGGCCTGAGCCGTGCCGCAAAGTTTGCCTCCAAGAGGAGGGCTCTAGCCCCTGCGGCGCGTGGCCCGAATTCAGGAGCATAGGGACGACGGGAACCGAAAGTCAAGACGCACAGGGCCACGAGCTAGCAGCTAGAAGCTGAAATGTCCACAACCAAGAATCTCCGATCCCGCCGCAGCGCCGCCGAACGGCACGCCCTGGCGGGAGTGGAGCGCGAAATCCGCGCCCAGGATTCGCACAGCCGCCGCAAATATCTTCGCGAGTTTAATCACGCCTTTCACGATTATGATTCCCTGCTGAACTCCGAACAGGTTCAGACCGCCGTGCAGGCAGCAGACGTGGTCCTCATCGGCGACTACCACGCCTTGCCGGCGGCTCAGCGCTATGCCGCATCGCTGCTGGAGCAGCGCGCGATGGCCGGCGGCCGCCCGGTCGTGCTGGGCGTGGAAACCATTTTCGCCCGCGACCAGCACATCCTCAATGAATGGTGGTGCCGCGAAATTGACGAGAACGAACTTCGCCAGCGCATCCGTTTCGACCTCGACTGGGGATACGACTGGACTCCATTTCACGAATTGCTGGTCACGGCTCGCGATCACGCCGAAGCCCTGTACGGCCTCGACTGCATGCCGCGCGAAGACTTGCGGAAAATTGGCGCGCGCGATCGTCACGCCGCCGCCAAGATCGCGGAAATCCGCGAACGCCATCCCAACGCCGTCATCTTCGTTCTCTTCGGCGAGTCCCATCTCGCTCCCGGACATCTACCCCGCATCCTGCAGAAGCAAATGCCTGTCGCAAGAATCATTACCGTCCTGCAGAACATTGACGCACTCTACTGGCGGGCCGCCGGCGAACGCACCGACAAGGTGGAAGCCGTTCGCGTCAACGATGACGTGCTATGTGTATTCAATGCCACGCCTTTGGAAAAGTACGAGAGCTATCGCCTCTTCCTCGATCGCTGGAGTCGCGCCGACGACGGCCCCGACTTCGCCCCCACGATCTACAACCTGATCGACAGCCTGGCCCGCTTCCTCGAGATCAACCGTTACGCGTCGCATAACGGCACACAGCCCAAATTCCTCGTCGACATGCTCCCGGAAGTATATGGCAATTCCTCCGATGCGATGTTACGCCGCCTGCTGTCGCGCCATGGCGTCGACGATCAGGATCGGGAGTCCATGCTCGCCAATGTCGAAGATCGCGGCAGCGCCTACCTGCCGGAGGTGAATGCCTTCTACATCCGCGAATTCCAGATGATGCACGCCGCCGAAGATGCGGCCCGCTTCCTGCATCAAGCCTGCCAGGGCCTGCCACACCGCCTGAACGGCAGCACCGCAGTCGCGACTGCAGGAAAAGAAAACGGATCTCGCCACTTCGCGGTCGACGAGTTCTACGCCCGCGTAATCGAACACGCCGTGGCGTACTTCGGTTCGCGCGTCCTGTATCCTTCGCGCCCCGCCCCAACCCCGGCTGACCCAGAACCGCTGTCGCGCTCCGCTTGCGAAAAAACCGCGCAATCTGCCGTTCGCGCCGAAACAGGCAAGCGCGAATCCGCTGCGCAGGATTTGGGTTGCCGCATCGGCAACCAGATCTACGACGCCTATCTCGCCGGCAGGGTCGCGCCCAGCAGCCTGCGCCGCCTCTTCCTCGCTCACCTCGACGAGCCTGGAGTAGCGCGCAAAGTCTGCACTGCGGTCGTCGGCAAGCTCCGCTCGATCTCTCGTCCACTCTCTCGCGCCGCTCACGCATAGATCGGAGACCACCCGGGACCATGTGGGCATAGCCGCCCTCGGCTGTCCGGCGCAGCGCAGCTCCGCAGGGGAGCGGAAACGCTTTTCTGGAGCCAATATGGTTTGCCATCGTTGCCAAATGCTAATCTAGACTTCGCCCGGCTGAATGCTGAGTGCTGACCGCTGAGTGCTTCTTGAAAGCTGAATCCATCCGCAAGCTCTTCGACGAAGTCCGCACGGGCAAGCTTTCGCCCGACGACGCGGTCGCCCGTCTGCGCCATTTGCCCTTTGAAGACCTGGGCTTCGCCAAGATTGATCATCACCGCGCCCTGCGTGCCGGCATGCCCGAAGTCATTCTCGGAGAAGGTAAGACTGCGGCGCAGGTCGCCGGAATCTTCGCCCGCCTGGCCAAACATGACGGCAACATCCTGGCCACGCGCGCTGATGCGAAGCAGTTTGCCGCGGTAAAGAAGAAAGTCCGCTCCGCTGAATATCGCGAACTCGCCCGCGCGATTGTTCTTCAACGGGACCAAACAAAGTACGGCAAGGGCATGATCGCCGTGGTCTCAGCTGGTACTAGTGACATTCCCGTCGCCGAAGAGGCCGTCGTTACCGCGGAACTCATGGGAAACGAGGTCGCACACTTCTACGACGTTGGCGTCGCCGGCATTCACCGCCTGCTGGCCAATCGCGAGGCGCTGACCAAAGCGCGCGTCGTGATCGTCTGCGCCGGCATGGAAGGCGCGCTACCCAGCGTCGTCGGGGGTCTGGTTGGCGTCCCCGTCATCGCGGTGCCCACCAGCGTTGGCTATGGTGCATCGTTCAAGGGGCTGGCCGCCCTGCTCGGCATGCTCAATTCCTGCGCCTCGAACGTCAGCGTGGTAAACATTGATAACGGGTTCGGAGCGGGATACGTCGCCTCGCTCATCAACCGCTTACCCTGAATCCGCCAGCAAAGGAGTAACTCATGCCCATCGCGCTGTCTTCGGAAGCAAAGCATTTGATTGATCGTCCCAACTTCGCCCACCTCGCCACGCTCCTGCCCGACGGCTCGCCGAATGCTACTCCGGTGTGGCTCGGCCGCGAAGGCGATCACATCGTCATATGCACCGGCGAGAACTCACTCAAAAGCAAGAATACGCGGCGCGACCCACGGGTGGCGCTCTCGATTGTGGATTTCACGAATCCCTACGAAGAAGTTCAGGTCCGCGGCCGCGTTATTGAACGCCGTCCCGATCCTGATTTGAAGATCATGGATCCCATCTCGCACAAATACACCGGCAAGCCCTTCCCGTTCCGCAATCCGGAAGGTCGGGTTGCACTGATCGTGGAAGTGGAGAAGGCGCGCTATACCAAGCTTCCGTTCGAGCATACGCCGGGAAAATAGAGCAAGTAAGGCGGGCACGGGTAGGAGCAAAATTCTATGAAACGCCTTTTTCTGTTATTGGCTGGATGTGCCCTAGTCTCTAGCGCGCTCGTCGGCCAGTCTAAGAGGGCGCCACTGGCCGACGTTGCGCAACATGCGGTTGAGCGGTCGAAACTCACGTTGCCCGGAAGCGCCGCATTTCACTTGAAGGCGTCAATCGTTGAGACCACGAACCCTGCGTCCGATTACAAGGGAGAGATCGAGGAGTACTGGGTCTCGCCGGAGAAATGGAGGCGCACCATCAGCTCGCCGACCTTTTCCCAGACGCTCATCGCGAACGGTGATAAGCTCTCCGCGGAAAACAAGGGAGACTATTTCCCTTGGTGGTTGAACGATCTTGCAACGGCGCTGTTCGACCCGTTGCCCATGCTTGACAACCTCAAAAGACTGAACAGTCAGATTCCGAAGCCACAAGGCGGCGAGCACTCCAGTTCATGTGCCCGGCTTCAGATAAAGGTGGGCGCACAACCAGCGCAGAACAGCGCTTACCTGGTCTTTTGCTTCGAGGGGAGCCGTCGACTGCTTCAGTCAGTAGTAGCTCCCGGCTACGAGGCTGACTTTAGCGACTACAGGGGCTTCAGGGGCAAGGAGGTTCCCCGTCGCATCACCATTGATCCAGAGCCAGGAACCACCATCGAAGCCAAAGTGACGGAGTTGGCTGAACTGGGCGATCCTGACGAAAAGCTGTTTGCGGTGAGCCAATCCACGCCACCCGCGGAGCGCCTAAGGAGCGTAGTCGTAGATGAAGCGACCGCCAGAAAGCTTTCTGTATCTACGCCCGAGATTCTCTGGCCGACGGTTCGGAGCGGCAAGACTTCGGGTGTGCTCAGCATGTACGTCAGCATTGATCGTAACGGGCGCGTGCGGGAGACGTGGCCCCTGAATTCGGACAACGCTGGTTTAGAGGATGCAGCTCGCGAGCAGGTGATGCGGTGGCAGTTCAAGACGGCGTCCGATGATGGCGTGCCGGTTCAGGTAGAAACAATTCTGACTTTCGCGTTCAACACGAAAATCGCCAATCCGGGAAAATAGAAAAGGGCGCGGCCCTCGCCGCTCCCCTTCCTCGCCGCTACTACAATTACATCCCTTGCTGGCTCGACTTCGATTCGACTTCCAGTTTGTTGTCCACGCTGAAGGCGCCAAACAGCTGGTTGGCTTTGATTCCGGCAACCTGCTTGTCCAACTTGCTGTCGACCGAACCGTAGAGCGTCACATGACCGTTCGCGACGATGATGCGGATCGGGCGCGCCGGATCCAGGGCGTACTTGCTCAGCACCGGATCGCCATAGATCGCCCGTAACGCTCGCAGCCGCAATCCGTCATCAAACTGCGACACCGGCTCGACCGAGATGTTGTCAACCACGTCCTTTACGCCAGCCATATTCGCGATGTCGGCGAAAGCTTCGTCGCGGCCAACCCCGGTTCGGTCCTGACCTTCCACGGTGACCACTCCGTCTTTTACTCCGAGAGCGAAGTAGTCGAACGTACTGTCGTAGCCCTCGCGGACGTAGCGCAACTTGGTCGCCAGTTTTTCTGCGAGTTGCGCATCCGGCACGTTCGGACCCGCCACCGTGATCAGGTTGCGTACTCCCTGCACGCTGGCCGTCTTGCGCGCCAACTTCGCGGCGTCGAGTTTGCGCTGGTAGAGATCCACCGTACCGGTAAGAGTCACGATGCCGTCTTCCACGTTCGCCTTGACGTCACCGAACTGGCTCTTGGCCGCCAGTTTGTGCGTAACCGAGGTTTGAATTTGATTGTCGTAGCGGGACGCAGCCGCCGTCTGAGCCACGAGCGTTACGCTCAACAGCCCCACTGCAAGTAGCGATCCCACCAATCTTCCAAAGCTCTTGTTAGTCATAGGTCACCTCCGACCTGTTGACAAAGTTTTACGAACTAACCATCTAGTTAATTCTTTCGATGCAGAGGTAGGCTCTGAAGATGCATGTCGGGCAGTCAAGAACAGGCGGCCGGAAGGCGGCCGGTGAAGCACAACTTCTTTGGCAGGAGTGGGTTTAAATAAGCAAGGCGACGCATGTGGGGACAGCCGCCTTGGGTGTCCGCGGAGTGAAGCGACGCCTGCCGATACCAAGTTCTTATCTCGTCGCCGTGACAACGTTTAGAAAACTGGACGCAGCCTTCGAGGGTCCGCTTCGCTCACTTCCCCAACGATGACCAACCAGTCCGTCAGCAACACTGGCTGGCCGTTGTGCACCACGTGGGATAGACCTCGTCGAACCCTTTGTGGAAGCCTTCGAGCTAACGAAACTTGGCGGAGTGTCGGGATAGTACTTCTCCAGCAACTTCGGGTAGAGAGCAACCGTGGCATAAGTACGGTTCACCCGTTTCGTCGCGCAAAAGGTCATTCCCGCAACTGGGCCGCACCGCACTTGCCTAAGACTCCCCAAGTTTGTGAAACGCGTAGTGTAGTTTCAGTGGGGCCATTGTGCCACGCGGGAGGTATCGGCGGGTCCGCACCAAAGAAACGTTGGTCGCGGCGTGTGGAATCTCTATCGTCTAGTTCGCGGGCCAGAGGTAGGTTTCCGCTTAGGCCTGTCTTTGAATGCGGCACCGCTGAAGCACCAGTATCCGGCCAGCGATCCTCCCGCGAAGATCGACCACAAAACCGTATCCGTCCAGGATGCATAACGTTCCAGGCCGAGGTTGGCAAGGTCCCAGAACGTAAGCGGCCAGACGATGATTAGGTAAACCCCCACCACTACCATCACTGCGGCAAGTCCGACTCCCACCGCCAGGACCCCCGCTGACATGCTCTCGAACATGAGCATGCTCCAGTGCTGATCGGCCGGGTCGGGCCGTCGACCGTTGACGACGCGAGTTCGCTGAACGAGCGGGGACATGTTCCTCCTGCGATAGGAAGATGACTCGACGCGGGGGCGCGCTCTTCCAGCGTAGAGCATAAAGATGGAGGGTGCTGTACTCCAAGTTACGAAGGACCCGGAATCCCGCGCCCAGTTCGGGTTTTGTCCGATCTGGGATTACCCCCGTAACTTTCGAGCCAGTACTGGGCGCTCTAAGATGCGAACGGCGGCGAATTTTGGAGGGGGAATTCGTGTATGGGTGAACGTGTCACCCAATCCGGAGAACAGGAACTCGCGCGCGCCCGGCGCCTCCAGAAGACGCTACAGGCTCGGGTTCCTCCAACTTGGGTCCAGCGGGAACCGGCGTCGCCCGCTGGAAATTCGTGCTCGGCACTCTCCTGCCCTGTCCCTTCGCCCTCCGAATCCTCGTGGAAGAATCAACTGGGCCCTGATGCACGACTCCAGTTTCTGGAGCAGATGTTCCAGGCGTCGCCTGATGGATTGAGCATCGCTGACAGCGAGCAGCGCGTACTTTGGGCCAGTGATCAGTTCGCCCGCATGTTCGGATATCAAGCGACTGAAGTGATTGGACAACCGCTGGAGTGTCTGGTCGTCCCTGCCGAACGTCTGGCCGAGTCGCAGTGGGTGAACCAGGCGCTGCAGAAAGGCGAGCGCATCACCCTGGAGACCCAGCGCAGGAAGAAAGACGGGAGTCTGCTGAACGTTTCTGTATCGTGCGCGCCCCTAACGCTCGACGGCAAGGTCGCGGGATTTTACGCCGGCTATCACGACATTGCAGATCGCACCCGCGTGGAGGCGTTGAGTTCCGCCCTCTACCGCATCGCCGAGCAGAGCAGCAGCGCCCACGATCTGCAACAGTTCTTCACCGCCGTGCACAGCATTCTGAACGAACTGATGTATGCGCGGAACTTCTACATCGCTCTGTTTGATCCCGCCACCGACTTGGTGAGTTTCCCGTACTTTGTCGACGAGCACGACACGGCGCCGCCTCCGAAGAAGATGGGAAGGGGATTAACCGATTACCTAATCCGCACCGGTGAGGCACTGCTGGCCACACCCGAAGTGCTGCAAGCCATGGAGGATCGCGGGGAAGTCGCGCGCAATGGATCGCGCTCCCTGGATTGGATGGGAGTCCCCCTGAAGGTTGGCCATCATACTTTCGGGGCCCTGGTGGTGCAAACTTACTCGAAAGACATCCGCTACGGTGAGCGTGACAAAGAGATTCTCACCTTCGTCGCACGCCAACTGGCCAGTGCCGTCGAGATCAAGCGCAACGAGCAGGCGCTGCGGAGGTCTGAGGCGCGCTACCGCTCGCTGGTGCAAAGTTCTGTCTACGGAATCTACCGCTCCAGTCTGGAAGGCAGATTTCTGGACGTCAATCCGGCTCTCATCTCGATGCTCGGCTATGGCGTGGCCGAGCAAGTGCTTCTCCTCGACCCGGAAAAGGACATCTTCGCAAATCCCGACGAGCATACTCGCCTGATCGATGAATTCCGCCGCACCGGCCGCCTGGATGGGATCGAAGTCAAATGGAAGCGCAAAGACGCCAGCGCGATCACCGTTCGCATCAGCGGGCGGGCGGTCAGCAGCGCCGACGAACCTGCCGACGTCCTCGAGGCCATCGCTGAAGATGTCACCGACCGCCGCGCCCTGGAGGATCAGTTCCGGCAGGCGCAGAAAATGGAAGCCGTCGGGCGGCTCGCCGGCGGCGTCGCCCACGACTTCAACAATCTGCTGATGGTCATCAGCGGTTACGCCGAGGTGATTCTTGCCGGCATCGATGTCGATCACCCCCTGCGCGAGAAAGCCACAGCGATCCAACAGGCTTCCGACCGCGCCACCACTCTGACCCGTCAATTGCTGGCCTTCAGCCGCAAACAATTGCTGGAGCTCAAAGTAGTGGATGTGAACGCGATCGTCGCCGATATGGAGCGTCTGGTGCGCCCGCTGATTGGCGAGAACGTGGAGCTGATCGCAAAGCTCGCTCCCAGCGCAGGGCACGTCCGCGCCGACGCCGGCCAGCTCGAGCAGGTCCTCATGAACCTGGTCGTTAACGCCAAAGACGCCATGCCCGCCGGCGGAAAGCTCACCATCCAAACCCAAAACCTTGTGCTCGATGAGAGCCATCGCCCTGGGCAGACCTTCATCCATCCCGGCAACTACGTGATGCTTTCGGTGAGCGACACCGGCACCGGAATGGACAAAGAAACTCAGTCGCGAATCTTTGAGCCGTTCTTTACCACGAAAGAAAAAGGCAAAGGAACGGGCCTGGGTCTGTCAACGGTGTACGGCATCGTGAAACAAAGTGGAGGCTATGTCATTGTGCAAAGTGAATCAGGGCACGGCACCAGCTTCCATATCTACCTGCCGCAGGTCGAGGGGACTACGGAAAAACACACGGCTCCAGTCACAGGCGCGACCGCCGGTGGCACGGAGACGGTTCTGCTCGTGGAAGATGAGGAGTCGGTGCGTCAACTGGTGCGCGATACGCTTGTAGCCAAGGGATACAAAGTGGTGGAAGCAGAGAATGGCGAAGCTGGCCTGGCAGCGGCCGCCGGTCACGCGGGGAAGATCGACCTCGTCATCACCGATGTCGTTATGCCCGGTCTGGGCGGTCGAGAAATGGTCGAGCGCATCTCCACGACCCGTCCAGAAGCCAAGGTCCTGTATCTCTCCGGGTACACCGAGGACGCGATTCTGAGCGAAGGCTCCATTCAGAGCGGTACCGCGTTTTTGCAGAAGCCCTTCACACTACGGAATCTGTCGCGGAAAGTGAGAGAAGTGTTGGGATAGTAGTCCCGCCACTCGGTCCAGCCCTCGGTCTTTACGCGTTCCTCTGCAACTTTTTTCTGCCACCGGCGTCTTAATTGATTGAAAATAGAAACAAGGCAACCCGTCATGCGGGTGCCCCACCCTTTTCGCGATTTTGGCGACAGGGTGGGAGTTTTGACTTTCGGTTCGTGCGCCTGGGGTTTCACATGCTCATCAAAAGATCCGCAGACATTCGTTCGTCGGAGATTACTCCGAAAACTTTGTACCTGAACCGCCGCAAGTTTCTTGCGGGTGCCGCGATCACCGGGGCAGCCGTTGCTACCGGCGTCGGATTGCGCAAATTGATAGCGCCCTCCACGACAGCGCTGGCGGGCAATAAGATTGACGGCATCAAGAAAAGTCCGTTCAGCACCACCGAAACCATCACGCCTTACAAAGACGTTACCCACTACAACAACTACTACGAGTTCTCCACCGACAAGGATGGGCCGGCGGAACTCGCGCAGAAGTTCCGCACCCGCCCGTGGAAGGTAAAGATCGACGGGCAGGTCGACAAAAAACAGGAACTCGATGTGGACCAGATCCTCAAGATGGCTGCTCCAGAGGAGCGCATCTACCGCCATCGCTGCGTGGAAGGCTGGTCGATCGTTGTGCCCTGGGTCGGCTTCTCGCTCAGCGAACTGATCAAGCGCGTTAACCCCATGAGTAAAGCCAAGTTTGTGGAGTTCACCACGATCCTGGATCCGAGCCAGATGCCCGGCCAAACGCGCCAGGTCCTCAACTGGCCCTACGTGGAAGGCTTGCGCATGGACGAGGCCATGAATCCCCTCACGCTGCTTTGTTTCGGCATGTATGGCGAGGAACTTCCCAATCAGGATGGGGCTCCGATCCGCATCGTCGTGCCGTGGAAGTACGGCTTCAAGAGTGCGAAGGCGATCGCGCGCATCCGATTCACTGATAAGCAGCCGCAGAATACGTGGAATGTTTCCGCGCCCAGCGAATACGGATTCTATTCGAACGTGAATCCGAACGTAGATCACCCACGCTGGAGCCAGGCGAAAGAACGCAGACTCGGCGAATTCGTCAAGCGTCCCACGCTCATGTTCAACGGGTACAGCGATCAGGTAGCCAGCCTGTACAGCGGGATGGATCTCAAGAAGAGTTTCTGAGCATCCACTCGGCACACAGCCATCACGAGTTGGTGCACACGTTGGCGATATCTTCCATGGACTGAATGCTGATTGCTGAGTCCTGACTGCTATGCTCCGCTACTTCAAACCCGCGATTTTCCTGGCCTGCCTGGCCCCACTGGGAACCCTCGTCTGGCGCGGATTCCACTCGGCACTGGGCGCCAACCCGATCGAGGCCATCACCCACGCCACCGGCGACTGGACCCTGACCTTTCTGCTGATCACACTGTCAATCACGCCCTTGCGCCGCCTCACCCACCAGTACTGGCTGATCGGCCTGCGCCGCATGCTGGGGCTGTTCGCGTTTTTTTACGGCACACTGCACCTGACGACTTACGTCTGGCTCGACAAGTTCTTCGATGTTCACGAAATGCTGGCCGACATCGCCAAGCGCAGGTTCATCACGGCGGGCATGACCGCTTTCACGCTCATGATCCCGCTCGCTCTGACTTCGACCAAGTGGTGGATCCGCAAACTAGGCGGCAAGCGCTGGCAATCCCTGCACCGCCTGATTTACGCCAGCGCCGGCGTCGGAGTCATACACTACATCTGGCTGGTCAAAGCGGACCTGAAGAAGCCGCTCGAATACGCCCTCGTGCTCGGAGCGCTGCTCCTGTACCGGATCATCGTCTTGATTGCGTCGCGTGGGACAGTCGTGCCCAAGCTGGAAGCTTCAAAGTTCGAACCGTTGTCATGATCTGGAGGACGGGTACCCCATTTCTCGCGCGTCTTTTGCACGAGAAATGGGGGTTTTCTAACCTCACCCTAGTGACGGCGTGCGGCACCCTTCGCCCCGGGCTTCAAGCGCAACATGGCCAGGTGCGACGCCGTCAGAGTCGACTTGGCGCTCGCACTCTGTGTTTGAAATGCGCCCACTCCCAATTGGTTGTTATCGGTCTCAAGGAAGAGCACGTCCGACGCGTTCACTACATAGAAAGCGCCATTCAAGAGGTTACTGGTTAACACACCACGACCCGTGGCGGGCGAGTCCAGAGTGTAGCTGCCGTTGAATCGCTGATTGGAGCTTGGCCGTCCCTGATCGTTGATGTCGATGAGACCACTGAATCCTGTGCTCGTGGTGGTGAACTCGGCGATGTCATCCTCTTCGAAACTGTTACTGTTCGCGGCGGTCAGATTAAATCCGTAGCCCTGCGAGGAAGCCAGAGTTGTCCCGCTCTGGCTGAACGCGACGCCGGCCGTGACTCCATTCCCGTCAACTTCCACCAGTTCAAGACCGCCGCTCGAAGGGTACGCAGCAAACGTAAAAGCGCCGAGCGTCCCCCCAGCACCGTTTTCGAAAGTGGTCAGTTGCACCAGGAATCGAGAACCCGAGAGGGTGATGCTACCGCCAAAGCCCTGCGGCGCGGTGTCAGCCGTTCCGCTATCGTTGAAATCTTCTTCGCCGCTGCTGATCGTGGTCCCGTCCGACGTCATGAGACCTCCGACTGCGAGCGGAACTGCCGGCGCGACGCTGTAATCGAGGCCCCCCATTGTGAAAACCAGCGTACCCGACGGGAAAGTTGAACTCGTCTGCGAGAACACGTCACCCGAAAGGATGACCGAAGACGTGTCTGTCTCGATGACCTTCATGTGTGTCGAGTCAATCGGGTAGACGTCCAGATCAAACGTGCCGCCGCTGGTAACGAGCGTCGCAGTGCCAGGTGTGCCTGCCAACACACTCGACCCGGAGCTGATCGTAAGTACAGACGGCGCCTCATTGTTGTTGTAGTCCAACGATCCTGTGGCCGTCCCGGAAGCATCGAGTGTAACCGCCCCAGCGCTGGCCACCGGAATCACGGATCCAGTCACGGTGTTGATACCCGATATCCCAGACAAACCGAACACGTACGTCCCCGCCGCAGGCTGGCTGGTCGAGGTCTGCAGGTCCAGGGATCCACTCCCGGTGCCGTTGCCGTCGAACTCCGTGATCAAGCCGTGTGCGCTCGACGTCAGGACGAAATCAACCGCAATGGATGCCCCAAACGGCGTCACGGTTAACAGGGTTGCTTGGCCGCGCCCATCCTGAGTCACGATATAGCTGCCGCCGGTGACGGCATTGTTTGTCAGGGGAGAGGTGAAGCCGGAGTCGTTAATATCCACCGTTCCGCCACTAATACCACCGCTGCCGCCGCTGCCGTTCGCGATGAACGTGCCGGTTATTGTCAGAAAATTCCCCAGACTGTCGGAGCCGACAAGCGAGAAAACGTAAGTACCTTTCAGATTGCTGTTGGTGAAAGCGCCGCTCGGAGGCGGTGTGGCGTTCGGACGACTGCTCCCGCAGGCCACGAGAAACACCAGAATGAAGACGGCAAACATGGATAGGACCACACGCTTGGGCAATGACATAAATCCCCCTGATGGAAAAGTCCGGCATGGAGTCGGACGTTGGCTCAGCCTGGCAACCCTTGAGAATCCAACCCGAATCTGGGGAATAAGTAGCGCACCTGGGAAGAAAAAACTGCTCGGGCGGAGGCTATCGATGCATCTCTGCCCCGTCGGCGGCGAGCTTCCGTAAAGATTCGTCAAAGGGCGCGCGCGCGATCCCTCTCTCGGTGATAATCGCAGCCACGTACTTCGCCGGCGTTACGTCGAAGGCGGGGTTTTCGATCGCGACACCGTCGGGCACCATCTGCTTTCCGGCGATGTGCGTGACTTCTTTGGCGTTGCGCTGCTCGATGGGAATCTGGCTGCCCTCCGGGCAGGCCAGGTCTACGGTAGAAATCGGCGCCGCCACGTAAAACGGAATCTTATGTTCCCGGGCCAGCACGGCCACCGTGTAGGTTCCGATTTTGTTGGCCACATCGCCATTGGCCGCGATGCGGTCCGCACCCACGACAATCGCTCCGATCTTGCCCTGCTGCATCATCGCGCCCGCCATGTTGTCGGAAATCACCGTGGTGGGAATGCCGTCTTTCATCAGCTCCCATGCGGTCAGCCGCGAGCCCTGCAGGAACGGACGGGTCTCATCCGCATAAACATGAATCTTCTTGCCTTGCTCGACAGCCGCGCGGATCACGCCCAGCGCGGTGCCATATCCCGCGGTGGCTAGCGCCCCGGCGTTGCAGTGCGTCAACACTCCGCCATCGGAGGGCATGAGCGTGGCACCATGGCGTCCCATGGCCTGGTTTGCTGCGATGTCTTCGGCGTGCATGCGCCGCGCTTCTTCGATCAGGTCTTGCTTGATCTGCGAAATGGGGCGGATGCGAATGCGCTCGAATTTCTCCTGCATGCGCCGGATCGCCCAGAAAAGATTCACCGCCGTGGGCCGCGTTTTGCCGATGACGTCGCAGATCTGGTCGAATTCGCGCTTGAGATCGCCGGTTGTCTCGGCTTTGGAGTTGTTCACCCCGAGCGCAATGCCCATGGCCGCCGCCACGCCAATTGCCGGCGCCCCCCGCACCACCATGTTGCGGATGACGTCGGCTACCTGCTCATGCGTCTTGCAGGTGACGTAGGTTTCTTCAGTCGGCAGCTTCGTCTGATCGATGAAGCGCACGCCACGGTCAGTCCATTCCAGAGTTTGGATCATGTCGTCGTAGAGACGTTGCTTGCAACGTTTCTCTCACCATCATTCGCGATGCCGCCAGCAGGACGTAGCAAGCTACGTCTCTACGACGTCAGGCTTTATGCGCCTCGCAGCGATTCCTGGGATTGTTCGTCACCGCTGGCTGCCCGCACACTTCGCACGCCGCCGCCACCGCGAAAATGTTAGGCTCCGTGTCGTCGGTTTGAAGCACATGCTGCTCGCGTACGTCTTTGGCGGTGAAGATGGAAACAAACGGCGCGGGCGCCGCGGCCTTCTCCACGTTCGGCCGCCCTCCGGCCTCTTCCCGCTCCACCAGGCACATCACGCCGACCACCTCGAATCCAAACTCCCGCGCCGCTTCGATGGCTTGAATCGTCGATGTCCCCGTGGTGCAGACATCGTCCACAATCACCACCCGCGCGCCCTTCTCGCGGAAGCCTTCGATACGCTGTCCCGTTCCATGCTGCTTGTCGGCTTTGCGCACCAGGAAGCCGTGCAAGTCACCGCTCACCACCGAGACCGCGACCACGATAGGGTCGGCGCCCATGGTCAGTCCGCCGATCGCTTGCGGTTTCCATCCCCGCTGCCGGATTTCTTCGACGAACACCTCACCGGTGAGCCGCGCCCCTTTCGCATCGAGCGTGGTCGTGCGGCAGTCGATGTAGTAGTCGCTGGTCCCGCCCGAAGAAAGCTTGAATTCGCCCAGGCGAAACGATTTGTACGCGAGCGTACTCAGCAGTTTCTGACGCGCCGAATGCATAAAAATCTACGATATCATGGCATTGTAGTTCCTGTTTTCGGCCCCCGCTTCGCCGCGTGAGACCGGTTTTATTCAGGGCTTTCCGAGCGGCGACGAATGCGCATCGCGTGTTAACCTGATTCTTCAACTGAATTCTTCGGGTAGGCGTTAGCAACCCGCATGCCTGCGACGATCCCGAATCGAGGTGAAACATTGCAGAGCCGGCATCGTGTCCCCCGTTCCATCCTGTTATCCATTCTTCTCCCAATCTTCCTTTGCAGCCTCGTAGCGATCGCTCTCGCCGAAGGCACCCGCACTTGGGAGCAATCCAAATTCGAGGAACTTACCAAAGGCACAGCCACCGGCGTCGCTATTCGCAGCTCTGGTGGCCTGGAGCTGGCTCCCGTGTTCAAGTTGCTTTACGGCACGCCATCCACCTACATCTGGGCTGTGGCCGCCGATGATGCCGGAACGATTTACGCCGCGACTGGAGCCCCGGCGCGCGTGTACCGCATCACGCCTGACGGCAAAGCGGCAATCATTTTTGAACCGCAAGAACTGCAGGTGCAAACCCTCGAAGTCGCTCCCGGAGGCGTGATTTACGCCGCCACCGCCCCGGACGGCAAGGTCTACAAGATTGAGCACAAGCCGGCGGAAAAGGCTGAAGCGCCCAAAACCGAGAGCAAGAATGCCGAAAAAGATACAGCCAAGTCAGCGCTCGATCCCTCCTGGAGCTCGTCCGTCTATTTTGCCCCGGGAACGAAGTACATCTGGGACTTGTTGCTCGACAGAACCGGAAACCTGTACGTAGCCACGGGCGATCATGGGGAGATTTACAAAGTCACCCCCAAGGGCGATCACTCCGTCTTCTTCAAGAGCGATGAAGCCCACATTCGCGTGCTGGCCCTCGACGCGCAGGGAAACCTGATTGCCGGCACCGACGGCAGCGGCCTGGTCTACCGGATTTCTCCCGCCGGCGAAGGCTTCGTCCTCTACAGCGCCCCCAAAAAAGAGATCACGGCGCTGACGCTCGATCGCGATGGAAACATCTACGCAGCCGGAGTCGGCGAGAAGAAGCCAGGCATGGCAGGCGGCATGACGGGTGGGCCTTCCTCCATGATGCCGATGGGGACAAACCCCGCGATGCCAACCGGTCCCCAAACTCCGGGGATGGGCCTCACGACCACGCCCAGCAACCTCCAGATGGGGCCATTTCCATTTCCCGGGGGCGGAGCCACCGGAGGCTCCGACGTGTACCGCATCGCGCCCGACGGCTCTCCGTCGCGCATCTGGACTTCGCACGAGGACATTGTGTACAGCCTCGCCTTCGATTCCAACGGTCGCCTGCTGGCGGGCACGGGAAACCGCGGCCACATTTTTGCCATCGACTCGCAGGATGAGTTCTCGGACTTGCTGAAAGCTCCGGCATCGCAAGTGACAGCTTTCGCCAAAGCCCCCGGCGGCGGTCTGTACGCCGCCACCAGCAATCTGGGAAAGATTTTTGTGCTCGGACCGGGGCCGGAGAACGAAGGCACTTACGAGAGCGACGTTTTCGATGCCAAGATTTTCTCCCGCTGGGGGCGCGCCGAGTTCCGGGGCGCGGGCAACGTCGATCTGCTGGTGCGCAGCGGCAACGTCGACAATCCCGACCGCAACTGGAGCGCATGGAAAAAAGTCGATTGGAGCAAAGACGCGGCGACGGCCGTTCCTCCCGCGCGCTATGCCCAGTGGAAGACCGTGCTGCACTCCGGGGCCAGCAGGCCGGCAGTCGACAGCGTGACGCTGAACTACCTGTCAAAGAACGTGGCCCCGGACATTGACGACGTGTCGGTGCAGGTCGGACTTCGTTTTCAGCCCCTGCCAAAGGCCGCTGGACTCGCACTGAGCACTGACCTCAGCGGGTCATCACCAGGCTCGCACTTCGAAGCGCCCGTGCCCAGCACGCGCGACCGCGATTCGATCGGCGTGAAGTGGACCTCCCACGATGAAAACGACGACCAGCTTGTATACTCCGTCTACTACCGAGGCGATGGCGAGACCCGCTGGCTCCTCCTCAAAGAGAACATTTCCGACAAAGCCTATTCGTTCGACGCCAGCCTGCTGCCCGATGGCGGCTACACCATCAAGGTCGTCGCCTCCGATGCGGCGTCGCATTCGCCCGGCGAAGCACTGACCGCGGAAAAAGCAAGCCGACGATTTGAGGTCGACACCACGCCTCCGCGGATTGAGAGTCTGACGGCGTCCGTCGAAGGCACGCAGATTCACGTCCGCTTCCGTGCCGAAGACGGATTCTCCTCCGTCAAACGCGCAGAATATTCGCTCGACGCTGGCGAGTGGAAATACGTGGAGCCGGTCGGTCAACTCTCGGACGCCAAGAGTGAAGAGTATGACTTCAAAGTCGCGCCCGACGCGGCCAAAGGCACCGCATCTGAACATGTAGTCGTGGTCAGGGTTTACGACAGATACGACAACATGGGAGCGGCGAAGACGCTCTTGCGAGGGAAGTGAAATGGACAGCAGCACACAGCAACTGGCAATTAGCACTTGGCCATTAGCGCTTAGGATCTGATTTAGGCGAGCCCCGATTTTCTTTGCGGTCTTTGCGGCGGCCTTTCTTAGCGCACTTTGCGGTTCAAGCTTCTTGGGCGGGCCGACAATTCAGCTAGCCTGCAAAATCCGCGTCCAGGCTCGATCCTGGCTAAATGCCAATTGCTGACTGCTAAGTGCAGCAGGCCCCCGGGCTCAACGATCGTCCCCTAGAATCCGGACATGTCCCAAAGGCCTCTTCCGCGAGCGTAACCAAGTACAGACAATGGTTGTATGACGCGCCGTCCCTGTTTAGCCTGGAAGCTCTTTCTTTTTCTGTTCGTCCTCCTCGTGTTGGCCGTATCGCTGATTGCCTGTTCGGGCGTGTCCCACTTGCCCAGCAACACGGGCGGCGGTTCGGGCGGAAACGGTGGTACCGGCGGCAGCAGCAACCTTGCCTGTAACGTAATGACCGTCGGCCAGACAGCCAGTCTCGGCGGGTTCGCTCCTTTCCCCAGCAGTAGTCTGTGGAACACTGACATCTCTTCCGCTTCGGTCGACCCCAATTCCAGCGCGATCATCAGCAACTGGGTGGGCGCAGTCAATGTGCATCCAGACTGGGGCACCGATCCGACCTACGGAATTCCTTACGTCGTCGTCAACGGAAGTCAGGCCCTGATCAACATCAATCTCGGCGCCTATCCCGACGAAAGCGATCCCGGCCCCATGCCCGTTCCGCAGAATGCTCCGGTCGAAGGCGGATCGTCGAGCACCGGCGATCGCCACGTGCTCGTGCTCAACAATGTCAATTGTTTTCTCTACGAACTCTACAACGCGTCGCCGAATTCTGACGGAAGCTGGAACGCCGATTCGACTGCGGTGTGGGATTTGCTGAGCAACGAGCAGCGGCCGTACACCTGGACCTCCGCCGACGCCGCCGGTCTACCAATTTTTCCCGGCCTGGTCCGTTACGACGAGGTCGCCGCTGGAACAATTCAGCACGCTTTCCGTTTCACTCTGCCGAGGACGAGCGCAGCCTTTACCCCTCCCGCATCCCATTGGGCGTCAAACACGAGTGATCCCACGGCACCGCCCATGGGCATGCGGTTGCGTTTGAAATCGAGCTACGACATTTCTAGTTTCTCGGCGCAGATGCAGGTCATCCTGACGGCCATGAAGCATTACGGCCTCATCCTCGCCGACAACGGCAGCTCGCTTTTCGTAACCGGAGTTTCCGACAGCCGCTGGGGATCCGACCTCGAGTCGCTGAAGACCGTTCCCGCGTCGGCATTTGAAGTCGTGCAAATGAACCCCGTGTACACGAACGCAAACTATCCCACTGGATCCGCGCCCACGATCAGCAACTTCACCGCGTCCCCGACGCATGTCGCTTCGGGCGGCAATGTCACGCTCTCGTGGAACACGCCCAACACGCAATACGACGTCGTCTCGCCCGGTCCGGGCGCAGTCCGCGGCACAAGTGCAACCGTCAATCCAACAGCCACCACAACCTACACGCTCTACGCGACGAACCAATACGGCCGCACCACCGCAACCGTCACGGTGAATGTACCGTAGCAACGCCGTTAACCTGCCAACCGCGAAGCGGCGAAAGAATACAGCCTACGGCGCAAGCCGTGGGTGACCAGCCAAAAATGAGTAAGCCCCAGAGAGGCGAAAGAAAATGCATGATGCGGGTTGGGTGATCAAACCTCGCGTTACCCCGCGGCTAAATAAACGTACCTCAGAATAAACAGCGCGGTGAGTATCCAAATCACAGCGCTGATTTCCCGAAACTTCCCCGCCGCCACCTTCACTAGCGTGTATGAGATCAACCCAAGGCTCAGCCCGGTCGCGATGCTGAAGGTCAGCGGCGTAGCCAGCAGAGTTACAAACGCCGGAATCGCCTCCGTAAATTCAGTCCACTCGACCCGCGCAATCGATTCCGTCATCAGCGCCCCCACCAGGATGAGCGCCGGCGCCGTCGCGTACCCCGGAATCGCCGCCGCCAGTGGCGCACAGAACGCTGCCAGAAGAAACAACGCCGCGACAAACATATTGCTGAGCCCCGTCCGCGCTCCGGCGGCGACTCCGGCCGCACTTTCAATGTAGCTGGTCACGGTCGACGTTCCGGTCAACGCACCGACAATTGTCCCCACCGCATCCGACACCAGCGCGCGGCCCACCCGCGGAATCTTGCCGTCCTGGACGAATCCGCCCTGCTCGCAGACTCCCACCAGCGTGCCGACGTTGTCGAACAGATCCACGAACAAAAACACAAAGACGATTTCAAACAGCCCGAGATGCAAAGCCCCGCGCAGATCGAGTTGCAGCCACGTCAATGATGGATGCGGCAGCGAAAAGATCGCCCTCGGCAAAGAAGCCATGCCGCGCGCGATCCCCAGCAGCGTAGTCGCCAGGATGCCGATCAGAATCGCCCCCGTGATCTTGCGCGTCATCAGGATCAGCATGATTCCCAGCCCCACGCACGCCAGTTGTGCCTCGCGATTGGAAAACGTACCCAGAGCCACAAAAGTCGCCTGATTCCCCACCACCAGCTTCGCGTTGCGCAGTCCGACAAAAGCGATAAACATCCCGATGCCGCCGGCCGTCGAGTGTTTCAGGCAGCCAGGGATCCCGTTGACGATTTGTTCGCGCACCCGCGTAACAGTAAGAATCAGGAAAACGACGCCCGAAAAGAAAATGACGCCCAGTGCTGTCCGCCACGGCACATGCATCCCCAGGCAAACCGAGTAGGTGAAATACGCGTTGAGCGACATGCCGGGCGCGAGCGCGATCGGATAGTTCGCGTACAACCCCATGATCAGCGTGGCGATGGCCGCCGCAATGCAGGTCGCGAACAGTACGCCCTCGACCGGCATGCCGGCCTGCCCCAGAATTTGAGGGTTCACCACGACGATGTAAGCCATCGTCAGGAACGTGGTCACCCCGCCGAGAAACTCGCTACGAACGGTTGTCTGGTTTTCGCGGAGACGGAAGTAGCGCTCGATCATGAAGCCGACATTCTACGGCATCGGCACCAGCCGCGGGGAAAAGCCGGCATCAGAATTCGCGATAGCCGCGTGCGGAAAAACCTCTACCGGCCGCTAGGATGCCAGGCCGTCCGTGTCAGCGCCAGTCCCAGGGGCCCTATCCAGTTGCGGAGTGCTGAATCCGCTGAGGTCGCCGGCATGGCGAAGCTCCGGGAACAGCCATGCCCACAACGCAATCACGACCAGCGTCCCCACTCCTCCCAGCACGACGGCGGGAACCGTTCCCAGCCACTGTGCGGTCACTCCCGACTCGAACTGCCCGAATTCGTTGGACGCGCCGATGAAAATCATATCCACAGCCGTGACCCTTCCTCGCATCTCATCGGGTGTGGCTAGTTGGGTGAACGCGGCGCGGATGATGATGCTGATCATGTCGCTGGCGCCGGCCAGCAACAGCGCAATCAGAGAGAGTATGAGGTTGTGCGATAAGCCAAAGACGATCGTGAAGACTCCAAAGCCCGCGACGGCCCACAACAGGGTCACGCCCGACCGTCCACGCAGCGGTCGATGCGCCAGCAAGATGGCCATCAGCGTCGCCCCGACGCCCGGTGCGGTACGCAGCAGGCCCAGCCCCCACGGCCCGGTGTTGAGAATCTCGCGCGCGTAGACCGGCAGCAGCGCGACCGCTCCGCCCAGCAGCACAGCGAACAGGTCCAGCGAAATCGCCCCCAGGATGAGCTTCCGCGTCCAGATAAAGTGCAGTCCGGCGAATACCGTTTTCACCGTCATCGGTTCCCGCGGCCGAGCCTTCACCTCCGGCCGGACACGGAACAAGGAGAGCATCGCGCCAATCGCAGTCACCATGGCCAACACGTACACCACGGACGGTCCGTGCGATATGGCGTAGAGAATTCCGCCGAACGACGGTCCCAGAATCGTGGCCGCCTGAAAAACCGAAGCGTTCCAGGCGACCGCGTTCTGGAAGTGTTCCTCCGGAACCAACTGCGGCAAAATCGCCCGGCTGGCCGTGCTGTTAAACGACCGCACCACGCCAATCATTACCAGCACGGCGTAAATCGCCGTGACCGACTGTAACCCGCGCTGCGCCAGCACCAGCAGAGCGGCGAAACAGACCGCATATCCGCCGTAGCAAGCGGAGAGCACATGGCGACGTTCGAAACGGTCCGAGGCGTGGCCGGAAATGGGGAATAGAAGAATTCCCGGCAGAAACTGTGCGAGCCCGACCAATCCCAGATCGAGCGGCTGCTTGGTGATTTCGTAAACTTGCCATCCCACCGCAACCGCCTGCATCTCGACCGCGGCCACGATGAGAAAGCGCGCAACCTGGAACAACACGAACCCCGGATGCGTGAAGGCGGCGCGTCCGGCTCTTCCGTCGGCAGGGGCGGGCATGAATGTCTAATGTGACACAGAAACCAGGAGTGTGCAGACTCCGGAATCCCAATGTCGAACTCAAGTCAGGAAAATCACGAAAGTCCTGAGGAAAAGTCCGCGCTTCCCACAGATCCTGGTGACTTTCACCTCGATTTTACAAATCCTTTGCCCTGGCGCAACGAGTCGACCCGGCTCCGAAGTCAAGATTCCACTTGCCGACCGCACAACATCAGTCCCACCGCTTTCCAGCCCGGCAAACGGATTGGCCGTTTGCTGGCATCCAGGAGATGCCATGAACTTCAAGTCCGTTGCCAGTTTGACACTATGCTTGCTTGCCGCCGCGTCCCTGCCCGCCTTTGGGCAGTGGTCGACCCAACGAACCCTCGCCACCAACGCCTATAACGGCACAGTCACTGTCGATTCCTCCGGAAACCTGGTCAGCACGTGGTACCAGAACTCGGTGAACGCCGTCTACGGCAGCACCGCATCGTTCGGCCAACCTTGGTCCGCACCGGTGAACATTTCCGGAAACATCGGCGTAGCTTCCGGCAACCCGGTGGTGCGCGGCAGCGCGACCGGCAACGCCACTGTGACCTACACCAGCCCCGCGCTGGGCGGAACATTTGCCGATCATCCCTCTGGCGGGTCCTGGACCGCCCCCTCAGCCGACAACGGGGTAAATCAGTTCTTCGTCATCAACGACAACGGAGATCAGGGTCTTGCCTGGGGAACAGGCGGCGCGCGTGGCAGTTCCTCCACCGTGAACGCGGTCACTCGCCCCGCGCATGGAGTCTGGAGCGCCGCCACGACCATCGCCAGCGCCGCTCACCTCGCATTCGACGGAGCGTTAGAACTTGCCGACGGCTCCACGGCTGTGGCCTGGGAGAGCTTCGATTCGACGTGTGGATCGCGGACTTGTAAGACGTCGAACTGGGTGCTGAAAGTCTCAACCCACGCCCCCGGCGCACAGACCTGGGTGACTTCCGGAGCGCTGTTGGGTCCGGATGCGTCGCAGCACTTCGGCCAGCTCGCCTCCGATAGTGCCGGCGACGTGGGCGTCGCTTCCATTCAAAGTGGCAACATCGTCTCTGTCGTGCGCCACAATGGGAGCTGGGGCTCGGCCGCGGTGGTCGCGCCGGTGACTTCGCTCGGCTACTCGACTGGAAACACCGACAACCGCATCTTTCACAGCGATTCGTCAGGGCACGCTACCATCGTGGGCTTTGGCAATCAGAACATCACGAATATCGCGGCAGTCGATGGCAACCTCACCACCAACACCTGGGGCAAGCCGGCGGTAATCACCGGCGCCGATCAGTATCCCAACTATTTCGATTTCGCCGAGAGTTCCAGCGGCACAGCGATTGTTTTCTACGCGCTGGTGAACCTCAACGGCAGCACCACCACCTGGCGCGCGGTCACCCGCAAAGGTGCAGGGCAGGCCTGGAACGGTCCAGCTACCGCCGGAACCTCATGTGACGCGGGCGGCCAGCCGGATAGCGCAGCGGTCAACAGCGCCGGACGCGCAGCGGTCGTCTTCCACGGCTACAGTTCCGACTTTCTGAACAACATTCTGTACACGAACACCTACCAGCCTTGACCCTGATTTGTGTGCGTCCATGATGGAGCGCTGCTCGTCGCCTCCATCATGGACGCAAGAAAATTAGAGGAATGCTCTTCGCTGAGTATTCTTGTTTCAGGGGAATGTGGCGGTAGGGTCGTGACCTAGCTCTTCCCGGCTCCACTCGAGTTTGCCACCGGCGAGAAGACCTCGACACGGTTCCTGCCGTTCTTCTTCGCCGCGTACAAGCTCAAGTCAGCCTCGCGCAGGAATTCGCTGACCGAGCAATCCCGCGTGGCAGACGTGGCTGTAACTCCCATACTGACGGTGGCTGAACTCGTCCCGAAAGGCGTCTCGATGGGATCATTGGCGACCCGCTTTCGAATCGCCTCAGCGCGCCGCGCCCCGTCGGCGAGACCACAGCCGGGCAGAATGATCAGGAATTCCTCGCCACCATAACGGCCCACAACGTCGTACGACCTCAGGTCGGCCTTCAGCCGGCGTGCCACTTCCTTCAGAACCTCGTCCCCCGCGGCGTGGCCAAGCGTGTCGTTCACCCGCTTGAAGTGATCGATGTCCACCAGGATCACGGTAGCCGGTTTGTCTTCGCGACCGCCACGCGCAAACTCCCGTTCCAGCGCGGCAAGGATCTCGGAGCGGTTCTGCAGTTTGGTTAGAAAATCATGAGTCGCCGCGAAGCGCAAAGACTGATGCAACTCCAGAATCCTCTTGCCCACCATAATGCGCGAGCGCAACTCCATGGCATCAACCGGCTTCGACAAATAGTCGTCGGCTCCAGCCTCCATGGCTGTCAGCCGATCCTGCTTCTGGGTCTTGGCCGTCAGCATGACCGTGTAGATGTAGTTTCCATGGGTGAGTTTCCGGATGCGACGCAGCAAATCGATCCCGTCAAGCCCGGGCAGCAGCCAGTCGAGCAACGCCAGATCCGGAGGGTCGGGGCCTTCCAGCAGCTTGACGGCTTCGGTCCCGCTTCCCACCGCCTGGTATTCAAGTCCCCAATCGGTCAGATAGCTGCCGAGCTTGCGCCGTTCGATATAGGAGTCTTCCACCAACAGAATCTTCATACATTCCCATCCGGATGGTGACAGCGAAGCCACCCATTCACAAGATGACGCGCGCGAACCAAAGGACATGTCTCGCAGATTGTCTGGCAGGAAAGTCAAATCTAGAAATGGATATGGAATATGTGGGGACAGCCGCCCCCGGCTGTCCGGTCGAGCGAAGCTCGACTGGCTCGATTCGCCGGCGGCGCAGACCAGCACAGTTTGCCGTCAAGCCACCAGCGGCGCATTCGCGATCCCGGCCGTGCCAAACACTCTGCGGTATCGTTCGACCTCCGACGCGGGCCCGAGCGCCTTGGAGTAATTGTCGGAGAGTTTCACCGCCGGCCGCCCCTCGACACTCGAAACCTTGCAGATCAGGCTGATCGGATCGAAGCCGCCACCCTCGTTCGGATTGCACCCGCGAAAGTCGTTCGTCAGCAAAGTACCCCAGCCCGCACTGAACCGGATGCGCGTGCCCGGCGTCCACCTTTTATGATCCTCAAAATCCACCGCGCTCCTGAAATCAGCGGGCCCTAGGTTGCGGGCCAGAGTCCCGCCAAAGTATGCATGCAATCCAAGTATCTGGTCCACGTCGAGCGTGTCGGATGCGATCAGCAGCTTTTCTCGCGGATCGCGTCCATGTAGCTTCAGCCACTCGATGAATTCATCGCCGGCGACATACGGATCCTTGCTGTCCACGCGCTGCCCCGTCCAGTCCGCCACCCACCCCGGCGCTCCCGCTAGAAACTGAGTCGTTCCAAAGGTGTCGGGCAACATGACGCGCAGCGCCCCTTCATAACTCTGCTGCCACAACTCCAGCACGCGATATTGCGAAGCCTTCAACGCCACGTCATCGGGCGCGAGCGCTGCCACCACCATCGGAATTTCGTGCGCGTTGGTGCCGATCGCTTCCAAATCGTGCTTATGCGCCAGAAAGGCGTTCGATGTGCCGATGAAATTGCTTCGCAGGTTGGTAGCCATCGCCACCACCACATATTCCTGCCACAAAAAGCTGTGCCGCCGCCGCGTTCCAAAATCCGCCACGCTCAGCCCCGGCACTCCGCGCAACCTCTCGATCTTGCTCCACAGCTTGGTCTTGGCCCGCGCATACAGGACGTCGAGCCCGAACTCGCTAAGCGTCTTCAAAAGCGCCCGGGTCTTCAGTTCATCCAGAATCGCCAGCGCATAGAGCTCCCACATTGTGGTCTCGGTCCACGGGCCGTCGAAAGTCAGGTGAATCTGCCCATCGTGCACCGACAAGTGATAATCCGACAGTCGGAAGTCCCGCTCCAGCCACTCTAGAAACGCCGGCTCGAAAATTCCTCGCCGCCCGTAGAACGTGTTGCCCGCCAGCCAAACCAACTCTGACTTCCGAAAACGCAATCCGCGCACGTGCTGCAACTGCACCTTGAGTTCTTCGATGTGAACCGTGTCGGCGATCCGCACCGCCGTATGCCGGTTGAGCAGCGAGAACTCCACCCGCGTCGCCGGGAAATGCTTCCAAATGAACTGCAACATCAGCAGCTTGTAGAAATCTGTATCCAGCAACGACCGGATCACCGGATCGAGTTCCCAGTTGTGGTTGTGCGCGCGTTCGGCGAAGTTGACGATCATCGAAGAGACAGCCCTCAGGCCAGCGTAAAAACGCCAGTCTAGAGGATACGGGACGGTGGCGGTTGGAAGCCACTTGAAAGCGGCTTGGACCGCGACTGTGGGCGTTCGACTGACCCCGACGGCGGCCCTGGCGAACAGCACTCGCACGTCCTGAATTCTTCCGCAGACATGGACTTTCGGGTAGTTCCTCCCGAACAAGGCTACGGCATAATTGAGACGCCCGAATCGCTTGCCCCCTTGCGGAGATGCACCATCATGCAACGCCTAGTACCGAGCTTCGCCCTTTGCCTGTTCCTTCTTGTCAATCTTTCGACCAATGCGCAAGACAACCAGACATCCACTGACGACTCCTCCGCCGTGCGTGCCACGGTGACGAACTATATCGAAGCCTATTACTCCGGCGACGCTCGCCGGATGGAGCAAACGTTGCATCCGCATTATTTGAAGCACATGATTCACGGCGCGATCCCCGTGAGAGAGAAGACCGGCGAAGAGATGGTGCGAGAAGTACGCTCCCATGGCGCGGCTGATCTTCCCGCCGCGGAGAAGACCGAACAGGTTAATGTGCTCGACGTCGCCGGAAACATCGCTTCCGCCAAACTCGTCACGCCCGGCTGGGTCGACTACCTCACACTTTCGAAGGTGGGTGGGGAGTGGAAAATTCTTTCAGTGGTTCAGCGAATCGACAATTAGTCGCGGAGTCCGTACGGTCAAAAGCCAGCAGGCGGTGCCCGAGCTAGATTGAAGCTAGCTCTTCCCCACCGCCTTTGCTTCTAGCCTTTCGTACACTTCCTCGGCCCGCCGCAACGCCTCCTGCACGTTCTCGCAGATGTTTTCTTCCCCGATCACCTCCGCGAACTCCGCCTGGTGAATCAACTGCGCCGGCTGCTCCCGCGCCCCGCACAGAATCAGCGTGCGTTTTGTACCGTGTAGCTGTTTGGCGACTTCCTCGATGGCGAACAGTCCCGTTGCATCGAGCGCCGTCATATTCCTGAGCCGCAGAATCACCACCGGCGGCAGTTTGTGCAGGTTCTCAGTGACCGCGTAAATTTTGTCGGTCGCCCCAAACAAGAACGGCCCGTGAATGCGGAAGATCGTCGCGTAATACGGAATGTCCTTATCCTGCAGAATGTGTACGCGTCCGTCCTCGACGTAGTCCTCCGTCACCTGCGAGACCGTCGTAGTAGAGGCCACGCGGCTGATAAACAGGAGCGCCGCCAGGATCATTCCCGCCTCCACCGCAACCGTCAAGTCGGCGAATACGGTCAGTGCAAACGTTACTAGCCAAATGCTGATGTCGGTCTTGGTCAGCTTCAGCAGTTGCGGAATCTCGCGCCACTCGCCCATGTTGTAAGCGACGATCATCAAAATCCCCGCCAGCGCCGCCATCGGCACATAGCTGACCAGCGGCGCCGCAAACAGTAGAATGAACAGAAGCGTCAACGCGTGGATGATGCCCGCCATCGGCGACTGCGCCCCCGAGCGAATGTTGGTAGCCGTGCGCGCGATCGCTCCCGTAGCCGGCAACCCACCGAACATCGGCGAAAACACGTTCGCCACGCCCTGTCCAATCAACTCAACATTCGGATTATGCCGGTCGTTGCTCATCCGGTCCGAGACCACCGCCGACATCAGCGATTCAATCGCCCCCAGCATCGCCACCGTAAACGCCGGCCCCAGCAGCCCGTGGATCAAGTCCGACCGGAACTTCGGTACATGCAAATGCGGCAGCCCGCCCGGAATCCCCCCGAATCTCGTGCCAATCGTTTCCACCGGCAGCTTGAAGAAATAGACCGCAGAAGTGGCCAGCAGCAACGCAACAATTGGTCCAGGAATGCGCGCCGAAACACTGCGGCAGATAATCAGTGTCAGCAGCGTGAACACCGCGAGCGCCGTCGCCTCAAACGACAGCGTGTGGAAGTTGGTGGCCAGCGCCTCCATACGCAACCAGAACACGCCCGGCACCTTGTCGAGGTGCAGCCCGAAGAAATCCTTCACCTGCGTGCTCGCGATCAGCACGGCAATTCCGTTCGTAAATCCGATCACCACCGGCCGCGGAATGAATTTCACCGCCGTGCCCAACCCCGTGAGGCCCATGATCACCAGCAGCACGCCCGCCATCACCGTGCACATGAACAACCCGTCCACGCCGTGTGCCGCTATGATGCCCGCCACCACCACCACGAACGCCCCGGTCGGCCCGCCAATCTGCGTCTTCGACCCGCCCAGCGCCGAAATCAGAAATCCCGTGATGATTGCGCAGTAAATCCCCGCCTGCGGTGTCAATCCGGAAGCGATGGCAAAGGCCATCGCCAGTGGCAGTGCCACCAGCCCCACGGTGATCCCAGCGATCAGATCCAGCAGAAATTTGTGCCGGTTATAGTCACGCAGACAGAGGACAGACTTCGGAAGCCAATTCTCACTAAGGAAAGCACGCGCCATCTTTACATTATCGCTCCACCGAGCTGAATGGGGTAGTTGACGTAAGTGTGGGGAACAACCCAAGGAAATGTTTGGGGGGACGATTCTGGGAAGGGCACGGCCTTAGCCTCGCCGTTAAGAGCCCCTTGAAAGACGGGCTTTAGCCCCTGGAGGCCATTTTGATCTCGCACTCAATCGGGCCTGTAAAATCACCCCATGCAGTTCCTGCGAACCTTGGGATGGCTGGCCTGCGTCGTCTATTCCACCATCCCGTCGTTCTGGCTCATGGTTCATCCGCGAGCGCATCGCTGGCGGGAAAGCGAGCGTTCGCCCTTCCGCGTGCTCGTCCCCGCCTGGATCGTCATGTGGTTCGGCATGGGCACGCTGACGGGCCCTTGGCGAGGTGCAACGCTCTATTCGATTCCCTGGAGCTGGATTCCCGCTGCGCTTCTCTTTGCCCTGGGTATCTACATCTACTCCCATTCCGGAGCGCACTTCAGCCTGGCCCAACTCGGCGGCCTGCCCGAGATTCGCCCGGGCCATCACGATGACCGCCTGGTGACCACCGGCATCCGCGCCCGCGTCCGCCATCCCGTCTACCTGGCCCACCTCCGCGA
>Ga0209698_10000554_pt1 | contig 42755 bp, 43 predicted proteins | sample LitLauG_LLR_2012_FD_187203 | JGI IMG/M metagenome (GOLD analysis project Ga0209698, IMG submission 187203) | Freshwater sediment microbial communities from Pennsylvania, USA - Little Laurel Run_MetaG_LLR_2012 (SPAdes) (version 2) | ecosystem: Environmental > Aquatic > Freshwater > Creek >... | reverse complement strand
GACCCTGCCCAACAACCCGCCCTCTTACAAGCTATATTTACCGATTGTTATAGAGACTTGGTATTATTTCTGCTGCAAAGACAGATTGGAGCTGAAAAATTCGGGCGAACTCCCGCCGCTGCCCGGCGCGTGAAACTAAAATTCTTCGCTTGCCGGTTTGCCCGGCAAAAAAGAGAATCATTTGAGGAAAATCAATCGTTTATGAAACCCATCCAAATCCCCACCGACGGCGGAAAATCCTTGAACATCCTCGGCATTCCCATGCTCATTCGGGTGCATGGTCGCGACACCGGCGGCAGCGTAAGCGTCGTTGAATCGCGCGACGTGCCGGGCGGCGGGCCGCCGCCGCACATTCATCAGCGCGAGGACGAGACGTTTCAGATTCTCGAGGGCGACTACGAATGGACGGTGGGAGACAGGAAGTTCGTCGCCAAAAAGGGTGAGACGATTTTTGCGCCGCGCGGCATCGCGCACACCTATCGTTACCTTGGCCAGACGCCCGGCCGGCTCATGTGTGTCATCACGCCGTCGGGTTTCGAGGGCTTCTTCGAGGACATCGGCGCGCTGACGCCGCAGCAACAGCAGGACATCCCGCGCGTGCTGGAGATCGCGAAAAAATTCGGGCTGGAATTCCTGCCGCCGCCCGGCGCGTGAGCGCGAATCCGGCTGCAATCACATTGCGACAATCCCAACGGCATTGCGGCCTCCAGCCCAAGGTTGCGAAGCACGAGCTACCTTGGGTCACGATTCGGAAATGAATTCAACCGCAACGCGGTTGCGGCAAATTCATAGTCGACGATCATTCAATCCCAAACATATTTCTCATCCCATTCTATTTCGTGCCGTTTCAACAACGCCCGCAACTCGTCCTGAAAATTGACCTTGCGGTGATGTTCTTCCTGCCCGGCGATGTATTGCTTCACCGATTCAAGATTGGATGGGCTCACGGAAAAATCCGCGTAGCCGCCTTGCCACTCGAAGTCCGCGAAATCGCGACCGCTCTCCTTCAGCCACGCGTTCGAGACGCGTTTCAATTCCTTCACCCATTCCGCCTGCGTGATTGTGCGACCAAACCGCGCGAGAACATGCACATGATCTTCCACGCCGCCGACGAGGATTGGCGCGCAATCGAGTTGTTTGGAGACGCCGCCGAGATACGAGTGCAGCGCGTCACGCGTGTGTTTGTCGCGCAGGAGCGGGCGGTGGTCTTTGGTGGAAAAGACGAGGTGAATGTAAACAGCGGAAAGAGATTGTGGCATGACGGAAGAATGACGAATCGAGTTGGCGCATTTCAATTCCAAAGGCGATGTGAAAGCGCGAATCAGCGGCGGGCATCTGCGTTCAATCCCAAAGGGATTGCGACCTCCAGCCCAAGGTTGCCGAGCTTGCGAGGCTACCTTGGGTCACGATCCGGAATTGGATTCAACCGCAATGCGGTTGTGGCAAACGTCGCGCGCGATGGATGGACGGTGATGGCCGCAACCACGTTGCGGTTAGGAATTTTTTGCGGACGCTGACCCATGGTAGCTCGTGCCTCGCAACTCTGGGTGACGAATCCGATGCAGTTCCAACCTCAACGAGGTTGCGGCACACAACAATCACCTTGCGAATCAGTCCCGGTTTTCGTATGAAATCGTCATGGCTCTAGCAGACGCATACCTTACACAGGTCAAGAACCTCCCCCAAATCTTTCAAGCGATACGGCAGGCCCAACCACCAGAACGGTTCACATATAAGTTTTTGGATGGTCTGGATTTCAAAAGCACTAACGACCGCCCGATTATCGGTGTGCTAAAAGCCTTGGGGTTCGTTGACGAATCTGGAGTGCCAAAACAACCGTATTTCGATTACATGGATGACGAACGGCACAAGACTGTGCTGGCCGACGGAATCCGGCGCGCATACGCCGACCTTTTCAAGTTGAATAACAAGGCAGATGAGAAGGATGCGGCGTGGGTCAAAAACAAGTTGAAGATTTTGGCGCAAGGAGCGAAGAGCGATGTGGTGTTGGGACGAATGGCTGCGACGTTTGTTGCACTGTGTAAAGAGGCAGATTTCTCCGCGCCTGCAATCGCACCCAAAGAAACGAAGGTGGAAGTTCCAAATGACTCGCCCGTTACAATGCCGCCAAATCCTGACCAATCTCAAGCCCACTCTAAGCAACATCGGTTTGCCCTCGCTTACAATATCCACATCGAACTGCCTGCTGTTCGGGATCAAACTGTTTACGACGCAATCTTCAAATCTCTGCGTGAGAACCTGCTCTGATGCTTCATCGAGAAGACACTCAAATCGCTGGCTTTGTTTTCAAGGGACAAGTTGCAGCAGAAACAGTCAGGCGGCTGACTGAAACCGACAAGAAATCAATCGAAGTCGGATTCGAGGAAATTGCAACAGAAGTTTCTTTATCGCTGCTGGATGAAGACCATGTATCTTCCGCGCGAAAAATGTCTGCTGTTTACATAGCAATCGCTAGTTTCGAGAATGGTGTTCGCGACCTTGTGTCCAGCCGACTACTTGAACAGAAAGGCGCAAATTGGTGGGATATCTGCGTCACCAATACGGACATCAGAAACCGTGCGAAAACACGGCAAGAACAAGAGAAACAAATCCGTTGGCATCAAGCGCGCGGCCTGAATCCAATTTACTACACAGAGCCCGGAGACCTCGCATCCATCATTCATAGCAATTGGGCCTCGTTTGAAGATTTGCTACACGACATTGACTGGGTTCGACAGATTTTCAAATCGTTGGAGCGTTCCCGGAACGTGATTATGCACAGCGGGCAATTGTCGATGGATGATGTCGAGCGAGTTGGCGTCTTCATCCGAGATTGGCTTCGTCAGGTCGGCGGCTGAACAATTCAATTGGCCACAGTTGCGCCACAACCCCGTTGGGGTTGTATTCGTTTGCCGAGTTTTCCCAAGGTAGCTCGTTCCTCGCAACCTTGGGCTGGAGGACGCAATCCCTTTGGGATTGGCCGATGGCGTGCGTTGCTGCGCGCGCTTGGGATTGTTTGCGGCCAGCGGCGTGAGTTTATGCGCTCCCGCCAAATAGCTTTTCCACCTTTGCCTTCACGCTTTCATCCATCTTGATGAGTGGCGGCCAGGCGCGTTTGAAACCTTCGCCGGGAATTTTCTTCGTCGCGTCAAAACCCATTTTGCTGCCAATGGCTATTTCGCTCGTCGCGTGGTCGAGCACGTCGGACGGGCCTTTGGTGAAGATGCTGTCGCGCTGCGGATCGGTGTTGGCCGTGAGATGGAACAGCACTTCGCTGGTGTTGTGTACGTTGACGTCGGCGTCCACCACCACGATGTATTTCGTGAACATCATCTGCCCCATGCCCCAGAGGCCGTGCATGATCTTGTAGGCCTGCATCGGGTAGGTCTTTTTGATGCTCACGAACACGAGGTTGTGGAACACGCCTTCCGCCGGCAGCGCGATGTCCACGATCTCGGGGAAATTCATCTTGAAGATCGGCAGGAACAATTTCACGCTCGCGCCACCGATGTAAAAATCTTCCATCGGCGGGATGCCGACAATCGTCGCCGGATACACCGCGTCCTGGCGATGCGTGATGGCGGTGACGTGAAACACCGGATACGGCTCGGGCAATGTATAATAACCGGTGTGATCGCCGAACGGCCCTTCGTCGCGCAACGGTTCGGTCGGGTCAATGTAACCTTCGATGACGAAATCAGCGTTGGCGGGAACTTCCAGATCGTTCGTCTCACACTTGATCAGCTCGACGGATTTTTTGCGGAGATAACCGGCGAGGAGAAATTCGTCCAGCCCGTCCGGCATCGGCGCGGTGGCGGCGAAGGGAAACATCGGGTCGCCGCCGATGAAAATGGCGACGGGCATGCGCTCGCCCTTTTCGTAATAACGACGGCCGTGGCGCGCGGCGACTTTCTGCAACTGCCAGTGCATCCCAGTGGTTTTGTCGTCGTAAATCTGGATGCGATACATGCCGAGATTGCGCTCGCCGGTGTCCGGATCACGCGTGACGACGCACGGCAGCGTGATGAAGCGCCCGCCGTCGAGCGGCCAGCATTTCAATATCGGAAAATTCGCGAGCGTCGGCGGATTGGGATTCGTGCCCTTCTGCCAATCCGGCGCCGGCGGCCAGCTTTTAGAAGAAGCCGGTGCATCAAACTTTTGAATCACGTCTTTGCACGAACCGCTCTTCACCGTCTTCGGCTTGGCGTGGCGCAAATCCAGCGCGAGCGACAGCAGCTTGATGGCTTCCTTGAAGCTCGTCGGCGGCTTGGCTTTCATCAGCGCGCCGAGTTCGTTCGCAACTTCGTCCACGGATTCCGCGCCCATGCTCAGGGCCATACGTTTGTGCGAGCCAAGCGTGTTGATGGCCACGGGAAACGGCGAGACGACGCCGTTGACGGTGGGCTTTTCGAACAGCAGCGCCTTGCCGCCGCCGGGCAATTTCATTTCCCGGTCGGCGATCTCGGTGATTTCGAGTTCGGTGGCGACGGGCTGGGAAATGCGCTTGAGTTCGCCCGCCCGGTCGAGGGCGTTGACGAAATCGCGGAAGGAATCAAAAGCCATGTGGCGAAGCTAACTGAAAAAACTGCGGCGGGCAATGCGGGGAAATTCTGGCTAATCTTTACCCAAATCTGAAATAATACTTGATGTCTTTTCACAGATATGCTAACGTCCATTAGGATCTAAAGGCGTAAGGCGTAAGGCGTAAGGCGTATGGTGGCCAACTGAGCGATTTTTTGAGTTTAACCTATCGTTGCAGAGTTTTTCAACATGAATGGAAACATCTTCATTAACGAGATCAGGGCCATTGGACTATACACACTTTTGGCTCTTTCCCTTGGGGCCGCTAACGAAACGTTACAGGCGACACCAAATACATGGGGCATCGCTTTTGATTTCATGAACTTTGACAATTATTCCACCGCTGTGAACCCGAATGGCGCTTGGTCTTACGGCAGCATGACGCTCGATACGAACGGTTTGCCAACGCTTAACTTTCAGGCTTCGCCGAAAAGCCAAGGCAGCATCGGGGTTGGCTGGCCGTTTGGCGGTCTGTGGAAAAACTTGGGTGGTTCCACCAATTTTGGAATCCCTCCCGGTGAAGTGTCTGAGAATTGTGATCACTTGGGAACCCCTTGTATACGTTGGGCCGCACCCGCAGACGATATCTACAAAATTGAAGGCATTTTTGGGCAAGGCGATTGCGGCTACGCCAAAGGCATCCGGGGAGTATTCCTGAACTCGACCGAAATGTGGTCAGAAGACCGCAACAATTACACCACAAACATGCCTTCACCGTTCTCGTTCATTTGGGTTCTCTCTGCGGGTGACACTATTGATTTCATCATGTGGGGCTGGGGTGCCGGTTGTGGAAACACACCGGTTAGCGCGACCATCACGTCTCTTGGTTCTTTAAGTAACTCGCCTCCGATTATCACTTCGCAACCGCAAAGCCAAACTACTTTCCTGGGAGCCAACGCGAGCTTTAGCGTAAACATTCTGGGAGCAATTCCATGTAACTTCCAATGGCAGTTGAACAGCACGAATTATTTCGGTGCGACCAATTCGACTCTGATTATCACAAACACTGGAATTCCAGACGCTGGGCCGTTTCAGGTTGTGGTGAACAACAACTGGGGATCCGTGACGAGTTCCATTGCGAATCTTAATATTTTAGGCGTGCCGGTGACATTTCTTAGCGAACCGGGAAACATTTCTTACTCGAATGGCCAGTTTTGCGCCATGCTTGGCAACCTTACTGGTCAAGGAAAGATTGTGGTCCAGACTTCCAGCAACTTGACTGATTGGGTGCCGGTGTTCACCAATCCGCCGGCTTTTGGAACGTTGTGGTTCAGCGATGCCACGGCGAGCAATTTCCCCTCACGGTTTTATCGGGCGTTGACGCAGTAGTGGGATTGGTAAATGAATTCTAGGCCGAGACTGCAAAGGTCGCAGGCATTTTGGGAATTGTTCCTTCACCCGGCGGCTGCAACTTTCCGTGCGGATGATGGCGCGTTTGTGCAGGCCGCGCACGCTACGCAATCAGGGGGATGAAATCCGATAGAAAGCTGCGTTGCCGCTCGCGGCGCTATCTGTGTTCGTCGTGGTAATGCCACCTGATGAGATACTGGTTTTAGCGGTCAGCCAGGTTGGATCGCTCAGGAAATTTTTTTTCAGGATTGAATAATTTGTGGCGGCGGCGGGCGGGGTTGAATTCCAAATCAAGGTGAGCGAGGAATTACTGCGATTATAATTGGCGGCCAGAATTTGGAGCGGATTCCCCTGCTGCATCTGCCACCAATTGACATTGAACAAATAACCGCTGCCGCCAACATACTTAAAATAGAGATCATGAACGCCAACCGCGCCGTGAAGGCTGCAGGCAGCCGTGGCCCAAGTTTGCCACCCGCCGGTCGGAGTTACTACACACGTCCCCGCCAACGTGCCATTCAGACTGTCGAGGTGTAGCTCAATGTTGCCGCCGCTGCCGGCGCTGGCCACCCGGGCGTAGAACGTCGAGCCGCTACTCCCGAAATCAACGCCTTTGAGTTTAGTCCAGCAGTTGTTGGTGATATAGCCCACGTCCAGCCCGCCCTCACTGCAGGTTTCGGTTTGAATCCCGTTTTCCTGCGCCATGGTCTCGGCTTCCACCCGGTTGTATGGATTCAGATATTTCAGTTGGGTCAATCCGTTGGTGGTGCAAACCACCGGCTGGATGGTCCCGTTCGCATTGTAGTTGACCGCGTCCAGACAGAGGTTTCGTTCCACGCCTGTGGGTATTCCTCTTAGGTTTGACAAATAGCGGTTATGATACGCGCAATACAAATTCCCCTGGTAGGTGAAAAAAGAACTTTGATTGTTGTTGTAAAAGTTGACCGGCGCGTTCAACACCGTTCCCAAATGGACAAACCCGTTGGTGGGATTGGAGTTGGTGTCGCAAAGAATGGTGGAAGCCGGCTGGGAAGAATAAGTGTAATAGTAAGTGCCGTTACGTTTGTGCATATAAGACGCTTCAAAGAAATTCGTCGTTCCCATCGGCATGGCGGAGCCGATGGTGCTCGTCATGTTTGCACCAAGCAAGATGACCCGGGAATTCGTCGAAGAATTTCCACCGAAATAAAGGTAACGCTGGCCGTCGCTATCAATGAACACGCAAGGATCGAAATACCACTGGTTCGGGGTATTGGCGCCCGGCGTGGAGGAATTGATCAACGCGCTCCCTTTGGCATCAACGAACGGTCCGGTCGGAACACTGCTGGTGGCCACGCCGATACTGCCGGCGCCATTCCCAAAATACATGTAAAACAAACCGTTGTTGGTAATCACCGAAGGTGCCCAAGCATACCCGGCCCACGAAGTATTTATTTTTGCATCAAAAACCACCCCATGGTCCGTCCAGTTTTTCAAGTCGTCCGTCGAAAAACAGGTGATTGAATGCATGAGGTAATTGGTCTGGTCGTTGTCATTATCATTGGAACAATAAACATACAGTCGCCCGTTGTATTCGAGTCCGCTTGGATCCGCCGCATACCTTTGATAAATGACCGGGTAATCTCCAAAAACCGGGGAAATAATTCCGAATGTCATTAGAAAAAAAGCCAAAAACCCGATGGACCCTTTAAGCGTTTTGCCATCGCCGGGCAATTTCACTTCGCGATCGGCGGTATTGGTGATTTCGAGTTTGGTGGCCCCAGGCTGGGAAATGCGTTTACGTTCGCCCGCCCGATCCAGGGCGTTGACGAAATCGCTGAAGGAATCAAAAGCCATACAGCGACGACCCTAAACCGAATCTCAGCATAGGAAAAGGAAATGAAATCAATCGCCTTTGGGCCTGACAGGTCTTTAGTTACATAGAATGCCGCGCGTTCCAAATGGGACGACGGATTTGAAGGTGCCCGCCCTGCGATTTGATTTCCCGAGTGGAAAACCATTCTCACGGGAGTGTGATGAATTTTGGGAATTTCGACTTGATCCAGTGGCCGTGGCGGTTGCGGATCTGCGGATGGTAGCTGCCGACCAAGGGCGGCCGTCCTTCCGGATTGGTCGGACGCGAGGTGTGAACGTGCCAGGCCATAATCGTTAGCGACGGATTCAACACGACCAGGCCGGCCCGGTCCAGTTCGTAGGCGAGCCAGTTGTCGCACCCGAGCCAGCCCATTTTGATGTCCGCGAACGTGGGGTTCAGCGGCGCGCGAAAAATCCAGGCATCCTGAGATTTTGGGCTACGCCGCCAGACATCGCCCCAGCGGTTGGGTGACGGCGCGAGATCGTGCCGGGTGAGCGCCAGCACTTTGCCGGCGAGATCGAAATTTTTCAGGCGTGACAGGCTGCAGTCGAAAAAAATGTCGGCGTTGGCGATGATGACTTTTTGGCCGGGCAGCTCGGCGTTGGCGAAATCAAAGAACATCTTGAACGTCGGCCATTGGCGGATCGGACGATGTTCGATTTTTTCATGGCGCAGCAGCGGCTGGCGCAAGTCGGGCCGGCCTTGGTCGAAGTTATAGATTTTCCTGATCCACGACAGGCGCAGATTTTTTTCCAAACAGAAAAACAGTTCCTCCCGGTGTTGCGCGTCGGCTTCGGGATACATCGAGATCAGCAGGTTGAATCCGTCGCCGCCAGAATTTCGGGTGGCAGGCGTGGGTGAGGCTTTTTGGCCGGTTTGCGTCGGTTGTGAAAGCGCCTGGATTTGCGCGCAGCCGAGGTACGTCCTTAGAACGCGGGCAAGCAGGCGGCGGTGTTGCGGCGAAATTTCGAGCTGATTTTTTACCGCTGGATCGGCCAGCGCCGCGCCCATGATGTGTCGCGCGCCCCAGAGGTTCAGCCCGTGAAAAAAACGCAGGTACAGCGCCGCGTCGTTTTCCACGGCCACGCGCGTTTTGAAATGCTGCGCGAACACCGAATCGCTTCCGCGCGTCAGGCTCGGATAGCGAAAGGGCACGTCGCGCGGGTGCAAGATCGTGGCGGGCGCGCCATCATCCGCGCGGTCGTAGCCGGCAGAGCCGTTCTGGAAATTGTGGTGGATGCGGTTCTTGAGCAGGACTGCTGCGCCGTCGCGCCGCGCGTTCATCTGCGTTTCGATGCGTCGCGGGTGATGCCAGTCGTCGTCGTCCCAACTAATGACAAAATCGCCGGCGGCGTGCGCAAGGCCGAGGTTCCGCAGGTCGCCGACCGTCTCGGATTTCTTTTTGCGGACTCGAACCTGACGGAGGCGGCCGTCGCCGTCGGCGAGCGATTTCGTCCCGTGGTTGATGATGAGCAGTTCCTTGTTTGGGTAGGTTTGCTTTTTGAAACACTTGATGGCGACACGAGCAAAGTCGTATCGCGCCGGGTGCATGCCGGTGATCATCACCGCCGTGACCAGAGGCGGCGCTTCGGAAAACTTTCCCGGCAGAGTGCGGCGGCCCGCCCAGAATTTTGTGTGATGATGCCGCCGGTGCCAGTCTGCCGACGGCACGAAAGTCCCGTTTTCCGCGCCGATGTTTTGGGCGCGGGAAAGCAGCGGATAAACCTCCTTCAGACCGTGTTCGCCAAGCAGGTGGTTCAGGTAGGCGGCGTATTGCGAAGAGTCGCGATGCCACCGGGACTGGCACCATTGCCAGCGGTTTTTCCAAAGTCCGACCAGCCAGCAGGTGTAGTAGCGGCGCCGGGAAATCTCGTGAAAGCGCGACCGCGCGCAGGGCGAACGGTGGTAGGCGGCGACGGAGAAAATTTCCGGATCGTCCAGGTACGCGCGCCGGCAATGTTCCATGAAGCGCAGGCAGTCGCGCGCCGGCACGGTGTCGTCTTCGAGGTGGACGATGAAATCCGCCTCCTGAAAACCGTGGTTCCAGGCCAGCCAGGTGTTGCGGCCGATGCCCAGGCGCCGCGGATTCAACGTGAGTTTGACCTGGGCAAAATCAATTTTTTCCGCCAGCGCCAGCACCTCGTCGTTGCCCGGTTCGACGTGCGGCAGGATCAAATAGTTTCCGACGCCATCACACGCGCGCAGGGCCGCGAGCACCCGGCGAGTGTAATCCGGCCGGTTGTAGAGCACGAGCGTGATGACTTTTTTCATGCGGCTTGAACGAGGCCATTTTTATCCGCCCGCTCCGCCGAGGCAATCCAAAGCCGCGCCGCCATAAAATTCGGTTGTCACTCTGCCTGAAATCGGTAGCATCGCCCACCCCGCGCGAAACGGGAAAACACAAATGAACACCTACAAAATCGCAGTCCTGGCCGGCGACGGCATCGGTCCGGAAGTCATGCGCGAAGCCCTCAAGGTTTTGCGCGTCACGGAAAAGAAATTCAGCTTTCAGCTCGGCCTGACCGAAGCACCGGTCGGCTGGGCGGGCATTGATGCCGCGGGCAAAGCCCTGCCGGACGCAACTCTCGCGCTCTGCAAAAAATCGGATTCCATTTTGTTCGGCTCCGTCGGACTGCCGGATCGTGACCCCACGATTCCAAAGGAGGAACGGCCCGAACGCGCGGCGCTGCTGCGCATCCGCAAGGAATTCGGACTGTTTGCCAATCTGCGTCCGGTGACCTTGCCGAAGGCGCTGGCGCACGCCTGTCCGCTATCCCCGGAACGTCAGGGCAACGGGATTGATATTTTGGTCGTGCGCGAACTGACCGGCGGCATGTATTTCGGTCAGCCGAAAAAAACTGAAGACTTGGGCGGCGGCAACCAGCGGGCGATCGACACCATGGTTTATACGACGCCGGAGATCGAACGCATCGCCCATGTCGCGTTCCAGGCGGCGCGGTTGCGGCGGAAAAAACTGACGAGTATTGACAAGGCGAACGTGTTGGAGAACGGCATTCTGTGGCGCGAAGTCGTGACCCGCGTCGGTAAGAATTATGCCGACGTGGCGTTGGAGCACATGTTCGTGGACAACGGCGCGATGCAACTCATGCTCCGCCCGACGCAGTTTGACGTGATGCTCTGCGAAAACATGTTCGGCGACATTCTGAGCGACGAGGCGGCGGCGCTGGGGGGGTCGCTCGGCATGTTGCCCAGCGCGAGCCTTGGTGCGAAGAGCGGCGGCAACACGTTCGGTTTTTACGAGCCGGCCGGCGGCACCGCGCCGGACATCGCGGGGAAAAACCTGGCGAATCCCATCGCGCAGATTCTGTCATCGGCGCTGATGTTGCGGCACAGCTTCGGCCTAAACGAGGCGGCGGCGGCGATTGAAACGGCGGTGGCCAAGGCTATCGCTGCGGGGCATCGCACGGGCGATATTTTCAGCCCGAACGAAGCGAACGCGCGCAAGGTCGGCACCCGAGAAATGGGCGACGCCATCGCAGCGGGGATCTGATTCTGATCTTATTTCTTTTTCGGGTGCGGCGAGCCGCCGTCCTCGCCGACGGACACGGTGGCTTCCTGTTTGCCGTCGGCAAAGTTAAACTCGCATTGCACGTCGGTCGTTGTGGCGAAAAAGCGTGTCGGTGAGGCGGCGCGCATGAGGAAGTTGACGCCGTTGAAAGTCACCAGCAACTGGCCGTCATTGGCGCGGCTGACCTTCGGGCCCTGGTCGTATTCACCGCAGTAGTTGTCGAGCAGCGAATTTGCCAGCATGAATTCCTTGCGGGAATTTCCAAGTTCACGCACCCAGACGTTGCGAAAGCGGACCGGATTGCCGTGGTCCTGAAACGCAATAGGCATTTTTTCCGGATGGACCTGGTACGGCGCGCGCTCCAGCCACGAGGTCGGACCGGTCAACTCGACGTTGTGCTGCACCAGGACGCCGTTGTGGAAAACCGTGACGCGTGCCTTGGAACGCAATTTCCCGTCGGCTTCGAAACGCGGCGCCGTCCAAATTATATCGTACGTTTGCCACTGGCCGGGCGGCCGCGAGGCGTTGACCAACGGGGGGTACTGGCCATAGACCGAAGCGGCCGAGCCGTCGGCGTAGGTCTTGTTTTCGTAGGAGTCGAGCACCTGGATTTCGTAACGGTCGTAGCCAAAGAACACGCCACTGTTCCCCCGGCCCTGGCTGGAGCCGTGCGGTGGGGTCGGCGCGGCCCACTCGACGTGCAACTGGCAGTCGCCGAAACATCGCAGAGTGCGGACGTAACCGCTCCCCGGCACGCATTCCATCGCGCTTTCCTTCACCACCCACTTGGTCGGACTGCCATCCATTGCGACCCATTGGGAGAGGTCCTTGCCGTCAAATAAAATGGTCGCGTCGGACGGCGGTTGGCCGGGCTGCTCCTGCGTGCTGGCAGTGGCGGGAGTGACGACGGGCGGCAGCGGTCGGGTGCGATCGTGGTCCAGCCAGTTCGGATCGGGCTCCGCGCGCAGGCCGCTGGCGCTGCTGCAAATGAGCGCGGCCAGCAGAAAATTGCGGGGCAAAAACAAAAAGCCGGCGAAGCCTGGATGAGATTTAATGGTGTTCATGCGGCAGAGTTTAAGCCGGTGAATCTGGGCAAATCAAACAACAAAAACCGCCGAACGCGCTAGGGAAAAAGCCCGCGGATTTTTTTCGCCTCCTGCACCCGCTTGACGCCCAGACCCAGTGCGGCGAAGCGCATGGGGATTTTTTGTTTGCGGCTCGCGTCGAGAATCTGCGTCCAGGCGTTCTCGAGAATGCGGAACAACTTGTCCACCACCTCGGTCTCGTTCCAGAAGAAGCTCTGCAAATCCTGCACCCATTCGAAATAGCTCACCACCACGCCGCCCGCGTTGCAGAGCACGTCCGGGATGATGAAAATATCCGGACGCTGGTTCAGGATCACGTCGGCCTCGGGCGTCGTCGGGCCATTGGCCGCCTCGGCCAGAATGCGGCACTGGATTTTCCCGGCGTTGGCTTCCGTGATCTGCCGTTCGAGTGCGGCGGGCACGAGAATGTCGCACGGCAGCAGGAGCAATTGTTCGTTCGTGACCGGTTCGCCCTCGGAAAAACCAGCGACTGACTTCGTCTCCGCGACGTGCTTTTCGAGTTTCCACAAATCAAGTCCGTGCGCGTTATAAATTCCCCCGGTCACGTCGCTCACGGCGATGATTTTCGCGCCGTAGCGGGCCAGTGAAAATGCCGTCACCGACCCGACGTTGCCGAAACCTTGCACGACTGCGGTAAGTTTGCCGAGGTCCAGGCCGAGCGCGTCCGTGGCGCGGTTGACGAGATAGCCGACGCCGCGGCCGGTGGCCTCGCGGCGGCCGAGCGAACCGCCCAGGCCGACGGGTTTGCCGGTGACGATGCCGGGCACGGCATGGCCTTCGTGCATGGAATAAGTATCCATCATCCAGGCCATGATTTGTTCGTTCGTGCCCAGATCGGGCGCCATCACGTCCACCTGCGGACCGATGAACGGGATCATTTCCTGGGTGTAGCGGCGCGTGAGCCGTTCCAGCTCGCCTCTCGACATTTTGCCGGGATCGCACGCGATGCCGCCCTTGGCACCGCCGTAGGGCAGGCCGGTCAGCGCGCACTTCCAACTCATCCACATCGCCAGCGCGGCAACTTCGCCCAACCCCACGTCCGGATGAAACCGCAGCCCGCCCTTGGTCGGCCCGAGCGTGAGATGGTGCTGCACGCGGTAGCCGGAAAAAACCCGGATCGCGCCGTCATCAAGCCGCACCGGTACGGCCACGGTCAGGGAGCGTTTGGGAAATTTGAGGCGGGCGCGCTCCGAGTCGGGAATGGCCAGGTGGTCGGCGACGAGATCGAATTGCCGGCAGGCCATCCGGAAGGTCGGGCTGTCGTAGATTTCCATGCGCCGAAGGTAAGCCCGAAAGTGGCACGAATGGAAGAGGGAAAATGGACTCGTGCGCGGGGATCAAAACTCGATCGCGTCATTCATTTTGCCGCACTGCGAACAGCGGGACCGGTCCACGTCCTGATCGTCGGTGTAGACGTATCCGCACTTCTGACACCGGAAAATTTGATCCTTGCTCGGTGCGGGTTTGAAGCGGCGCTGGCGAAATTCCTGATAGATCCCCACGCCGCACAGTGCGGCCAGCAGCACGGCAACGTAGGCGAAAATGAGATGGGCGGTGGACATTTCAGGGGGCGACGGGTGGCGCGTTTGTGTCGGGCGGTGCCACCGTCTGCCATTCAAAAACCATGTCGCCCAGCGTCAGCCCGGAGGCTGGGGCAAAGCGCGCCCTTCGGGCCAGGATCAGGGCCATTTGATCGGCCTCGGGCGAGCGCAGTCCCAGTTGTGCGGAGTTGCCTGCCGGCAGCGTGACCGCCGAAAGCACGGCGCCGGTCGCGTCCACCAACATTTGCACGCGGCTGGGAGCGACGAGGTCCCAGTTGGTTTGCGCCGGCAAGGGGATTTCCTCGAGCAACGCCCGTTTCGCCAGCCCGCCTTCCCGGCGCAGGAACGACGGCGGTGAAAGGGGCTCGGGCGCGGCAAGTGCCGGAAAAGTCAGGATGGGTGTTGGTGGCGCGAGAGTCGGAAACTGCGGAATCAGGTTGGTTGCCATGAAGTTCCGAAATTCGCCCGCCAGCGTCTGCGCCGGCAATTCCAGCCAGCGCAACGGTTCCGGCGCATCCGCGGGTTCGTAATGCAGCGGTTGAAATTTCAACCAGGCGACACCGGAAAAGCCGGATTGTTGCGGCGGCAGGCCGAAGAGCACCGGGTTTTGCAGTGCAAGCCAGGCTTCCGCGTCTTCCGCCGTCAACCGGAGGATTTGCGCAGGCGCCGTGGCGCGCGGGGCTGACGGGGCATGGTCGCTCAACCAGAGCACGAGCAGCGCCTGGAGCAGGGAAACCACGCCGACGGCCAGCACCCAGCGCGGGAGCGGCCAGCGCCGCGGTTCGGCAGAGGCGGTCATCATGGATGGTTGGGGCTGTCAAAGGTGCGCGGGAGCGTGGCCAGCAGCAACTCCTGGATCCCGCTGCGCCGCGCCAGCATGGCGAGGTGAATCAACGTTTCTTCCGGCACGGCTTTGTCAGCGTGGAGCACCAGCGTGAGCGGCGCGGGGGACTGTTGCGCGGCAGCGCGCAGCCGGTTCGTCAGGCTGCTTTCTTCCAACAGCTGGTTTTCCATGTAATATTGGCCGTCGGCGGTCACCGCCAGGGCCAGCGTGGGCCGGTCGGTGCCGGGCAAATCCCCCGCCGCCGGCAATTCCAGGGGCATGCGTACTCCCGGCGTGTACACCAATGAGGCGAGCAGGAGGAAAATGACGAGCAAAAAAAATACGCCCGCGAACGGCGCCGCGTCGAGCTGGCCCCGGAAGATGCGGGCATTGCGCGGGAACTTCATGCCGGCTGGCCACCACCGTTTTCGGTGACGATGTTCACAATTTCCGTGGCGGCCCGTTCCATGTCGAGCACGATTTTGTTGACGCGGCTGACGAGGTAATTGTAGCCCGCGTGCGCCGGAATCGCCACGGCCAGGCCGCACGCCGTGCAGATCAGCGCGTGCCAGATGCCATCGGAAAGCTTCGCGATGTTGGCCGTCAAGCCGGCGGCCTGAAGATCGCCGAAAAGCTGGATGAATCCGAGCACGGTCCCCAGGAGACCGAGCAGCGGCGCGATTTGGGCGATGGTGGCGAGCAGGTTCAGTTTTTCCTCCAGTCGCGGCACTTCGATCAGGCCGGCCTCTTCCAGCGCCTCACGCAACCGTTCGCGGCCGCGATCGCGGTGAAGGATGGCCGTCTTGACCAGGCGGGCGACCGGGCCCGGCGTGGCGTCGCAAATGGAAATGGCCTCGACCACGTTGTCGCGACGCAGCACGTTGCGTACGCCATTGAGGAACTCGGTGGAATTGATCTGTTCGCGGTGGCAGTGCAGCAGGCGCTGGATGAAAACCACCAGGGCCACGGCGCTGGCGATCAGGATCAGCCACAACACCAACCCGTCCTTCGAGAGCAAAAGCTGCTTTATTGACATGCCTTCTTTATACGAGCCGGTCCCGGAACTTCAAAGGTCAAAGTTCGTGGCACCGGCCGGTGCGTCGGTGCCGAGCGCGGGCGGAGTGCCGGTTGAAACGAAAAGGCCTGGCTCGCGCCGGGCCTTTGAGAGGGAGCAAAAGCGATTTCTACTTCGCGTCGGTCTTGGTCGGAGCGCTGAGGCCCGCCGGGCTTTCGGTCAGCGGCACAGGCTTGAGTTGCTCGTCGAGTATTTGCACGTCGGCTTCCTTTTGGAGCTTCGCCATGTAATCCGGCACCTGCTTCTGAACGGCCTGGCTCGACAGGGATTCCTTGAGGGCCGCGCTCAGCGTGATGTCGCCGCCGGGCACCTTGTCGGTCAACGCCAGTTTCTTGGCCGGGATTTTCTCGTAGAGCTTGATGATGTGGTAGCCGAACTGCGTGGTGACGATGTCGCTGACTTGATTGGTGTTGAGCGAGAACGCGGCGGCTTCAAACTCCGGCACCATCTGGCCGCGCGGGAAGGTGTATTCGCCGCCCTTGTCCTTCGAGCCCGGATCCTCGGAGTAATCCTTGGCGAGTTTCGCAAAATCCTCGCCGGCGCGGGCTTTCTTCAGGACTTCCTCCGCGGTTTTTTTCTTGGCCGACTTCTGGTCGGCGGACAACTCGGCGTGCGTGGCGGGGTCGGTCGTCATCAACAGGACGTGCGCGGCGCGGACCGATTCCGGCTGCTCGAACTTGGCCGGATTTTCGTCATAGAATTTTTTCACGTCGGCTTCGGTGGCTTCGCCCTTCAGCTCGCGTTTGACCACGGCTTCGGCGGTGGCTTCCTCGGTCATCTTGGCCGTGAGTTCCGCGCGGGTCATGCCCAGGGACTTCAACTGCTGGTTGAGCATTTCCTCGGTGCCGGCGCGCTGCGTGATGTCGGCCAGGCGTTTGTCGGCGAAATCCTTGCCGGCGGCCTTGTCGGCGGCGGTGGCCTTGGCGGAGAGCAACTGGACCTGGATCAAGCGCTGCAGCACCTGCTTTTCCAGCATCGCCATCTGCTCGCCGGGGATCGGCTGGCCGCGCGCGGCGGCGCTGGACTTGATGCCGATCAGGGCCTCATCGAGTTGGGAGCGGCTGACCGACACGCCCTTGCCGCGGGCGACGACGGTGTTGGTGAACAGATCACTCGGATTGACGAGCGGTTTGGCCGGCGCGGTGTCGGCGGCGGCGGGCGGATCGGAGGTGACGGCCAATGCCGCCAGCGGCGCGACGGCGCAAACAAGGACGAGTGTTTTCTTAATATTCAACATAATCATTCGGCTATCCTATCAGGTGATTACAATTTGACCACCACAACGTTGCTGATGTCGGGGTCGTTTCGAATCTCGTCCAGCACTTCTTTGGGTGGAACGCTATCCAAATTCAAAACCGTCAGGGCGTGGCCCCCGACAGTATCCCGGCTCAGGCTCATGCTGGCAATATTAACTTTGTGTTTTGCCAGCAGCGTGCCGAGGTAGCCGACGATGCCCGGCCGGTCCTTGTTGTTCAACAACAGCACCACGCCGAAGGGCACGATCTCCGTCGGCTGGCTGTGGACGCGCACGATGCGCGGGTTGTCCGGCGAGCCGAAAAAAGTGCCGCCGGCGGAATTGACCTTTTCGTTGCCGCAAAACACCTGCACATGCAGCCACTCGTTGAACGTGACCGGCTCGCTCGAGCGCTTTTCCTCGACCGCGATCCCCAGGGTGGCGGCGATGCTGCGGACGTTGACGTTGTTCAAGTCCTTCACCGCCGCGCGCGACAAAAAGCCCTGCAACACCGCCCGCGTGACCGGATCAATGTTCGGCAGCTCCTGCGCCTTCCCGCCGTAGGTGATGTGCAGCCGGTCCACCTGGGGCGGTGCCAGTTGCGCCAGCAACCGGCCGAGTTTTTCGCCCAGCGTGAGATAGGGTTTGACCTGTTCGTAGGTTTTGGCGTCCAGATAGGGGAGGTTGACCGCGTTGCGGACCTCGCCGGTGAGCAGGTAGCCGGCGATGACTTCGGCCACTTCGATGCCGCATTTTTCCTGCGCCTCGCTGGTGCTGGCGCCCAGGTGCGGCGTGAGCGTGATGCCCGGATGGGTGCGGAACGGATGCGCTTCCGGGAGCGGTTCGGCGGAAAAAACATCCAAGCCGGCGGCGGCGACCTTGCCGGAATCCAGCGCCGCGAGCAGATCGTTTTCCACGATGATCTCGCCGCGGGCGCAGTTCACGATGCACACTTTCGGCTTCATTTTGGCAAACGCCGCCGTGTTCAACATGCCGCGCGTTTGCTCCGTCACCGGCATGTGAACGGTGATGAAATCCGAGTCGCGGTACAGGTCGTCCAAATCCACGAGCTCCACGCCCAGCGATTTCGCGCGGGCTTCGGTCAGAAACGGATCGTACGCCAGCACCCGCATGCCGAAGGCCACCGCGCGTTTGGCGACCTCGCCACCGATGCGCCCCATGCCGAGCACGCCGAGCGTTTTGCCGAACAGTTCGACACCGGAAAACTGTTTGCGATCCCATTTGCCGGCCGTCATCGAGGCGTGCGCCTGCGGCACTTTGCGGGCCAGATTGAGCAGCATCGCGAAGGACAATTCGGCGGTGGTGATTGTGTTGCCGCCGGGGGTGTTCATCACCACCACGCCGCGCTGCGTGGCCGCCTCCACGTCAATGTTGTCCACGCCCACGCCGGCGCGGCCCACGACGCGCAGCTTGGGCGCGGCTTCGAGAATTTTCTTGGTGATCTTGGTTTCCGAGCGCACCACCATGGCCACGACCTCGGAGACGAGGGGCAGCAGTTCGGCCTCGGTCAGCCGCTTGTCCAGCACCGTGACTTGGAACTCCGGTCGCTGTTGGAGCAGGGCGATGCCCTTTTTGGAAATCGGATCACAAATCAGTATTTTCATACGCGGCCGGGAGTCTAGGAAACGAGCGCGGTGAGGTCAAACATTCAAACGGCTGAACGCTTTCTGGAAATGAATCTTCAAAAGTGATTCTGCGAATGTTCGGAAAGGAATCGTCCGGCGAAACCGCAACAGGACGGTGGCAATTTCTGCCGACTCATTTCGTGACCCGGCTGTCCAGAACTGCCGGACTGATAAGGTATAAACCGCTTCGGAACTGAATAAATTGATGGAAAACGCCTCCGCCAGAGCGTTAGTTTCGTGGCAGACCGTATGCTGCAAATCGGGCATGAATGCGCTCACATTCTCAGTCAGCAAACAAAGTGGCGACTACATCAAGGCCTCGGTCGGCCCGACCAATCGCTCGGAAGAAGCGCGGTTCGGCCTGGTGGACGGTTTGATCATCGCCGTCACGGTGGTCTTCGCTCTCGGCGTCGTCAGCCTGTTCCTGCTGCGCTGACCGCGCGAAACCGGTCCGGTTTCTCGCAGAGTGCGGATGGCCTCCGGCTTCACGTCTTGTCGCGCGACCTAACGCGGCCGGACCGGTGGTGCATTGGTGCGCTCGCCCTTAAACGCGGAGCGCAACAGCCAGTGCCGCTTCAAGCCTTGGACCAGGTTATCCGTGTCCACCACGGTCCGTGAAATCTGTCCGAGCATGTTGGTGTTGGCCCGCACCTGGACGCTCAGGTTGCTGGTGATGTCGGCGAGGTTCATCAGGGTTAAATCCAAATTGGAAAACATGCCGGTCAAATTGGTGTTCACCTGGTTTATCGTGTAGTTGGCCGAGCCGAGCGCGTTGTCCAGTTTGGAGTTGACGTTGGTGGGTAGGAGGAGTTCTCCGAGCGCGCCGGGCGTTGCCGAGGCTACGGTGAGGTTGCTCAAGATCGGCTGGAGGCGGTAACTCAGCTGGCTCAGGTTTGTGGCGAGCAGCGTGGCGTTGTCGAGCGTGGCGGCGAGTTTGTTGGTGAGGTTGAGGATGTTCGGGAGGGCGAGTTCGATCTGACTGGCCAGGCGCTCCAGCCGGTCATTCAGCGCGGGCGTTTCTTCCGGTTCGAGGCCGTAAATTCCCGTCAGGTTGGTGTAGAAAAGGTCCCGCCCGGTCTGCGCGCGGCGCTGGAATGCGTCGGAGAGAAAAAAATTGAACGCCGGGCGGTTCGTCCGCTCCAGGTCGGGGTGGGTTTTGCGCAGTTCCTCCAACACCTCGGCCCGGGCTTTGCGCGCCACCTGCCAGTTCAGCATCGCCTGGGGAACCTTGTTCGTGCTTTCGTCAATCGTCGGCAGGCCTGCGGCGCCTTTGGTGATTTCCAGAAACCGGTTGCCCAGAAAATCGGAGGACACCTTCACCTTCGAATCATCCCAGATGTAACCATAGTGCGGTTTGAGGATCAGGAAATTGACGGTGACGCCAAAATAAGCGTCCGGCTCGTTTGGAATAATCTCCGTGATTTCGCCCGCCGTGAATCCCATCAGCTTGACCGGATCGCCGGTTTTGAGGCCGGCGGCGTTGTTGAGCCAGGTCTGGTATTTGAACTTGGGCGTGAACCAGCCTTTGCGTTCCGCCGTGTGGTAGAGGTAGTAACCAAAGCCAAAGAGCAGCAGCGCCGCCGCCAGGATGACGAACCAGCCCACGGCGCGTTCCATCTGGCTGAGGCGGGTGCGCAATTGCGGGGTTAAGTCTTGCAGGGCCATAAGCGTTTTTGGGTTACGGTTCGCGAGTCAGGCTTGGCGGCTTTTCCGCAATCCAGGCTCCGTCCAAAATCATCAATCTAAAATCGCAAATCATAAATTCGAATGAGTGGCGGCCAATTCGCGCACCAGTTCATCGCCCGCCGCCTCGAGTTGGGCCCACGAGCCGATGACCACGAGTTTTTTGTCCTTCAGAACTGCGAACTGCCGCGCGCAATTCCGCCAGGGACGAAAATCCAGCGTCGTCGCCGCCAGCGTGACGGGCCGGCCTTTCATCCAGTCAAGGCCGTGCGACAGCTCGCCCAGGAAATTCAGCCACCAGGCGCCCTGCCGTCCGTCCAAGCCCGCGAGCGGATTGTCGAGCAGCAAAACTTCGGGCCGCAAGATCAGCGCGCGTGCCAGGCCGGCGCGCTTGCGCCAGTCGAGCGGGATCGCGCCCGGCGTGCTGTCCGCCCAGTCTGCAAGTCCGGTCAGGTCCAGTAGTTCCCGCACTTCCGCTTGCGCTGCTGCTTCCGGCAAATCCCGGTGATAGCGCAACGGCAACGCGATGTTTTCCGCGACCGTGAGGTGATTGAGCAGGTTGCCGCCCGCGAACACCAACCCGGCGCGCAGCCGTTGGCCCAGCCGCTCGCCGCTGAAAATCGGCATGGCGTTGCCAAACAAAAAAAACTCCCCGCTCGCCGGTGCCATCATGCCAGCCGCGAGCATCAGCAAATCCCCCTTGCCCGAGCCGTGCAGCCCGCCGATCACCCAGAAGTCCCCCGGCGCGACCGTCCAGTCCGCGGCCGCCACCGTGACGAGATGCGGGGTGCGGATGGAATTCACCGCCACGCCGCGCATCTCCAGCGCGGGCACGGTTTGGGTTGGCGCGGCCTTGTTCATCAGGTCACCAGGTAAATCAGGATGAATACCGTGTCGAGCAGCACACAGGCGATCACGCTCTGCGCGACCGCGCGCACAGTCGCAAACGAAACCTCCTCCAGCCGCAGCGGCTGCGACAGCCCATGATAACACGTCACGATGGCGATGATGAAACCGAACAGGCACGTTTTGAGCGCCAGCAGCGCGAAATCCAGCCAGCTCAGCGCCTGCGCGAGTTGCCGGAAATAATCGCCCGGCAGCAACGGAACGTTCTGCAGAAATGCCCAGAGATAACCACTGCCCAGCGCGCCGAGAATCAAATAGATGGTCAGACAAAAAATCCCCACCGCCATCCCGACAACCCGCGGCACGACAAAGTAATGGATCGGATCAATTGCCAGCGCCTCCAGCGCCTCCACCTCGCCCAGCGCCCGGGCCGTGCCCAGTTCCACCACGTTGGCCGTGCCGATCCGCGCCAGCACCGTCAGCGTCGCGATCAACGGTCCCAGTTCGCGCACCACCACCACGACCATGATCGTGCCGAGGTAGTTGATCGCGCCGACCCGCGCCAGTGCCGAGACCGCCTGGCCGATCACCAGAAATCCCAGCGCCGCCGCCAGAAACAAAAACATCGGCAGGAGTCGCAGGCCGGCGCGGGAGATTTCGTAGTGCATCAGCGGATGAATCACCCGCCGCGCCACTCGGAACTTCGTCAGCAGCACGCCCAGCGTGATGAGCGTGAACGCGCCGAGCCCCTGGACGGTCAGCAAAAAGCGCAGCAGCTTGCGCCCAATGAAATTCGTGTAGGTGCGCGGCAACGGCAGGGTGAGCAGTTCTCGCGCACGGGCGGCGGTCGGTTGGCTGGTCAGCGCTGGTTGCACTGGAGTAAATTAGGTTTAGCGCCTGACGCGGTCAAAATGATTCGACCGAGGGAAAGCCAAGCGCCGGTCCAACCGACCGCTGCGGGGAAATTTAGTTCGCGGCGGCAAAGCCAAGTTCGCGTCGCCGTGACCAAAGTTCGCGCGGTTTGAAAATCCCCGCCGGCGTGATCACGCCGGTGATGAGTTCCGCCGGCGTCACGTCAAAACCCGGATTGCGCGCGCCACTTGTCGGATTGGCCACCCGCACCCATTCGCGCCGGCCACGCGCGGTCACGCCCCACGCGCCGAGCACTTCACTTTCGTTCCGTTCCTCAATCGGAATGTCCGCGCCGCGTTTCAAGTTCCAGTCAATCGTCGAGAGCGGAATGGCGACGTAAAACGGGATCCGGTGCCGCGCGGCCAGCACGGCCTTGGTGTAGGTGCCGATCTTGTTCGCCACTTCGCCGGTGCGCCCGAGCACGCGGTCGCTGCCGACGATGACGAGGTCAATTTCACCGCGCTGCATCAAATGCCCGGCGGCGTTGTCAGCGATGATCTGGTGCGAAATTTTTTGCTGCGACAGTTCCCACGCGGTCAGCGTGGCGCCCTGGGAACGCGGCCGGGTTTCGTCGCAGAAGACATGAAATTTCCGGCCGAGCTTTTGCGCGGCGTAAAGCGGCGCGGTGGCGCTGCCTACGTCCACGAACGCCAGCCAGCCGGCGTTGCAGTGGGTGAGCACTTTCATTCCGCTGCGAATCAGTTTGGCGCCGTGGCGACCGATCTCCGCGCAGTGGTGTGCGTCCTCGTTGGCGAAATCCTCGGCGGCGGCCAGCGCGAGAGCCTGCTGCTCCGCGACGGTTTCGCCGGCGCGCAGCGCGGCGCGGACCTGGTTCATCGCGTTGACCGGATCAACGGCGGTGGGCCGGGCGTCGGCGAGGGTTTTGAAGACCTGATCCACGTGCGTGGAAAATTTTTCAAGGTCGCCCCCACGGAAGGCCCGCGCGCCCTGGGCCAGGCCGTAAGCCGCGGTCGCGCCGATGGCACCGGCGCCGCGCACGATCATGTCTTGGATCGCGCGGGCGGTTTCGCGAAAATCGCGGGCGGGCACGATTTTGAACTCGTGCGGCAGGAGGCGTTGTTCGATCAGGAGCACCGCGTTGCGCGCCGTGTCGAAGGTGACGGTGCGGTAGGGACGGGTGCGGCCGTGGACGGTGACGTTCATTGGGGAAATGAGATTGGGCCGGCGGCGCGGCTCAGGCAATTTTGATTTTGTGAATCTGGCTTTCGATCTGGCGGAAGACCGGATGTTCGCGCAACTGGTCCAGATCGGGATCTTTGGCCAGCCATTTGAAATCGCGGTAGCCCAGGCCGATGGCGCGCTGGAGCGCGGTGGCGGCGCGGTCCACCTGGCCGGTGAGTGAATAGCTGCAGGCGAGGTTGTAAAACACGAGCGGATCGCTGGAGGCGATGCGGGAGAGTTCCTCGTCCACCCGCAGGCCGGCCTCGAATTTGCCGCGCCGGGTGTAATGGTCGCCGAGCAGTTGCAACGCCTCGACGTAGCCGGGTTCCCGGCGGAGAACGCCTTCCAGAAATCCGATTTGGATGTCCAGTTCGCGCGCTTCTTTGCGGCTCAACTTCTTTTTGGCACTGCGTTTCTGCGGCATACGACGGCTGGCAGTGTTCCGCAGCGTCCGCTCCAAGTCAAGTGCGGCGCGGTGGTGTGGTATCGCTTCCCGCTTGTGAAGAACCTGTCACTAAGATTCAATAACCTGCGTTTGAACCCGATCCAAACATCCAGTCTGCTGTAGCCATGATTGATTCCGTCTCCAGCGAAGGCGCCAGCGCCGCCGATTTGAAACGCGCCCGCCGCCAGAAAACGCCTCGGACGGACGCGCGCCCAGCCGTGGACCGTTTGCCGCCGCATTCCCCGGAGGCCGAATTGGGCGTGCTTGGCTGCGTGCTCCTTTCGCCCAACGACTGCATGGGCCAGTGCGTCGAAAAATTCAAGGCTGACGGCGAGGTGTTTTACGATCTCCGGCACCAGACGATTTTTACAACGCTCGCGGAGATGTACGACTCCCGCGAGGCGATTGACCTCATCACGCTCCAGCAGCGCCTCAAGAACAAACAACTCCTCGAACAGGTCGGCGGGCTGGCCTACCTCGCGGCGCTGCCCGACGCCGTGCCCAGCGCGGCGAACCTGAGTTACTATCTTGACATCGTGCAGGAAAAGTTCCTGCTCCGGAAAATGATCCACACCTGCACCGACGTGGTCGGCCGGGTGTACGATTACGAGGGCGAGGTGGACGCGCTGATGGACGAGGTGGAGCGCGACATTCTGCGGATCAGCGAATCGCGCGTGCAGGGCCAGACGGCGACGATCAAGGATTTGGTCAAGAAAGCGATCAACACGATCGAGGATTATCACACGCGGCAGGGAATGCTGACCGGCGTGGGCACGGGCTTCACCGACCTGGACAAAATGACCAGCGGCCTGCACGGCGGCGAAATGATCGTCATCGCCGCGCGGCCTTCGATGGGCAAGACGTCGCTGGCGATGAACATCGCCGAGGCGGTGGCGATTGACCAGAAGCTGCCGGTGGGCGTGTTCAGCCTGGAAATGACCTCCGAATCGCTCGTGCTCCGCATGTTGTGCTCGCGTTCCCGGGTCAACATGCGCAACGTCCGCGACGGCTTCCTGGCCGAGCGGGATTTTCCCAAGCTCACCGGCGCGGCGGGCAAGCTGGCCAACGCGCCGCTGTTCATTGACGACTCGTCGGGGCTTTCCATCCTGCAACTGCGGGCCAAGGCGCGGCGCATGCACCAGCAGCACGGCATCAAGCTTTTCGTGATTGACTACCTGCAATTGCTCCATTCTACTGCGCGCCGAGCCGAGAACCGTCAGCAGGAAATCGCCGACATCTCCAGCGGCATCAAGTCGCTGGCGAAGGAATTGCAGGTGCCGGTGATCGTCCTCAGCCAGTTGAACCGCGAACTGGAGAAGGACAAGAACCGCAAGCCGCGCATGTCCGACCTGCGCGAGTCCGGCTCAATCGAACAGGACGCCGATCTGGTCGGGCTGCTTTACAAACCGAACGCGGGCGATGACGAAGAGGCCGCGGGCGGCAGTGGCGACGACAACGAAGCCGTGCCGGTCAACTTGCTGATCGCCAAGCAGCGCAACGGCCCGACCGGCGACGTGCATTTGACCTTTTTGAAAGCGTACACGCGCTTTGAAAGCGCGGCCAAAGTCAGCGACGAAGACGTGCCGATTTAATAGAACATGAAATTTTTGCTCCGCCTCTGCGGTCTGCTCCTGGCGCTGGCCTGCCTGCCCGCCGGGCGGGCGCAGACTTCCTCGCTCAAGGTCACCCAGATCGAAATCAAGCACGTCGGTCCCGCCGCCACCAGCGACGAACTGATCCGCGGCAACATCCGCGTCAAAGTGGGCGACCCCTATTTGCGCGCGGCGGTGGATGACGATGTCCGCAACCTTTACGGCACCGGCCAGTTTTACAACATCCGCGTCACGGACCGGATCACCGACGAGGGTGTGGTGCTCACTTACCTCTTGCAGGGCAAACCGCGCCTGACGGAAATCAAAATCACCGGCAACGTCAAAATGTCGGACAGCAAGATCCGGAAGAAAATCACGTCGAAGCTGGGCGAACCGCTGGACGAGCGCAAGCTGTTCACCGACTGTCTGGAGATCAAGAAACTTTACGAATCCGCGGGCTATCCGGGAACGAAAGTCACCTACCTGCCGAACATTGACGAAAACGCGGGGCGCGGCACCGCGACAATTCAGATCACCGAAAGTCCCAAGCTCAAGATCACCGACGTGCAGTTTGTCGGCGCCCGGGCGTTCCCCGAACACGTCGGCCTTTTTGAGAAACTGGTTCACCCCGGTCGCACCGGGTTGGACAGCGTGCTGAAGACGCGCCGGCACTGGATGTGGTCCTGGATCACCAGCCGTGGTGTGTTCAAGGAGGACGAATTCGAGGATGACAAGGACAAGCTGACCGAGTTTTACCACGCGCGGGGATACATTGATTTCGAAATCAAGGACGTGCAGATCGAACATCCGACGCCGCAGACGATGGTCATCCGCTTCATCCTCTACGAAGGCAGCCAGTACAAAGTGGGCGCCCTGAAGTTCACCGGCAACCAGGCGTTCAGCGCGGCTGACATCACCCAAGGACTGCGGGCGCTGCACCCGAGTACCGTCTTGAAAAAGGTCAAACTCGGTCCGAACGGTTTCGAGATGGATGTTGGTGACGTCTTCACCCCGAAGGGTTTTGACGAGGACGTGAAAGCCATTCAAGATTTTTACGGTGCCCGGGGTTACATTGATCTCAGTTCGTCGCGGAACTTCGAAGTCCTCAAGGTGCCGAATACGGAATCGGGCACGATGGATCTGGAATTCAAGCTCGTGGAGGGCCAGAAATCTTACATTGAAAAAATCGAAATCCGCGGCAACGTCAAAACCAAGGACCGCGTCATCCGCCGCGAACTTGCCGTCTCACCCGGCGAAATTTTCGACATGACCCGCGTCAACCTCAGCAAGCAGCGCTTGGAAGGTTTGGACTATTTTGAAAAAGTGGACGCCCGCCCCGAACCGACCGACGTGCCCAGCCGCAAAAATCTCATCGTCGGCGTCGAGGAAAAAAACACCGGCAACATGTCTTTGGGCGCGGGATTCAGTTCGGTGGATTCGCTCGTGGGTTTCGCCGAAGTCACCCAGGGCAACTTCGATCTGTTTCATCCGCCCTATTTCACCGGGGGCGGTCAGAAGTTCCGCCTGCGCGTTCAGTTGGGCACGCAGCGTCAGGATTACGAAATGGAGTTTGTCGAGCCGTGGTTTTTGGAGCGCAAGCTCTCACTGGACGCGAATCTGTTTTATCGCAAACTCGATTATCTCAGTCCGAACAGCCTCTACAACGAAGTGGACGCCGGCACGCGCATCGGGCTGACGCGCGCCTTGGGCAGCGACCACCTCATCGGTGGCGTCGGCTATTCTTTTGAAGATATTGGCATTCTCTTCAACAATCCAAACATTGTGAATCAGGTGGACGGCGTCGGCCTTCCCGGCGGCATCGTCGCGCCGCCGACAATCCTGAACGAGGCCGGCTATTCGCTGATCTCCAAATTGAACGCTTCGCTCACCTACGACACTCGCGGATCAGGTTATCTGCCGGACAAGGGCCAGCGCACGGAGTTAACCGCGGAACTGGCCGGACCGTTTGGCGGTTCCAAAGATTTCTACCGTCTGGAGCTGCAGACTGCCTGGTATTTCAAAGGCCTCTTTCCCGGCCACGTTCTGGAAATCGTCGGCTCCGCCGGCGTGGCCTCGGCCTGGGGGCGCTCGCAGAATGTGCCGTTTTACGAGCGTTGGTATCTCGGCGGCTTGGACACGCTGCGTGGCTTCCGCTACCGCAGTGTCAGCCCGCGCGATGTCGTTCCCCCGCCGGCTTCCGAGCAATCCACCGAACCCGTGGGTGGCAACACGTACTGGTTCGCCTCCGGCGAATACAGCATTCCGATCATCGAACGGCTGCGCGTCGCCGCGTTTTACGACATCGGCGACGTGGACACGAAGTCCTACTCTTTCGGGACCGAAAACTTCGACGCGGATTGGGGGCTGGGCCTGCGGTTGAACATTCCGCACCTCGGGCCGCTGCGGCTGGATTATGCCATCCCGATGAAGCATGATAGTTACAATGGCGGCAGCGGCCGCTTCCAGTTCGGCGTTGGCTACACCCGCAAATTTTAAGATGAACTCGCAGAAATTTTTTTCCAAGCCGGCGCCCGGCCTGCTGGCCGTCGTTTTGCTGACGGCTTTGACTGCGCGGGGCGCGACGCGCGGCTCCGCGCCGGCCAAACTGTTTTCGCCCGCCGCCGCGCCGCTGTATTTCGAGGAAAATCGCGGTCAGGCGCCCGGGACGGCCCAATTCATCGCGCGGGGCCGCGACTGCAACTTGCTGCTCTCCACCGACTCCGCAGAAATCCTGCTGGGTCAGCACGGCGCGGCTCTGCATTCCTTGCGGCTCGTGCTGGACGGTGCCAATCCGCGGGCGGCGTTGGCCGGAGTCGAACCGCTCCCCGGCAAGGCCAATTACCTCGTCGGCAGCGATCCTGCCGCGTGGCACACGGGCGTGCCGCTGTTCGGACGGATTCGCGCGGAGGAAATCTATCCCGGCGTGGGCGTGACGTATTACGCCGATCCCACGGCGCGGCTCGAATATGATTTTGTTCTCCAGCCCGGCGCGGCCGCCGGTCGCATCGCCTTGCGCGTGGAAGGCGCGGATCGCGTTCAGTTGGACGCCACGGGCGAACTGGTGCTCACGCTCGCCGGCGTCGAAGTGCGCCAGCATTCGCCGGTCATTTACCAGGAAGTGAACGGCGTCCGCAAAACCGTCGCGGGCGGCTACCGGCTGACCGGCGCGAACAAGGTCGGCTTCTGGCTGGCGGACTACGATCATGCGCTCCCGCTGGTGATTGATCCGACTCTGAGTTTTTCAACCTTCCTCGGCGGCGAGTTCGGCGACCAGGGCCTGGGCATCGCCACCGACCAGTTCGGCAACATTTTTGTCACCGGCGAAACGCTTTCCAAAACCCTTCGCACCAATGCGCCGCCGACGGCGTTTCAAACCAACTTCCAGGGCGGCAGCTATTATTTTGGCGACGCCTTCGTCGCGAAGTTCGACACCAGCAATCATCTGGCCTACCTGACTTATCTCGGCGGGCGCGGCCAGGATGAAGCCTTTGGCATCGCGGTGGACAATCTCACGGACGAAGCGGTCATCACCGGGTTCACTGACTCCACGAATTTTCCCATCTGGCCGACCAACGCGGCAGCGCACGCCTTCCAAACCCACATTGGTGGCACGAACAATTACATCGGCCGCATTTATCTCATTGACGCCTTCGTCACCAAACTCAGCGCCGACGGCGCCAGCCTGGTTTATTCCACCTACCTCGGCGGCAACGCCCGCGACGTCGGTCTCGGCGTGGCGGTGGACGCGATGGGCTGCGCCTACGTCACCGGCTACACCGAGTCCACGAATTTCCCCACGACCCATCCGCTCCAAGGCATGTATGCGCGCTACAACACGGCCTACCTGACCAACGTGCCCAATCGCCACTACGTCCCGGTGACCTATTTTACCAACTATTACGGCAGCCTCTACCACGGTGGCGGCGACGGCTTCGTAGCGAAGCTCGGACCCTTCGGCACGAATTTGATTTACTCCACCTACCTCGGCGGCACGAACCTGGATCTTGGCGCGGCCATTGCGGTGGACGCGAACGGCCAGGCCAGTGTCGTCGGCACCACCGTGTCCACGAACTTTCCCATTGTGAATCCGTTTTCCACGGCGGCGGGTTGGCTCAACGGCACGAACAATTACTTCTATTACAGCGACGCCTTCGTCTGCAAACTCGACGCGGCCGGCACCAACCTGATTTTCTCCAGCTACCTCGGCGGCTTCGATCAGGACAGCGCGCTGGCCGTGGCGGCGGATTCCGTCGGCGCGACGTACGTGACCGGCTACACGATCTCCACCAACTATCCGGTCAGCGCCACGAATTTCATGGCCTGGACCAGCCTTACCAACCGCAACGCCGACGTGTTCGTCACCAAGTTTAATCCCGACGGCACGACGAATTATTCCGTCAAGTTCGGCGGCAGCGCGGGCGACCAGGGCAACGCCATCGCGGTGGACGCGAGCTTCAACGCCTACATCGCCGGCGCCAGCGCCTCGACCAACTCGGCCACGAATTTCTGGCCCGCCGCCACCGCGCCGGACGGCAAACTCAGCCTCACCAACCGCAGTTACATCATCTACGGTACAAACGACGTGTTCGTGGCGGAACTGAATCCCGCCGGTTCGGCGTTTCTGTTTTACTCCTACCTCGGCAGCTCGGGCAACGACCAGGCCAACGGCATCGCGCTCGATCCCGTGACCGGCAACGTGTGCATTGTGGGCACGACCACCTGGACCAATTTCCCGACGTTGCATCCCGTGCAACCGCGCTCCGGCAACCGGCTTAATTCCAGCGACGCGTTCGTCGGTCGGATACAGCTGCCCTGATCACGGAGGGATGATTTTGCGTCGGCTTACCCGGCCCGCGTTGCGCGGGGAAGTCAGCCCCACTTCACCGGCACGGTGAGTTTCTTGCCGAAGCGGTTGTGGTAGTGGAGTTGTTTGTGATGCACGCCAAATTCGTGGACCAGCTTGGTGATCTTCACGTCGTAGCAGCAATACTCCGCAATCTCCAGCAGCTTGCCCTGCCGGAACCATTCGATGGCCTGCAAACCCTCCGCCGTCTTTTCCACGCCGAACGTGGCCGTGGCGATGGAGTCAAGCGAGAGCCGGTGGTTGAGGGTGTTTTGCAATTCGACCAGCATGTCGAGCGTGGGCAACTGCCGGAGGTCGAGCGTGGTGTAACCGTGCAGCACCTCGTAGTCAAAACGCAGGTTGTTGAAGCCGACGACGAGGTCGGCACGCTGCAACTCCGTGAGGAGCTCGTCCACCTGTTTCTCGCCGTAAATTTTGTAGCTGCCGCCCGCCGTGCTGTAGGTCACGCCCACGCTCATGCGCATGGCGCTGATATTGTTCCAGCCGCCGACGTCATCGGCGGACTTCTGCGTTTCGAGATCAAAATAGACAATGTTCTTCATCAACGGCGAAGATCACTTTAGCGCGGTGTATCCGCCTGGCAAAAGAAAATCGGCGAAGCGTGATCGCATTCTCCCCTGGCGCGTCTGGCCTTTCCAGATTGCCCGCGGGTGAGACCAGTTCCAGTCGTCGGCACGCAAATTTCAAAGCGCGCCGCAACCATGCGGTACGGACTTTCTGCGCGGCGGCACGGGCGTTGGGGCAAAGCGTGGACAAAACGCTGGGCGGATTTTACCGGTGCTTGCGCGGACGGGTGGGCGGACTGGCGGCCAATGAAGCGTTGGCGCGCCAACGCCCCGACTGTTCCACCGCTGGCTGCGCTCCGGTACAGCCAGCGGTGAGAAAGGACTCAAGGATGCTGAACCAAGTATTGGAAACAGCGACACACCCTCGCGCAAACGCGCGCCAAAGCAGGGCTTCGTCCTTGTCCCAACCACCTCCACTCGAGGGCGGGTTCATGGGCAGGATGCGCTTGGCTTTTCGGACTCAAATTCCCTCACCACCAACGCCTGCCCGTTTAGTCGGGGCGAGGGGGCGAACGCAATAAATATCACCACCGGCGGCTCAACTGTCAGCGGCGAAGTCTTCGCCAAGCCTTTGGTGCGACGATCGCATCGCAGCTGCGTGTCGCCCAAGTTTGGAATCCAGCTAATCTTAACCGTTGTCGCCGATGGCCTCGACCGGGCAGCCTTCCTTGGCTTCCTTGCAGCGGGCTTCTTCGTCGGGGTTTTCCGGTTGTTTATAGACGAACGAATAACCGCCGTCGTCGTTGCGCTTGAAATTGTCGGGGGCGGTTTCGCGGCACAGATCGCAGTCAATGCATTGATTGTCCACGAAGTATTTGCCCGTGATGTTTTCCGGATATTTGTTTGCTGCGTCAGCCATAAAATTGCCTTTTATTCGGTGCGGGCAATATGGCCGCCGCCGCCGGGGATGGCAAGCGGATTTGCGTGTATTTATTTTCGCCCACGCTCCGCTTGCCGCGTCGGCACCGATTTTAAACTATCGGACTGTGGCTGTGCACATGCCTGGCCTTAGCTCCGCCGCCGGGTCGCCCGGTGAATCCCCTGGACCACATTGAGGCACGCCCCGGATTGTGGGTTGCGTGTTGGTGGGCCATCGTGTCCGGGTTCGAGCCGAGAGGCGGCCCGGATAAACGCGGATGCCGCCCGATGCGGTTTTTGCGGAGATCGGGTGACGCGGAAAAACGAGCGAAATGAACATGCGAGTAGAAAATTTGCGCGATGCCAGAAGGGCAAACGCCGCCTTCACGCTGGCGGAATTGGTCGTGGCGGTGGCCATCCTGGCGTTGGTGTTTCAGGGGGTGATCACCGGTTACGTCCAATTCACCCGGCACGCGGAATGGAGCGCCCATTCGTTGGCGGCCCAATCACTGGCTTCGCAAGGCGCCGAGCAGGCGCGCTCCGCGAAATGGGACACGCAGGCCTGGCCGCAGGACGTCGGGCCGGGCCAGTCCGACGAGCTGGGCGTGACGCAGTTTTTCCAGACCAACACGCTGGATGTGCCGCTGAACGGCCAGCCGCTGGTTGTCACCAATTACATCAGCATCACCGCCGTTTCCATCAGCCCGCCCGTGCGGCAAATCCGCTCCGAGTGCGTCTGGCCGTTCGGGAGTCGGGGCTGGTTCACCAACTCGGTGATTTTACTGCGCGCTCCCGACCAATGAAACTGACTCCCCACATTCATAACCTCCGCGCCCGCGCCTTCACGCTGGCGGAAATACTGGTGGTCATGGCGATTTTTTCGATGGTGGTTGCCGCCACGATTTCCTCGCACCTCTTCGGTTTGAAGTTGTACCGCATCTCCGACGCAAAGCTCACCGTCACCGCGGACGCGCGGCGCGTGCTGGACCACGTCCGCAACGAAATCTGGACCGGCAAGCTGCTTTATGTCGGCAATGGCAATGCCGCGTCGTTCACGCTGATTCCCGACCTGCGGCCGCACGTTGGCAACGCGCTGAAAATTTGCCCCACCACGGACACGAACACTTTTGTGGTTTATTTTTGGGACGCGGCGGATTGCACGCTGAAACGCACGGCGAGCAGCAACAATCTGGTTCAGGTGATCGCCCGCAACGTCACAAACCAGTTCGTGTTCCGCGCCGAGGATTTCCAGGGCAATGCCGTCACAAACTACCAGAACAATCGAGTGATCAGCATGGTGCTGCAAGTGCGCCAGCCGGAATGGAGCGGCACCATTTTTGAGTATTCGCAGTTGCAGACCCGCGTGGCCCGCCGCGCCATCGAATAGCCGTCTTTTTTTTCATGCAAATCCAAATCCAATCTTCCCCTCAATCTCGCCGCGGGTACGCATTGATGATCACGCTGGGGTTCACGGCGGTTTCCCTCCTCCTGCTGGCCAGCCTGGGCCGCCGGACGGCCAATGGTTCCATGCTCACCGCGCGAAACAACGCCTACAACCAGTCGGTGGCGGCGGCGGAATCCGCGACCGAGGTGGTCATCGCCCAGATGAGCCGGGATTTTCTCCATCAGGCGCTTTCCGCCAGCGCGAGTTTTTACAGCGCGGCCACGCCCGGCAGCCTCATTGGCGGAGGCTGGTCGGGGGATTACCAGTTCAGCGATGGCCAGGGCAACACGAACCAGACCGGCGTGGCCTGCCAGGGCTGGCAGCAGTGGACCAATCTCAATTCCGAATTCGTCGGCCTCTACGGTTTGGTGACCACGTATGACATCACCGCCAGCGCCAAAATGATCACCGGCCTTTATCCGGTCGCCGCGGGCGTCAGCCAGAACATCCAGCTCACTTCCATCCCCATTTTCCAATACGCCATTTTTTACACGCTGGACCTGGAGATTAATCCCGGCCCGGCGATGGTTGTTTCGGGCAAGGTTCACAGTAACGGCGATCTTTATCTCGCCCCGGTGACGTCGCTGGAATTCGTCGAGTCCGTGAGCGCTTCGGGACACGTTTATTTCAATCGCAGCACCAACGACCAGCAATACGGCGCAAGCATGGTCACTCCAGTCTTCGACAGCACGCACCTGGAGCAGGTCAGTTCGATGAACCTGCCGGTGGGCACCGATAACAATCCCGCCAACGTGGTGCAGATTCTCGACCCGCCGCCGCTCGGTGAAGCGCCCTCCTCGGCAATGGGCAAAGAACGGTATTACAACAAATCGGACCTGGTGATTGTCACCACGGACAGTTCCGTGACCGTGCAGTTCAATCAGTTTGAGGATGGCTCCGCGTTTTCGCTTGTGCCGACCAACGCCATTCCTGGCGGTGGCAACAGCGGGTATTCCTTCGTCAACACCAACGTCCAGTTCTACGACTACCGCGAGGGCAAACCGGTGCTGGGCACGGAAATCAGCGTCGCCGCCCTGACCAATTGGGTCGCCGGCTCCGGCTACGCCATCAACCAGATTGTCCAGACCGCGACCGGCCACGGCATCAACTCGGTTTATGTGGACGATCAGCGCACGGCGGCGGGCAAATTGAACGCCGTGCGCCTTACCGACGGACAGTTTCTTCCCGCCGCCGGTTTGACCGTGTCCACGCCGCGGCCGCTCTACGTCAAAGGCAATTTTAACGCGCCGGATTTGACGGTCGGTTCCACCAACACCGCCCAGACCGCGCCCGCCTCGCTCGTCAGCGATGCCATCAACATCCTCTCGCCGAATTGGAACGACGCCTGGACTGCCGGCACGCCGCTCTCCGCGCGCGGCGCGGCCAACGCCACCGTCAACGCCGCGTTTCTCTCTGGCATCGTCCCGTCCCAAACCGTCAACGGCTCGCCGCATTACAGCGGCGGCGTGGAGAACTTCCCGCGCTTCCTTGAGGACTGGAGCGCCAGCACGCTCACCTACAACGGTTCGATGGTAGTGATGTTTCCGAGCCGCTACGCGACCAGTTTCTGGATTGCGCCAGGCACCTACTACAACCCGCCGAAGCGCGACTGGGCGTTCGACAAAAACTTTTTGTCGGTCAACAAACTGCCGCCCGCCACGCCGCAGGTCCGGAAATTGCAGCGCGGCAACTGGAGCCTCGTCGCCGCCGGCAACTGAATTCCGAGCGCTGCTCCACGCGTGCCAAGCATTCCGACGCCGAGGAAACCGCGGAAGCTGGAGACCCGCCAGAGATCGGCAGTGAAGCGCTTTGATTCCTCCGCCGAATTTTCTTCCGACAATTCCGGCTGCTGGCAAAACCAACCTCGACATCGCCGCCGGTTTCGTTTCTCCCGTCTGAAAAACGGAAATCGCGAAACTGATTTTGGACCGAGGTGTTTGATCCGGCATGAATGAAAACAACCCAAAGCCGGAGACAGTAAGCCGTCTGATAACGGTGGCGATAACTTTAGGCACGCTTGGAATTCTGGCACTGGTGGCAATCCCGAATTTTGTTCGCAAGCCGGCGAGATCATCTATTAATATTAAAGCCTGCATTCAAAATTTGCGCCAAATTGAAGCGGCCAAACAGCAGTGGGCTTTTGAAACTGGTAACACTAATGCGGACACGGTCGCTACTTGGAACGATCTGAAACCCTACTTGGGAAGAGGGAGGCAGGGATCGCTTGAATCAACCTATTGTCCAGCGGATAAAACCAAGACGCGTTTCCATAGTTACACAATCGGGGATTTGAAAACCGTGCCAAAGTGCAAAATCAATCCGTTGCACCGTCTGCCATGAAATGTCGTGGCCGGGCAGCACTTGCGAAACCGATTTTGAATCGCGGTTTTTGATCCGGCATGAATGAAAACAATTCCCCGCCGGATGCGAGACGGACTTTTCTGGGGGTGGGGATCATTCTTGGATTCCTCGCTCTGCTCGCATCGTTCGCCATTCCGAATTTTGTCAACCGTGGATCCCAAGGGCCGATGAGAAATTTTTGCATTAACAACCTTCGACAGCTTGACGCGGCAAAACAGCAGTGGGCCATGGAAACCGGGAAAACGAATTCGGATGCGGTCGCAACCTGGGGCGAAATTAAATTTTATGTCGGACGAGGACTCAGCAACTCACTTGATGAAATCTATTGTCCGCAGGACAAAACCCGGTCGTATTCTAACAGCTACATCCTAGGAGATTTGAAAACCCGGCCCCGGTGCAAAATCAATCCACCACATTTGCTGCCTTGACATTTCTCTGGGTCGCAACTTGGTGTGTGCTGCCGGATGAGCAGCGTTTTAGTTCAGGATGGATTTTTTCCGCGTCCGCTGTCCTAAAAAATTCGCTTGCTCCCCATGCCGGGCCTGCGTTAATAATTAACCGTATGGTTAAATGTTCACCGCGCTTGTTGAGCCGCACTTTTGCCGCGCTGGCCGACCCGACGCGCCGGCGCATCCTCGAGCATCTCGCGCACGGGGACCGCTGCGTCACCGATCTGGCGCGGCCCTATGCCATGTCGCTGCCGGCGGTTTCAAAGCATCTGCGCGTGTTGGAACGCGCGGGTTTGGTGCGTCGCCGGCGCTCTGGGCGCGTGCACTCATTGAAACTGGAGGCCAAGCCGATGCAGCAGGCCCAGGCGTGGATCGAAGAATACCGCAAGTTTTGGGAGGATCGTTTTGATCGGTTGGATGAATATCTGAAAGAATTGCAAGCCAAGGAGAAAACGCATGAGCACCAAAAATAAGCAGGCGCCCGCCGTTTCCGAGTTGCGAGTCGTCCTCACCCGCGTGCTCCAGGCTCCGTGCGCGCTGGTTTTCCAAGCGTGGACGGATCCAAAGCTGATGGCGCAATGGTGGAGTCCGAAGGAAATTGAGTGTCGGAGCGTGTCCGCGGATTTGAAGGTGGGCGGCGCGTACCGCATCCACATGGTTTCGGAAAAGGGCGAGCACATCGCCGTCGGAAAATATAAAAGGATCGTGCCCAACAAACTGCTGCAGTTCACCTGGCAATGGGAGCACTACGCCATGCCGGACAGCGTGGTGACGGTGGAGTTTGAGGATCTGGGCAAAACGACGCGCCTCACGCTGACTCACGAGGGCTTGCCGGACCAAGAAGATGCCGCCGATCACACCCGCGGCTGGACTTCGGCCATCGAGAAATTTGCGGAACTAATTGAGCAAAACAAAATCAAAAGAGGTTGAAAATATGCCTGCAAAAAACAGCGTCGCCGGTGATGGACTGGGCCTGGAATTCATCTTCACACGCGAGTTCGATGCGCCGCGCGAACGGGTGTTTCAGGCGTGGACCAATCCGAAACCTCTGGCGCAGTGGTGGGGGCCGAAGGGTTTCACCAATCCGGTGTGCGAGTGGGACGTACGGCCCGGCGGAAAAATTTACGATATCATGCGCGCGCCCGACGGCACTGATTATCCGATGGGCGGCGAGTTCCGCGAAATCGTCGCGCCGGAGCGGTTGGTGTTTGTCTGCGGTGCTTTGGATGAAAATGGGCAATTACTGTTTGAATTTTTGCACGAAGCCACGTTCGTCGAAAGCAACGGAAAAACCAAACTCACGCTTCGGTCGCGCGTAATCCGGACCACGCCCGGAGCCGGGCGCTACATCGGCGGATTCGAGACCGGCATGTCAATGAGTCTGGATCGTCTGGTCGGGCACCTCGCACAAAAGCTCATGCCAGTGGTCGTCGAGCGGATGCTTGCGGCGCCGGTCGCGTTGGTCTGGAAAGCCATCACGACGAAGGACGACTTGAAGCGATGGTTTTTTGAGTTGGCGGAATTCCAGGCAAAAGTTGGCTTTGAGTTTCGGTTTGCGGTCGAACACGAGGGGTTTAATTATCAACATCATTGCCGGGTCACGAAGGTGGTGGAGAACAAAACCTTGGCCTTCACCTGGCGCTACGAGGGATATGAGGGCGACTCGCTGGTTCTGATCGAACTCTTTGCCAGGGGAGACAAAACGCACGTGCGGCTGACGCATGATGGGCTGGAAACATTCCCCCCAATTCCGGCCTTTGCACCCAAGAATTTCCAGACCGGATGGACGCAGCTCGTAAGCACGTCGTTGAAAGAATTTGTTGAGACCCAGGCGCCGTCATGAAGACCAAGCCGAAATCCATTGACGATTACCTTGCCTTGTTGGAGGCGGACAAGCGGGCCGCGCTGCAAAAATTGCGCAAGGCCATCCGGGCGGCCGTGCCGAAGGCCGAGGAGTGCATCAGTTACGGAATCCCGGCTTTTCGCCTGCACGGGCGGATCCTGGTGTTTTTTGGCGCGGCTAAAAATCACTGTTCTTTTTATCCCGGTGCTTTCCCGCTGGTGGTTTTGAAAAATGAAATCAAGAAATACGACACCGGCAAAGGAACGATCCGGTTTCCGGCCGGCCGGCCGCTGCCCGTGACCTTGGTGCGAAAATTGGTCAAGGCGCGCATTGCGCAGCACGCGGAACTCAAACCCAGATAAACCACGCAAAATCCCTCCCGGTCGCTGATCCAAATGCGAAGCTCAAGTTCAGAATCCAAGTTGCCCAAGGAAGGTGGAAATCAACCGCCCAGTCCGGCTTGACGCGAACCTTTTAACCGCGATAATTACTCCATCCAAACAGACCAAACACCATGAAAGACACGCTCATTCAAACCTATTTGTTCTTCGGCGGCCGCTGCGAGGAGGCGCTCGCGTTTTACCGCACCGCGCTCGGTGCGCAAGTGGACTTTCTCATGCGATACCAGGAAAGCCCCGAACCCGCCCCATCCGGCATGGTTCCGCCCGGCTGGGAAAACAAAGTCATGCACACCAGCTTCCGTGTCGGCAGCACGACCGTGATGGCGTCCGACGGATGTGAGCCCGATTTGCGCTTTGCCGGTTTTTCGCTGCATCTCGCGGTGCCGACGGAAGCGGAAGCCGACCGGGCCTTTGCCGCCCTCGCCGCTGGCGGCGAGGTGAAAATGCCACTGGCCAAAACGTTTTGGTCGCCGCGCTTCGGCATGGTCACCGACCGTTTCGGCGTGGCTTGGATGATCAGTGTCACCGCCTAGTTCCTAAATCCTCAACTCAAACCAAAAACACAAACCAATGAAAAACAAACTCATCACCCTCACCGCCTCACTTTTCCTGGCCGTCGCGGTTGGCGCGCACGCCGAGGACGCCAAAGCAGCCAAAACCGGTTCGCCGGAATTTGAACGCATGAAAAACCTCGTCGGCTCCTGGTCTGGCAAGGTGGACATGGGCCAAGGCCCCGTGGACCTGACGGCCACCTACCGGCTCATCGCGGGCGGCAGTGTGCTCGAAGAACGCGTCTTTGCCGGCATGCCCAACGAGATGCTCACGATGTATTTTGACAAGGGCGGCAAGCTGGCCGCGACCCACTACTGCCTGTTCGGCAACCGGCCGCAACTCTTCCTGAAATCGTCCGATGATAAATCCATCACGTTCGATTTCGACGCCACGTGCGGCATCGACACGAAAAAAGAATCACACATGCACAGCATGAAAATCGTTTTCAATGACGCGGACACCATCACCACCAGTTGCCAGGCCTTCATGGAGGGCAAGGAAATGCCCGATCACGCCACCGTGCTCAAACGGGTGAAGTAAGGACGGTCGCCCAGCCAACCGTTTTCAAGACTCTAATTTATGATCGTCCTCTATGTCTTGATTGCCCTTACCGTCGTGTTCCTCCTCGTCGTGGCGATGCGGCCGGCCGAATTCCGCATCACGCGTTCGGCCACCATCGGCGCGCCGCCGGCGGTGGTGTTCGCTCAGGTCAACGAACTTCGCAAATGGGACGCGTGGTCGCCGTGGATCAAGCTCGACCCGGACGCAAAAAGCGTTTTTGAAGGTCCGGCCGCCGGCGTCGGTTCAGTGATGTCATGGTCGGGAAACAATAAAATCGGCGAGGGCCGCATGAGTCTCATCGAGAGCCGGCCGAGTGAGTTGGTTCGCTTCAAGCTCGAATTTGTCCGGCCGATGCAGGCCACGAATCTGGCGGAATTCACCTTTCAGCCGGACGGTGGCCAGACCGTGGTGACGTGGAGCATGTCGGAAAAAATAATTTCTTTGCCAAGGCCTTCGGTCTGTTCGTCAACTGCGACAAAATGGTTGGAGGCCAGTTTGAAGCCGGGCTGGCGAAGATGAAATCGGTGTCGGAAGCGGCGGCGAAAAATTAGCGCCGGGCCAACCGGCGACGAGGGCGTCGCCGACACCATTTTGCGACGTGGCGTCGCAGCCACGCGCAGGCCAGTTTCTAAAGCAACTCCAGGACGCGCTGCAATTCCGCGTCGGTGTTGTAAAAGTGTGGCGAGAGCCGCAGGTACCGCTGCCCTTGGCGATCCACGCGCAGGCTGGCCGTGATCTTCGCGTCGGCCAGTTTTTGATGGAGCGGCGCGAGGTCCTGACCGGGCTTGAAAATGGAAACGATGCCGCTGGCGCTGACCGCCGAGGCATCCGCGTTCAGCACGGAATAACCCTTGGCCTGCAGCGCCGGCACTAGCCAGGCGCGTTTGCGCCGGAGTTCGTCGGCGATGGCGTCCACGCCGATTTCCAGAATCAATTCCAGCGCTGCCGTCAGGCCGGCCAGGCCGAGCAGGTTGTGCGTGCCGGCCTCGTATTTGCGCGCGTCCGGCCGAAAGACGATGTGCTCCTGCGCCACGAAGTTTGGACTGAGCACGTTGTGCCAGCCGTGCAACGGCGGATTCACCCGCGCCTGAACTTCACGCCGGACATACATCAAGCCCGCGCCGCACGGGCCGAGCAGCCATTTGTGCGCGTCGGCAGCGAGCAGGTCCACGTGCTCGACCGTCGTCGGAAACGCGCCGAGAGTCTGGATGGCATCCGCGCAAAATAAAATGCCGCGCTCGCGCAGTTGTTTTCCGATGGCCGGCAGGTCCAGCCGGCAACCGCTGATGAAATGGCACGACGCGAGCGCCACCAGCCGAGTGTTTTCGTCCACCTGTCCGGTCACGTCGAGCGTCCGGATGACGCCCAGGCCGCGCGTATTGAGCAGGCGCACCTCCACGCCCTGCGCGGCCAGCGCCATCCACGGATAGACGTTGGACGGATAATCGTCGAAATAGATCAGGATGTTTTCGCCACGGCGGAATTTCAGGCCGCTGGCGATGAAACTCAGCGCGAGCGAGGTCGGCCCGACCAGCGCGATTTCCTCCGGCTGGCAATTCAGCAGGCGGGCGGAAAGTTGGCGCGCGTTTCGTAACAGGCCCTCCAGAACAAAGACCTCCTGATCGCCGCGGGTGGATTCTTGGGCCAGATCCGCCACCGCCTGCGCCACGCGGCGCGGCAGCGGGCACACGCCGGCGTGGCCCAGGAAGATCTTTTCGCGCGTGACGGGAAATTCGTGCTGGCGGAGTTCCTCGTTGGCGAGGATTTCAGGCAAAGTCATCCCGGAAAATTATTTTGTTCGGCGCGGACCGCAAGGCGCGATTTCAAAAACCGCCGGCCTCGCCAATCTGGTGGAAGTAATCCAGGTAAAAGTGGACAATTTTATAGGCCACCAGCAGCGCCACGCCCAGGTAAACGATACGCGGCGTCCATTGCGCCACGGCGTGGAGTTTGCGCGAGCCTTCCTCCTGGTAGAAACGGTGCAACTGGCGCAGCGTTTCGTCCAACTGCCCGCTGACTTCGCCGGTGTGGTAATGGTTGGCGAAGAAATCGGGAAATTTTTTCGAGGCGCTGAGCACTTCCGCGGGCGTTTGGCCGGCCTCAAAAAAAGGTTTCCAGGACTCGACCGTGCGGCGCAACGCGGGCGAGCCGCTGGCCAGCGCGGCCTGTTCCCAGGCTTCGAGGACGGTCACGCCGGCATTGAGCAGGGCTTCGAGCGCGGCGGCCAGCCGGCCGAGCGCGAGATAACGCCGGGCCGTGCCGAGAACCGGAACGGGCGCGAGGAGGCGTTCCATCACCGCCCGCCAGGCCTCGCCGTGCTTGCTTTGCGCGGCGTAAATCACGACCGCGATGACGCCATAAAGCGGGAGCAGCACGCCGAAAGTTTTCAGCAGATAAACCTGCCAGTTTCCGGATGCGAAAAAATTCGCGAACGGAAAAATGAAAACCGCCATGTGCAGCACGAACGCCGGATACATCAGGTCGGAGAGCATCTGCCGCGTGATCCGCGCGCGGTCGGCGTAATAATCGGCCAGCAGCCGGAAGCACTGATCAAGCCGTCCGCTCTGTTCGCCGGCTTGGATGAGGGAAAGGTCGAAGTCCGGCAGCCAGCGGCGACCGGCGGTGAGGGCTTCCGTGAGCGTGAGACCCTGGCCGAGGCGTTCGAGTACGCGCTGGAGCGGTTCGCGATACGAGCGGGCGGGCGGATTGCGCTGGATTTGTTCGAGCGCGCGGAGGATGCCGATACCGGCGGTGGTGTATTGCGCGAGCTGGCGGTGAAGTTCGGCGCGCTGGGAGAGTTGGCCGGGCGTGAAAAGGATTGGCATGGCGCCAACGGCCCGGCGCCTCAAACCAACAGGCGATCGAAGCTGGCCTTGAGATCGCGCTTGCTGCGGGCGCCGACCATCTGCTCGGCAACCTTGCCTTTGGCGAACAGCAACAGCGTGGGAATGGCGCGCACGCCGTATTCGGCGGCAAGTCCCTGATGTTCGTCCACATTGACCTTGCCGATCGTCACGCGGCTGGCGTATTCGCCAGCCAGTTCGTCAAGCAGCGGCGCGATTTGTTTGCAGGGGCCGCACCACTCGGCCCAAAAATCCACCAGCACGGGCGAGGCGGACTGAAGTACTTCTTTTTGGAAATTCTCCTGGGTCAAGGTCACAATGTTGGGTGCTGCCATAAAAATTCCGAAATACTGGTTTCACCGCCGTGGCGGCAATTTACTGCAGAATAAAAAATCCGAGATAAACCACGCTTCCCACGGCCACCAGGCCGGCCACGGCGGCGGCGATGGCCAGGCCGGTGTCGAGCGGCCCGAGCGTGGCGGCGCGGGCGGGCGCCGGGGCCGGGCGCTGCTGGGTTGGCACCGGGGCCGAACGTTGCGCGACCGGCGCGGAGGTTCCGCGCGGCGCGGGCGGCGGGGCCACCGGCGCGGCGGCGGACGGTGCTGACGAGGGC
>Ga0209698_10000553_pt1 | contig 42758 bp, 28 predicted proteins | sample LitLauG_LLR_2012_FD_187203 | JGI IMG/M metagenome (GOLD analysis project Ga0209698, IMG submission 187203) | Freshwater sediment microbial communities from Pennsylvania, USA - Little Laurel Run_MetaG_LLR_2012 (SPAdes) (version 2) | ecosystem: Environmental > Aquatic > Freshwater > Creek >... | reverse complement strand
CGCAGCGTACTATTATAATACGCCGCGTATTGTCGTCACGCAAGCGTTTTTTGCCGCGCTGGGACTGAAGAGTCAAGGCCCGCGGGCTGCCAGTGGCCTTACGCGAAGTGATCTTTACTCGTCGTGGCGCCATCGACCCGGCGGTCGATGCAGCACGCCAACGGCGTGCGCTGCGTAAGGTATCATTACGGGCGAGTGCGTTTGGGTTCGTTCCGCTCTTTTTTGTTGCAGCCAAAGGACCTGCTGGGTTCGTTTCGTCATCTGCGCAAGTGCATCAAGCTTTCCGTTTCATTTCGGCGACGTTCCTGTTCCGTTTCCCAGTGTCCGTCGCAGGGAGCGGAACAAGCGGCCGTCGAAGCGCGATGTTGAGGATTGCCGGCGAGTAATCGTTTAATTTGCGGAGTATTTCAGCGTGCGCTGGGCCGATTTGCGGCCCTGCTCCACGGTGACGCGCACTTCGAAATGGCCGGGGCCCGCGGGGGGCTCGATGGCCATGGGCACGGCGCCGGATCCGTCTGGCTTCGGCAGGGCGGATTTTTGCGTGAGGAGAACGCGCCCATCCCTTATAAACTGGACGCGCAGGGTGGGCGATGCCCCGCCCGGCTCCGGATACGCGACGAAGTACACATAAGGCTTGGCCTTGGAAGACAGGTCGTTCGACAAGTAGGGCTGGGCGCGTTTGCCTGGGATTTCAAACGGGTCCGATGGATCTGGCGGGCGCTCCAGATTGGTCACGCGGCGCAGCAGCACGATGTCGCTGACGGACGGCCCCGCCTCCGCCACGCTCTCGAGGGAGAATTCACCGGTCGAGGACTGGTTGCCTTCCTGGTCCACCACGGCTGTGTCCACGGTGTACTTGCCGGGAGGGAGATTGACGGCGTGTTCATAAATCATGGGCTCCTGGTTGAGCACGGGAACCAGCCGATCCGCGACTTCCGAGGGTACGTCCTTGGCGACGCGATCGACAATCTCGCCGTGCTCATTCTTCACCAGCGCGAGCAGGTGCGCGTGATAGCGATGCACGGCGTGCGCGGGGTCGGGCGTGGATTTGAGCGACGAAATGGGAACCTCCCACGCAATGGCGTAGCGCTCCTTGCCGAAACGGAAGGCGCGGCTGCGGTAGTCGAGCGCGTGGACTTTGGCGTCGATGGCGGCGAGTGCAGCGAAATCGCCAGGCGTCAGCGGGCCCTCGCCGGTATCGGGCACGGCGTAGTATCCGTTGCGCGTTTCGACGCGCAAATTCGCGCGGGCCAGCTTCACTTCCACCTTCTTAAAATGACCGTCGGCGGCAGGATTCGACGGGCGGTACGAGATTTCGTAGTGCGTGTCCACGTCGTCCATCACCTTGGCCAGCAGGCCTTCGGTGTTGTTGGTGGCGATGAGGAAGCCGCCGGTGCTTTCGGAGATTTCGCGTAACGCCTCCTGGCGATTGGCGCTCAACACGCCGTAGCGCAGAAAATCCGTCTGGTGCGAGGCTATCATCAACTGCTGCGTGGGCGAAGGACCAGGCGTGCTGGAGCCTCCGGGCGCGGTGGGTCCTCGTTCGCCCATGCCGACGTTCGACTGGCTCTGACTGAGGCCGGCCACCGATTGCAGCATCCCCGTTGAGCCTGCGGAAGGGCTCGACTGGCAGTCATAACTGGGGCAGAGGCCATTCACGTCGAAGCCATAAAACGTCACGCCGCCTTTGTTGGCGGCCTTGATGAGCGAATCCCAGTATTCGAGCTGATCGGGCGGACGCGTCAGGCCGCCGCTCATCAACAGGACCGTCTTTTGAAACGGCAGCTGGCTGAGTTGGCGGACGAGAAGCAGCAGATTATCGATCTCGCGCAACCCTTCGATGTTGGCAAGCGCGACGTCTCCTTTGGCGCCCAGCGGATCGGCGCCAGAGCCCGTGTCCAGGCCGGCGATGATGGTGTTGCCGGAGGCTCCAGTGACGGCGCTGACGCCGTTAGGGCCGACTGCGGTAGTCGCGACGCCGCTGTTGGCCGACTCCGGAGGCCCACCAAGTGGAGCGCCGAGCGCGGAAAGACTCAATCCATTTAGTATCGCGGCACTGCCCTGCGACATCGGTGGTAGCTGACTCATAGCCGCCAATTCGATGGCCTTTACCAGATGCGCACGGTCGTTGGAGAACGGAAACACGGGGCGCAGACCAGTAGCATCCAGGCTGAAGACGCCAATAAACGTATCCGGCCGCAGTTCCTTATCCACGAATTTCTGCGCGGACTTGAAGGCGAAGCCTCGCGTGTCGGGCGTCAGGTCGCTGAGGATCAGGCAGACTACATTGACCGTCCGCAGAGGTTTCGACGCGGGCTTCGGCACGACACTGCCCCCGGCCAGAGGCGCCTGGGCGGCCTGTTTGCGAAGCTCGGCTCGGACTTCGGCCCCCGGGACGAAACGGAAGGAGGCGATGTCCTGCTTCACACCGTTTTCGAACACGGAGACTTGGGACGGATCCAGTTTATTGACCAGCTTCCCGTGCTGATCCCGCACCACGACCTCGAGCAGGACTTCGTTGCCCTGGGTGCGGAAGACCACGTTCGGGTCAGGCGAGCCCTGCTGGGCGAACAAGCTGACGGCGGCGAAGAGGGCGAGGACTCGCACGATTTGAGTATACGTCGAAGGAACCAGTGGCCAGAAGCCGGGAGCCAGAGTGTGGCGCGTGCGCTAACGGATTGGGCCGCGCCGAGTCTGATACTCTGAAGCTAGAACTCGCCCGATGCGCATCCGCACCGCTTTCGCCGTGGGATTTCTGGGATTGGCCGCCTGGAGCGCACTCCGTGCCCAGAAGCCTTTCAAGGAATGGCCTGCCATTGAGTACGCCGATTTTCCGGTGCCCCCGGATTATCAGGACAAGCACGAATGGACCCGCGCGCGGCTGCGCTACCCCGATATTTACGGCTATCCGGGCCGCATCATGTTTCTGGACGACGGGCGTCCGTTCCCCGGCTATTGGACCATGGATTATCCGCGCTCGGACCGGCATTTGCTCGAAGGCGTGCGCCGGCTGACGCGCATCGACACGAAATCCGTAGAGCAGGTGGTCACGTTGGACGAGTCCGAAGAAGTGTTCAACTGGCCGGTGCTCTACGGCGTCGAGGTGGGACATTGGAACCTAGGCGATTTCGAAGCCAAGCAACTGCGCGAGTACCTGCTGCGCGGAGGCTTCTTCATGTGCGACGATTTTCACGGCACCGAGCCTTACCACGGCGTCCGGGAGTGGGACACATTCACGCGCAGCATGAGCAAGGTATTTCCGGATCGCGAGATCGAAGACATCCCCGATAACGACCCGATTTTTCACACGATTTACGATTTACAGGAGCGCTTTCAGGTGCCCGGCGCGGTCTATTTCGAAAGCGGGCTGACCTATGAAGCGGGCGAAACGGGCAAAGTGCCGCACTGGCGCTGCATTCGCGACGACAAGGGGCGCATCATGGTGGCGATCTGCCACAACATGGACTTAGGCGACGCCTGGGAGCATTCCGATGAGCCTCGTTACCTGGAAAAATGGGCGTCGCTGGCCTACCGCATCGCGATGAATTACTTCACGTACGATTTGTCACATTGATGAAGAGACTGAACAAGAGTTTCCCCGCACTGACGCGCGGGGTTGTAGCCGCAGGGGTGCTCATGGCCGCCTGCGGAGCGCTGTGGGCCGCCGAGCGGACGTTCAAGCTACCCCGTCCGTTCAAGGAATATCCCGGCTACGAGTACAACGACTTCCCCATCCCGGTGGATTATCTGGACAAGCATGAATGGACCCGCGCGCGGCTGCGCTATCCATCGTTTCTGAACGTCCACGGCTACTATGCTGACGGGTTCAACCGCTGGACCGTCGATTACCCGCGCTCGGACCGGCATTTACTGGAAGGCGTAAGGCGGTTGACGCGCATCGACTCCAAATCCGTCGAGCAGGTTGTCGATCTGGACGGCGACGACGACGTCTTCAACTGGCCGATCATGTACGCCGTTGAGGTGGGCTACTGGAATCTGCCTGACGACCAGATCGCACAGCTTCGCGAGTACCTTTTGCGCGGCGGATTCTTCATGTGCGACGACTTCCACGGCACCATCGAATGGGAAAACTTCATGCGGGTTATGAAAAAAGTGTTTCCTGAGCGTCCCGTGGTGGATCTGGATAACAAAGACCCGATCTTTCACGTCATATATGACCTGGACCAGCGCTTTCAGGTTCCGGGCATGCAGTACGTAGTGTATCCGCCGCACCGTTTGTATGAATACGACGGGTTCGTGGCGCGCTGGGAAGGAATTTACGACGACAGAGGCCGCGTCATGGTGGCGATCTGTCACAATATGGACCTGGGCGACGCCTGGGAAAACTCGGACGATCCGAGGTATCCCGAAAAGTTCGCGGATTTGGCGTATCGGATTGCGATGAACTACTTTATCTACGACTTGAGCCACTAAATGTTCGAATTTCTGTTCAAGTATCCGGCCTCGGTATTTTCCAAAGGCACGTTTGTGTTCGCGGGCGGACGTCCGGTGTGGCTGCTGGCGTTGGCGGTTGTGGCTGCGGCGCTGGCGCTGGGCTACTTCGTCCGCCGGAATGCGAGGGACGCTGCGCGGGTGAAGGGCGCTCGGTCCGTCGCGGTCTGGCTATTGCAAACGCTGCTGGCGGCCCTGCTGCTGTTCATGCTGTGGCATCCGGCGCTGAGCGTGGCGACGCTGCGTCCGCAACAGAATATCGTCGCCGTGGTGGTGGACGATTCCTCCAGCATGGCCGTGAACGACGCCGGCTCCGGCTCGCGCGAAAAAGCGGCTGTCAACGTGTTGAACAGCGGACTCGTCAAACAGTTAGCGGCAAAATTTCAAGTCCGGCTGTACAGGTTGAGTGACCATCTGGAGCGGCTGGAGTCCTTCGACAAAGGCGGGTTGGATAAACTGACCGCTGGCGGCCACTCGACGCACATCGGCGATAGCCTGAAGCAAGTGCTGGCTGACGCCGCGAGCCTGCCGATCGGCGCCGTGGTGCTGTTGAGCGACGGCGCGGACAATTCTGGAGGCGTCGATCTGGAAACCATATCCGAGGTACGGCGGCAGCGCATTCCGATCCACACCATCGGCTTCGGGCGCGAAAAGATGGCGCATGACGTCGAATTGACGGGTGTCGAGACTCCGGCGCGCGCGCTGCCCGATTCCCGGCTGTCGGCCACGGTGGCATTCCATCAGCGCGGGTTCGCGGGGCAAAAAGGCGTCGTTACGATCAAAGACGGCGGAAAGGTTTTAGCCTCTCACGACATCATCTATAAGGCGGATGGCGTGGAGCAGACCGAAAACATCCTTTATAACGCGGGGCCGGTGGGCGTGAAGGCCATCGACGTGACGGTGGAGCCTCTGCAAAGCGAGGAAAACCAGCGCAACAATCGCGTCACCAAGCTGGTGAACGTGGACAAACGCACCGCGCGCATCCTTTATATTGAAGGCGAACCGCGCTGGGAGTTCAAGTTCCTGCGCCGGGCGGTTGAGGACGACAAGAGCATCCATCTGGCGACCATCCTGCGCACCACCCAGAACAAGATTTACGTGCAGGACGACCATGCCGACGCGCCCAAGACGATCAAGGACGGCTTCCCGACGAAGATTGAAGATTTGTTCGAGTTCGACGGCCTGATTCTGGGCTCTGTGGACGCGCCGTACTTCACCAGCAACCAGCAGCAGATGATCAAGGATTTCGTCGATCGGCGCGGCGGAGGACTGCTTTTCTTGGGCGGCCGCGAGGCGCTGGCCGACGGAGGCTATTCCAAGAGCGTGCTGAACGACGTCCTGCCGGTGCGGCTGCCGGATCGCAAAACGACGTTCATTCGCGACCCCGCCAACGTGGAACTGACGGCGGCAGGCCGAGACAGCCTGATCACGCGCATTGAAGAGGATCCACAGAAGAACGTTGAGCGCTGGAAAAAGCTTCCTTATTTAATGAACTTCCAGGACGCGGGCCAACCCAAGCCGGGCGCGGTTGTGTTGGTGGACGCGCTGCCGACCTCGGTAGGACGGCTGCCTTTGCTGACCATCCAGAATTACGGACGTGGACGCGCGGCGGTGTTCGCCACGGCAGGGAGCTGGCGCTGGCAGATGCTGCAACCCGTCGCCGACAAGAGTCATGAAATGTTCTATTCGCAACTGCTGCGCTGGCTGGTGAACGAGACGCCGAAGCGTGTCAATCTTTCCACGCCCAAGCAGATGCTGAACGACGAAGGCACGGTGAAACTGCGCGCCGAGGTCAGGGATAAAGCGTATCTGCCGGCGGCGGACGCGACGGTGGAAGCGCATATCGTCGGCGACGGCGTCACCGAAACGGTAGAACTGAGGCCGGACGTGCTCGACGCGGGCGTATACACGGCGGATTGGACCGTCGCGAAGCAGGGCTCATACGTCGTAGAGGCGACGGCGCGGCGCGGGACAGAGGACTTGGGGCGCGACGTGATGACGTTCCGCAGGGACGATGGCGTCGCCGAGAATTTCCACGTCGAACAGAATCGCGAGTTGTTGGAAAAACTCTCGCAGGAAACCGGCGGCAAGTATTACAAGCCCGAGGACGCCAATAAGCTGGGGAAGGACATCAACTATTCCGAGGCAGGCATCACGGTCCGCGAAACGCGCGATTTGTGGGATATGCCTGTGATCTTCCTGCTGCTTCTGCTGCTGCGGTCGGGCGAATGGCTGCTGCGCCGCAAGTGGGGGGTCATTTAAATGCGAGGCGCGATTTTGCTGCTGCTCGCGGCGAGCCTGCACGCGGAAACGTACTACTTCACCATCGCCGGATTAGGCGGCGAGGCGGAGTATGATCAGCGTTTCACAGGATGGGCCAAGGATCTGGATAAGGCTCTGCACCAGATCGAGCCCAATGCAAAGATCAAGACGCTGTACGGCGCCGAAGCGACCAAGACCAATATCGAAGTCTATTTCCGCGAGATCGCGAAGAAGGCGCAGGCCGACGATTCGCTGGTGCTGATGCTGATCGGCCATGGCACCAACGACGAGTTCGATTACAAATTTAATCTGCCGGGGCCCGACTTGACGGCATCGGAACTGGCACAGATGCTCGACAAGCTGCCGCTGCACGAAGCGGTGATCAACATGACCAGCGCCAGCGGTGGATCCTTGCAGGCGCTCCAAAAACCCAGGCGCGTGGTGGTCACGGCGACGAAAGCCGGTAGCGAAAAGAACGCCACGGTGTTCGCGCGCTACTGGATCGAAGGCATGCGCGATCCGGCGGCGGATTCGGATAAGAACGAAACGGTCACCGCGCTGGAGCTGTTCCGCTACGCCGAGGACAAGACCGCCAAGTTTTACGAAACCCAAAAGCGCCTGGCCACGGAGCACGCGCTGCTGGAAGACGCGGGCAAGGGCGAGGGCGTGAAGAATCCGTCGACTGAAAATGGCGAGGGCCTGACCGCGGGTCGCTTCGCGATTCTGCACATCGGAGCCACGGCGACGCAGAGCCGCGATCCGCAGAAGCTGGCGCTGCTGAAGCAAAAGGAAAACCTGGAAGCCGCCATCGATGAATTGAAATACCGCAAGGCGTCCATGGCCGTGAGCGAGTATCGCCAGCAACTGCAGGGGTATCTGCTGGAGTTGGCCAAGCTGCAAAAGGAGCTCGATAAATAAGGATGCGCGCGCTCGTGTTGTTCATCGCGTGGCCCTTACTGGCGCAGCTTCCTGCCCCGGTGGACGCGTGCTCGAAGCTGAGGCTGCATGGCAATCCCCAAGCGGACGCGTGCTACGCTCAGCTTGCCAAATCCAACGACCGCTGGACGCGCGCCGAAGGTCTGTGGGGCGTCAAGGATTTCAAGGCTGCAAATGAAATTTTTCGCGATCTGGTAAAAGAAAATCCCAAGGACCCGGCGCTGCGGGTTCGCTGGGGCTATCTCTACCTGGACCACTGGCAGGAGGCCGACGCCGGAGACTTGTTCGACGAAGCGCGCAAGCTCGACGAAAAATACGTACCCGCATGGGTCGGTCTGGCGCGCGTGGCGGCGGACGGCTATTCGGTGAAGGCCAATGAGTTCGCGCTGAAGGCCTTGGAACTGGACCCGAAGTGCACTGAAGCGCAGGAAGTGCTGGCGCGCGTCGCGCTGGAAGACAACAACGAAGCCAAGGCTGTGCAGGAAGCGCAAAAAGCGGTGGCGCTATCGGGCGAGGCATTGGAGGCGATGTCGATCCTGGCTACGGTGGATTGGCTGAACGACAAGGTGGAGTCGCCCTGGCTTCAGAAGATTCTGAAAATCAATCCGCATTACGGCGAAGTGTACGACACCGCCGGCCACTTCTTCGTCATCAACCGCCGCTATGAAGAAGGCATCGCGATGTACCGCGCTGCGCTGAAGATGGACCCGCACCTGGAAAAAGCGCGCGCAGCGCTCGGCCTGAATCTGATGCGTCTCGGCCGCGAAGACGAAGCTCGCCAGCAACTGGAAGCGGCGTGGAACGCAGGCTATCAGCCCTTAGAGTCGAAGAACACTCTGAAGCTGATGGACAAATACAAGGACTACGACACATTCCGCACGCCGACCACGATCCTGCGCCTGGGCAAGAAGGAATCGGCTCTGCTGCGGCCGTATTTTCAGGAGCAGTTGGATCAAGCTCTGGCAACTTACGAAAAGAAGTATAAGTTCAAACTGCCCGGTCCGGTGCAGCTCGAAGTGTATCCCAACCATCCGGACTTCGAGGTTCGGACGATGGGCATGCCGGGATTGGGCGCGCTGGGCGTGACGTTCGACATGGTGGTGGCGATGGATTCGCCCAACTCGCGCGTGCCGGGGCAGTTCCATTGGGCCAGCACCATGTGGCATGAGCTGTCGCACGTGTACGTGCTGACCATGACCAAGAGCCGCGTGCCGCGCTGGTTCACCGAAGGCTTGGCGGTGCACGAGGAAACCGCCGCGTCGCCCGATTGGGGAGACCGCCTGCAGCCCGACGAACTGGAAGCGATCCGTACGAAAAAGCTGCTGCCCGTAGCCGACATGGACCGAGGCTTCATTCATCCAACCTATCCGCAGCAGGTGGTGGTGTCGTATTTTCAAGCCGGCAAGATTTGCGATTTTATTCAGGAAAAATGGGGCTCCGATAAACTGCTGGCCATGATCCACGACTTTGGCGCCTTGAAATCCACACCCGAAACCATCGAGCTGGAGTTCAAGATGAAGCCCGAGGAGTTCGACAAGCTGTTCTTCGCCTGGCTCGACGCGCAGACCAAGCGAACCGTGGATGGTTTCGACGAGTGGAAGAAGACTGTGAAAACAATGGCTGCCGCGGCCAAAGAAAAGCGCTGGGACGACGTGATCAAGGATGGCATCCGCGTGCGCGATCTGTATCCCGAGTACGTGGAAGCCGCCAGCGTCTACGAATTTCTGGCTGAGGCGTACGACGCCAAAGGCGAGAAGGCCCGGGAAATGGCGGAACTGCAACGCTATAACAAGATCGGCGGACGCGATCCGGTGACGCTGAAAAAGCTGGCGGAACTGGAATCGGACGTGGGCAAAAAAACTGAGGCCGCAGCGACGCTGGAACGGCTCAACCTGATTTTTCCCAAGGATGAAACGCTGCATAAGCGCCTGGGCACGCTCTATCTGGATCTGAAAAACACGCCTCTGGCCATCCGCGAATACGCTGCGGTGGTGGCCCTGCCGCCGATCGACGTCGCCGGAGCGCATTACGATCTGGCGCGCGCTCTGAAGCAAGCGGGCCGCATCGAAGAAGCCAAGGACGAGGTGTTCAACGCACTCGAAGTGGCTCCGAATTTCAAGCCGGCGCAAGCGTTATTACTCGAATTGAACGTGAAACAATAGAAAGCTAACTCATGTCAACCAACCCAATGGCTTCTCCCGATTCCGCCGCATTGCAGGGGCGGATTCAACGGTTTCAGCAAGTGCACGCGGACCTGCTGTCGGAAGTGCGTAAAGTAATCGTCGGACAGGAAGAGGTGATTGAGCAGGTGCTCATCGCGCTCTTCGTCGGAGGGCATTGCCTGATGACGGGCCTTCCCGGCACTGCGAAGACACTGCTGGTGAGAACGCTCGCCGAGGCGCTGGGCCTGGATTTCAAGCGCATCCAATTCACGCCAGACCTGATGCCGTCCGACATTACCGGCACCGACATTATTGAAGAAGATTCGGCGGGCCATCGCGCCTGGACGTTCGTGCCGGGACCGATTTTCGCGCACGTGCTGCTGGCCGACGAAATCAACCGCACGCCGCCGAAGACGCAATCCGCGCTGCTCGAAGCCATGCAGGAGCGCTCCTGCACGGTGCGCGGACATCAGCACCTGATCGGCGCCCCGTTCTTCGTGCTCGCGACGCAGAACCCGATTGAACTGGAAGGCACCTATCCGCTGCCCGAGGCGCAACTGGACCGCTTCATCTTTAATACGCTGCTGGACTATCTGTCGGCCGATGACGAATTGAAGGTGCTGGACCTGACCACCACCACGCATCTCGCGAAGGTGAATCCGGTGACCACAGCGGAAGAAATCATCGATTTTCAGCAGGTGGTCCGCATGGTGCCCATCGCCGATTCGGTGGCGCGTTACGCCGTAAACCTGGTGCGCGCCACTCGATCCACCGATCCCACGGCTCCCGATTTCGTGAAGAAATACGTGAATTTCGGCGCCAGCGTCCGCGCCGCGCAATTCCTGGTACTGGCGGCCAAGGCCCGCGCACTGGTGCACCAGCGCTATCACGTGACGTATGAAGACGTTCAGAAGCTGATGCGTCCCATTCTGCGCCATCGCGTGCTGCTGAACTTCCAAGCCGAATCGGACCGCCTGACGACGGACGACATCCTGATCAAGTTGCTCGACGCGATTCCACAGCCGAAGGCTTAATTCATGCTGCAGCGTTTTCTGGATCCGAAAGTTCTGGGAGGCATCTCCGGGCTCGACCTGGTCGCCAAGACCGTGGTCGACGGCTTCGTCGCGGGCCTGCACCGTTCGCCCGACTTCGGATTCAGTCAGGAGTTCGCCGAATACCGCGCCTACACCCCGGGTGACGATCTGCGCCACGTGGATTGGAACGTCTACGCGCGCACGGAAAAAATGTTCCTGAAGCGTTATCGCGGCGAGACGAATTGCCAGTTGACCATCTTGCTGGACATGAGCCGGTCGATGCAGTTCGGTTCGCAGGGCATGGAGAAGATCGAGTATGCGCGGTTCCTGGCCGCTTGCCTCGCCTACATGGCGCAAGGGCAGCGCGACGCGGCGGGCATTGTGATTTTCGACGAAGAGGTGCGGAACTTCGTGCCTCCATCGACCAGGCAGGGGCAGCTGGCGCGTATTCTTCATGCGATTGAGAGCGCGAAAATTGGCACGCGCACGCACTTTGAGCATCCGTTCCGGCACGTGCAGGAGTTCATGCGGCGGCGCGGCATTGTCGTGGCCATCTCGGACTTTTGGGAGTCGCCCGAAAAAATCATCAAAACAGTGGCTCCGATGCGATTCCGCGGTACCGAGCTGGTTTTGTTCCATGTGCTCGATCCCGAAGAGCTGCGGCCGAAGTTCGCGGGTCCGGCGCTGCTGCAGGATTTGGAGTCGGGAGAGATGCTGGAAGTGTCGCCTGATTACGCCGCACATGAGTATCCGGCGAAGATTCAGGGGCACATCGCAGACATCAAATCGCGGGCGCAGGGCGCGGGCATCGATTATTTTTTGATCGATACCAGCCGCCCTTTGGACGACGCGCTGCGCGAATACCTGGCCATTCGCAGGGGGAGGCTCTAAATGGGTTTCTTTGCCCCGTGGTTCCTGGCCGGAGTAGCCGCCGTGGGCTTGCCCATCTGGATTCACCTGCTCAAGCGCCACAAAACGGATCCGCGACTGTTCCCTTCCCTGATGTTCTTCGAGAAGCGCGAGGTCAGCTCCGTGCGGCACCGGCGCTTGGAGTATCTGCTGCTGTTCGCCCTCCGTACAGCGATGCTGATTTTGTTGGCGCTGCTGTTTGCGAATCCATTTATCAAGCGCGACCCCGCCGCCATCGATTCCAAAAAAGTCCTGGTGATCGCAGTGGACGATTCGTTCAGCATGCGCGCCGCGGATCGTTTGGCGAAGGCCAAGGATCAGGCGCGGTCTCTCATCACGTCGATGAAACCGGGCGACCGCGCGCAGATCGTCGCGCTGGGTGGAACCGTGCAGGCGTTGACGCAACTCATCGCCGATCCCGCGGAGTTGCGCACTGCGGTCGAGACGATCAAGCAAAGCGATTCGCGCGCGTCCTTCGGCGAACTGGCGCGCTATATAAGAACGCTGGGCGAATCCACGCACGAGCAGCTCGAAGTTCATCTGATCAGCGATCTGCAGAAATCCGCGTTGCCTCCCGGGTTTGCCGATCTGCGGCTGGACGCTTCGACGACGCTGGTGTTTCACCAAATCGGCACGCCCGCGCCCAATTTCGCCGTCGAAACTGTCACCGCGCCCGCCCGCATTTTCGATCCAAAGAAGGTCCGCGTGCAAGCTACGATCGCCAGCTTCGCCGGTCCGGACGACAAGCTCGACGCGGTGAAGAAGAACGTGTCGCTGGTTTTGAACGGCAAGGTTCTGCAAACCAAATCCGTGGACATCGCTCCGGGCGGACGCGCGCAGGCAGAGTTTCTCGGTCTCGACGCGCCCTATGGACTCAACCGCGGCGAGGTTCGCGTCGAGGAGGCAGACAGCCTGCCCGCCGACGACCGCTTCTATTTTTCGACCGAGCGCACCGATCCCCGCAAAGTGCTGTTTATCGATGACGGTCGCCATCCGCGCGCGCAGTTGTACTATCGCGCCGCGCTCGATTCAGCGGGCGATGCGCAGTTTCAGATGGAAGTGGTGCGTCCTGACGCGGCGGCCAATCAGCAGCTCACGCATTACGCGTTCGTGGTGCTGAACGACGTCGGCACCGTTTCGGCGGCTCTGGAAGACGCGTTAAAAAAGTACGTTTCCGCCGGAGGATCCGTGCTGATCGCCCTGGGTCCCGCCTCCGCCGCGCAGCCCAGGGTGCCTTTATTGGACGATTCCATCGAAGCCTCCAGCTACGCGGGCCGCGAGGGCGACCGCTTTTTGAACGTCAGTGAAATCGACGCGGGTCATCCCGCGCTGCGCAGCGTGGAGCGCTTTTCAGGCGTCAAATTTTATCAGGCGATTCACGTTTCGCCCTCGAAATCCCGCGTGCTTGCGCGCTTGAACGACGGCACGCCTTTGGTTTTGGAACGCCAGTTGGGCGAAGGGAAGGCGCTGGCATTCGCTTCCACGTTCGATAACGTCTCGAACGATTTGCCGTTGCACGCTTCATGGGTGCCATTTGTCGAAAAATCTGCCGCCTACCTCGCCGGGAGCGGCGCGGAGCAGCCCGTCAACCTGGTGGTCGATTCGTACGTCGAATTAAGAACGGCGGATAACAAATCGGCCGCGGCGGAAGTGCTCGACCCGGACGGCAAGCGTCTGCTGTCTTTGGAAGAGGCCACGTCGGCGCGCAATTTCGCGGTGAATAAGGAAGGCTTTTTTGAATTGAAGACCGCCAGCGGGCGCCACACATTATTGGCGGTCCATGCCGACCGCCGCGAATCGGACCTGGCGGTGATCCCGCAGGAGACGCTGGATTTGTGGCGCGGCACGGGAGCGGAGCCGTCCGCCAGAGGCGGCGCGGGCTCGAACGCGGAGAAAAAGCCGTGGCCATTGTGGCCATGGCTCTTGTTGCTATTGTTGTGTGTAGCGATGGCGGAATCGTTGGTGGCGGACCGGCATCTGCGCCCAACGGCCAATCCTGAAATTGTAAGGAAGGAAGCGGCATGAACACGCGCGATCAGTTGAACCATTACCTGAGCGGCCTGGAAACGCGGCTGCGCTGGCTCACCGTCTCGAAAGGTATCGCCATCGCACTGGGCGTCGCGCTGCTGGCCACCCTTTCGATGGTGTGGTTCACCAACGCCATGGCGTTTTCGAGCACCAGCATAACGATAGCGCGCGTAGTGCTGTTCCTGGCGCTGGCCGCGGCGCTGGGCTTCGCGCTGGTGCTGCCTCTGCTGCGCCTGAACATCCGTAAAGCCGCCGACCGCGCCGAGCAGGAGTTCCCGGAGTTCAAGCAGCGCCTTCTCACCTATATTGAACGCGGGGAAGCCCGCGATCCCATGCTGGACCTTCTCGCTTCCGACGCCGTGAAGGTGGCGAATCACACCGAGCCGGAGCGCGTCGCGCCGCGCAAGAACATTTTGAGTTACGCCGCCGGCGGAGCGCTGGCGGGAGCCGCGCTGATCTGGCTAATCATCGGCGCACCGGGCTTTCTGGGATACGGATCTTCCATGCTGTGGGCCGGAGCCAAGGGCATCAACGGCAATTTCTACGACATTCTGGTCGAACCAGGCAATAAGCTGGTCCGTCGCAAGTCCGACCAGATGATCACCGCGACGCTGAAAGGGTTTCAATCGCCCGAAGTACGCCTCTACGCGCGCTACAAGAGCGCCACCAAGTGGGAAGAGGCGGCGATGCTGCCACGCTCCAACGGTTCGGCCTATGAGTTTCTGTTTGGCGCGCTGCCGGAACCGGTGGATTATTATGTCGAAGCGTCCGGCGTTCGTTCGCAGACGTTCCGTCTGGACGTCGCTGATTTGCCGGGTATCAAAAATATCAAGGTCACGTACCATTTTCCGGCCTGGCTCAATTTGAAAGACGTAGTGGAGGAACCGGGCGGCGATCTGCGCGCGGTGGCCGGCACCGTGGCTGAGTTGACCGTCGAAACCGACCGTCCACTGACGAACGGCGAAATCCTGATGGACGACGGCACGCGCATCGCGCTGACGCCCGCGCAAGGAAATTTCACCACTGCGAAAATCCCCGTGGAAAAGGACGGTATGTTCCACTTCGCAGCGCTCGAGCGCGGCGAAAACGTGCGTCTGAGCGAGGATTATTTCATCGAAGCGCGGCAGGATCAGGCGCCGACCGTGAAGATCGTGACGCCGCGCGGCGACGCCAAGGTGAGCCCGATTGAAGAGGTCACCGTGATCGTCGAGGCATCGGACGATTTTTCCCTCGAAACGATGGAGCTGCACTACTCTGTGAACGGAGGCGCGGAAAAGACCGTTTCCCTCCTCCCGGCCCGCGGCGTGAAGGAAGCCAGCGGTAAGACGCTGATCGCGCTGGAAGATTACAAGCTTGCGCCCGGCGATGTGGTGGCCATCTACGCCATCGCCAAGGACGCGCGCACCACCTCGCGCACCGATATCGCGTTCATTGAAGCGCAGCCGTTCGAGCGCAACTTCACGCAATCCCAATCCGGCGGCGGAGGAATGGGCAGCCAGGGTGACGATCAGCAGCAGACCGAAATTTCCAAGCGCCAGAAGGAAATCATCGCTGCGACGTGGAATGAAATTCGCGGCGGAGGCAAGGACAAAGTCAATTCAGCGGAAAACGCCAAGTTCCTGGCCGGCATCCAGAGCAAGCTGAAAGAGCAGGCGCAATCGCTGGCCAACCGCGCCCGCAGCCGCGAACTCGCGGGCGAAAATCAGGAATTTCAATCTTTCGTCAAAGATCTCGATGAGGCCGTGAAACAGATGGACCCGGCGTCGAATAAGCTGGGTGCGCAGGCCTGGAAGGACGCGCTGGAGCCGGAGCAGAAAGCGCTGCAGCATCTGCTGCGCGCCGAAGCGACGTTCCGCGATATTCAGGTGGCGTTCGGCGGGGGGGGCGGACGAGGATCGGCCGGAGGCGGCAGCGCCGGGCGCGATCTGGCCAACCTGTTCGACCTGGAACTGGACACGGAAAAGAATCAGTACGAGTCCGGGCAGCAGCAGTCTTCCTCCGCCGAGGCCAAGGAAAAAGCCGTGGACGAGGCCTTGCAGAAGCTGGAGCAGTTGGCGCAGCGCCAGAAGCAACTGGCCGAGCAGGAAGCAAAATCGAAGCAGCAGACGTTCGAGCAGCGCTGGCAGCAGGAGATGCTTCGCCGCGAGGCCGAGGATCTGAAGAAGCAGATGGAGCAGCTCTCCCGCGATGGCGGCCAGCAGCAGGCTTCCGGACAGCAATCCGGGCAGGATCCCTCCAATTCCGGGGGCCAGGGATCGACTACCCAAGGCGGCAAGCCCTCCCAGGATCGCAGCCCGACTAAAGGGCAGCCCGCCAATCAGCAGGGCGATATGAACGGCGCGCGCTCACAGCAGCAGGACCCGATGAACACGGGCAAGCAGCAACAGCCGCAGAGGAGCCTGGGGCAGCGCAATAACCAGAACGATCAGCGGCTGAAGCAGGCTCTGGACCGCCTCGCGCAGGCGACCGACGACATGCGTCAGGCGCAGAAGTCATCGCAGCAACAGCAAATGCAAGGCGGCGCGGGATCGTCTAGCGCACAGCCCAAGGGCGGCCAGCAAAACCAGCAGCAGATGAGCGGAGCCGCCGGACAACAGCAGCCAATGCAGGGGCAACAAGGCGCCGGCCAGCAGTCATCGCAGGCGACGGCCGATGCGCGCCGCGCGGCGGAGCATCTCGCGGATGCGCAATCGCTACTGAACGGCATGCGCAAGCAGCAATCGGCATCCCAGTTGGGCGATCTCGCAGACCGGGCCGAACGGCTCGCCGACCAGCAGCGCGATTTCGCAAACCGTCTGCGCAAGGAGTTTGGCGCGCAGGCGCTGGGCCAGCCGTCGATGCGTGGCGGGGGCGACCCGAAGACGCAGGAGCAGATGGCGGCCGAGAAGGAGAAAATGGCCTCCGATCTGGACAAGCTCGAGTCGGATATGAAGAAGGCCTCGCGCGATTTGGCGTCCACGCAGCCGGATGCGTCGGCGCGCGTGCGCGATGGCTTGTCGGAGATTCAACAAAACGAAGCCAAGCGCCGCATGCAATCCGCCGCCCAATGGATTCGTCGCGGACAGGGCGGGATGATGGTGCCCAGCGAGGCTCCCGTGACGCAGGCGCTCGACAAGGTAGCCGACGACCTGAAGCAGGCGCAGAATTCGCTGCGCAACGGCGGGCAGGGCCAGGCTGGTAACGATCTGGAGCGGTCTCTGGCCCGCGTCGAACGCATGCGGGCCCAGATGGAGCGCATGGGCGGTCAGCAGCAGGGCGGCCAGCAACAGGGCGGCCAACAACAGGGCGGCCAACAGCAAGGCGGACAGCAGGCTGGTCAGCAGCAGGGCGGCCAACAATCCGGTGGTCAGCAGCCCGGTGGAGGTCAGCAGGGCGGAGGCCAACAGCAGGGCCAGCAAGGCGGACAGCAAGGCGGCGGTGTGCAGCGCGGCGGCAACCAATACGGCGGCGGAAGCCCGCAGGGCGGCGCCAATCGCCAGTACGGTCAAGGCATGCGTTTTGGACGCTACATGCCGGAAGGCGTCTACGACAATCCTCTGCAGCGCCCGGTGGATCCGAGCGAGGCCGTCCGCAACGACGCGCGCGATCTGAACGACATGAAGCAGTTGTTCAAGGACAACCCCGACGTGCAGAAAGAAATCGCCGACGTGGAGCGCGAAATCCAGAAGCTGAGCTTCGGCGACATCGCTTCGCCGGAATTGCAGCAGCGCATCAACCGCGTGGTACTGCCGAACCTGCAGGCGCTCGAAGTGAAGCTGCGCCGCCAGGTGGAGGAGCAGGGCGGTGGACAGGTCCGCAGCGGCGCAACCGACAAGGTTCCCGCCGGATTCTCCGACGCCGTGGCGGAGTACTTCCGCAAGCTCAGCAAGGGCAATTAGACAAGGCCTGCCGTGCATCATGCACGGCAACTTAGGTTTGCTACACTGTAGGGCAATCATGCGCATGCTCCCTCGTCTGTCGCTCGCCCTTGCCGGTGTTGTGCTGCTTTCCGCCGCCTACACCCGCATCAATTCGCCCGCCGTGATGAGCGATGCCGCAAAGGCGTTCTTAGCCTCGCTTCCCGCCGATCAGAAAGCGCGCGTCTCATTCGCGTTCACCGACGAGGAGCGCTTCAACTGGCACTTCATCCCGCGCGAACGCAAAGGCGTGGCCTTTCGTGAAATGAGCCAGGGACCGCGCCAGCTTGCGCACGCACTGCTCGCCGCAGGACTCAGCCAGCAAGGCGTCATCAAGGCCGAAACCGTGATGAGCCTCGATCAGGTGTTGAAGGAAATCGAGGTCAATCCCACCAACGAGCGCGATCCGGAAAAATATTACTTCAGCATCTTCGGCGAGCCTTCGGAAACCGGCACCTGGGGCTATCGCGTCGAAGGCCATCACCTGGCGCTGAATTTCACCATCGTCAACGGCCACGTCGCGTCCACGCCGAGCTTCTTCGGAGCGAACCCAGCGGAGGTTCGCGGCACGTCGCGCAACGGCCTGCGGACACTCGCCCGCGAAGAGGACCTCGGACGCGCGCTGGTCAAGGCGTTGACGCCGGAGCAGCTCAAGACGGCCCTCGTCGATAAGGACGCCTATAAAGACATCATCACCATGGCGTCGCGCAAGGCCGCGCTCTCGGGTCAACCGAACGGTCTGCCGTTCGCCAAGCTCACGCCGAAGCAGATTGAGCTCCTCACAGCTCTGGTGGCCGAATACGCCGACGACTTCCCCGCTCCCATCGCCGACGCGCGCATGGCGCAGTTTAAGAAAAGCCAGTCCGGCCTCTTCTTCGCCTGGGCCGGAGGCATCGAAAAAGGCGATCCGCATTATTACCGCATCCAGACGCCCCTGTTCCTGATCGAATACGACGACACACAGAACGGCGCTAACCACATCCACTCGGTGTGGCGTGATTACGAAGGCGATTTCGGCGTGGATTTGCTCGGAGAGCACTATAAAACCAGCCATCAGAAGTAAGTTCGCCGGACCCGCGCTGTTGCTGGCGCTGAGCATCCTGTTTCATTGGAAGCTGGTGCTAACCAATCAGTACACGTGGCTCGAATCGGGCGACATCGGCAGCCTCATCCTACCGTGGTTCCAGTTTCAGGCGGGCGAATGGCATGCCGGTCGCTTCCCTCTGTGGGACCCGTATAGCTGGGCCGGCCAGCCTTTATTCGGACAGGCGCAGCCCGGCGCGGCGTATCCCTTGAACTGGCTGCTGTTCTGGATGCCTCTCGATCACGGCTGGATGCGTCAGGACGTGCTCCACTGGTGGTACGTTCTGGTGCATTATTGCGCCGGATTGTCGGCCTATGCGCTGATCCGCGACCTGGGGCGCTCCCGCGCGGCGGCGGTTCTGGGCGGCGTGATCTATTCGCTCGGCGGCTACGTCGCGTCCATCGATTCGCCGCAGATGTTGCAAGGCGCGGTCTGGGCGCCGCTGGCGGTTCTGTTCGTTTTGCGTGCCGAGCGAGGCGAACGTCCGATGCGCAACGCGCTGCTCGGCGGTTTTTTCCTGGGCGTATCCTGGTTAGTCGGCCATCATCAGATGCAGTTGTTTTTATCGCTGGCGATCGCCGGAATCTGGATCGTCATCGCCGCGCGTCAGGGCATGATGAAGATCGCGCGCGTCGCCGCCGCTTGCTTCCTCATGACCGCGGCCACCAGCGCGTTTCAAACCATCCCCGCCGCCGAATACGCGCGCCTCGCCGTGCGCTGGGTGGGCGCGGACCAGCCGCAGGGCCTTCATGAAACCGTGCCGTATCCGGTGCATGCGCAGTACGCCATGAAGCCCTTAGGATTGCTCGGCATCTTCGTCTCAGGAATTGAGCAGCATCCTTACAACGCGTTCGTCGGCGTGGCCGCCCTGGCTCTGGCGATCCTCGGAGCGTTGGCCTTCTGGCGCGAACGCTACGTGCGCTGGCTTGCGGTAATGGCCATCGGAGCAGTTTTGTTTGCGCTCGGCGGAAACAGCGTGATTCATGGCATGTTCTACGCGCTCATTCCCATGATCGAGAAAGCGCGCGTCCCCGAGGCCGCGTCGGCGATCTTCGCGCTGGGCCTCGCGCCGCTCGCCGCCTTCGGATTGGACGCGCTGCGCGAAGGGCGTCACGAGTTTTCGCGCCGCGCCAGCCAAATCCTCTCGGCATTCGGAGCCGTGCTGGCCTTCGGCGCTCTGTTTTTCTATGCCGCCAAAGGCGCGTCCGCCACAGGAGACGGTCGCGTGATTCTCACATCTCTGTGCGCTTTTTTCGCCGCGGCTCTGTTCACCATGTGGCGCGCCGGAGCGGTCTCGATGCGCGTCGGCTCAGCCTTGGCCCTTGCGCTGGTGCTGTTCGAGCTCGGCACAGTCACCGATTCGCAGCTCGCCACAGCCGACCGCGCCAAGCATCCATATCTGTATCAGCTGGCCGACAATTACGACGTCGCGTCCTTCGTCAAAGGCTCGCGCTTCAGCTACGACAGCAAAGCGATTCCCTACAACATCGGCGACTGGTATGGCATCGAGGCCTTCAACGCCTACGCCGCCAGCGTCCCGGAGGCGCTGTGGCGCCAGCAAGCTTTCGCCTGGCAGACGCAGGATGCCTTGGGTATTCGATACTACCTCGGACCCGCGCCGCAGCGTCCGGATCAGCGCAAGGTGTTCGAAGGACGCGGCGGCATGAATGTTTTCGAAAATCCCGGAGCGTTTCCGCGCGTGTGGGCGGTCCATTCCAGCGCTCCGGCGGACGATCTGTCGCTCGCCGCGCCGAACATCGATTTAAAGCACAAAGTGTTCGTGGCGAGCCCCCCAACCATGGACGCCTGCGACGGCGATGAAGTCTGGATGCCGCACCACGGCCCGAACGAGATCACGATTCGCGCCAACATGGCTTGCCGGGGCATGGTGATCCTGAGTGATAGCTGGTATCCGGGCTGGGAAGCGACGGTGGATGGCCGCTCCGCGCCGATTGAGAAAGCCGACTGGGCCCTGCGCGGCGTCGTTGTTCCCGCAGGCGATCACACCATCGAAATGCGCTATCGCCCGTGGAGCGTGTTCGGCGGCGGGGCGCTCACGCTTGCCTCGGCGCTCATCGCGCTGCTGTGCGCCTTCAAACGCCCATGAAGGTGAAGCACACCTACTTTCCGGCCTTCGACGTGTTTCGGGGCTTCGCCATCATCGCCGTGATGCTGGCGCATACGCCCGGCTTTCGCAATATTTTGGACCCAATTCGTCCGCTGGGCGTGCTGGGCGTCCACATGTTTTTCGCGCTCAGCGGTTTCTTGATCACGCACCGTTTCTTGGAAGAGGCCCAGCAGACCGGAGGCGTCGCACTGAAGGGATTCTATAAGCGCCGCGCGCGCCGCATTCTGCCTCCGGCGGCGATTTATCTCGCGGTGCTGGCCGTGCTGGGCCCAGTTCTGCACTGGCTGCCCACGAACAAAGCCGAGCTGACCGCCGCGCTGCTGTTCTATCGCAACCTGTATCAAGCGCCAGCGCCCTATGGCTGGTACACGGGCCACTTCTGGAGCCTCAGTATTGAAGAAGAATTCTACATGGCATGGCCAGTGCTTCTCGTTGCGCTCGGCGTACGGACGCGGCGCGCGCGATGGGGTACACTGGCGGTGATCGTCGCCACGGCGGCGTGGAGAATCTTCGTTTTCCGCGCCGATCCGGCGGCCAATTACTATCGCCCCGACCTCCTCGCGGACCACTTGGTGTGGGGCTGCCTGATCGCGTTGCTTTGGAAAGATATCAACCAGAAGATCACCCCTCGCCTGCGCATGATCATGGGCGTCGCGGGGATCACCATCGCCACCACGCTGCTATACACCATGCCTCCCTACTGGCAGCCCATATTTGCGATGTGCGTCGCGGTGGGCTTCATTTTTTCCGCCGATGCGTCGCGCCGCTGGTGCGACAAACTGCCTCCGCTCAAGACGCTGGGCGAGGCCAGCTACGACATCTACATCTGGCAGAGCCTGTTCCTGCCATTGCCCTTCGCCGCAAGCGCGCTGCCGTGGATGCAAAGGGTACCCTGGGGCTACGCCTGCATCGCCGCGGTGAGCAGCGCCAGTTTCCTGTTGACGTTCCCAAGGAAAAGGCGCTCCGCCGCATTAGGTTAGGGGCTTTCTGAACCGAACCTCTGCCAGGAGCTTCCCGCCGCGTTCAATGAGTTTCTCCAGGCCAACATCCCGAACGTAGCCGATCGATTGATAGAAGTTTATCGCTGGCTCATTCTCGGCGAGAACCCAAAGCACTATTTCGACGAAACCTTCCTGGCGCAGATAGCGGTCCGCGGTTTCGCACAACCTGCGCAACCCAAATTCTGGTATTACCTGCTGAGAGATTTTGCCGCCACGCCAACTCGCGTTGATCGATGGAGAGCGAATCCAGGTACTCATCGGGAGCGATTCCACGATATGCGGACGGCCAGGCTTCCACATGAATCCGGGCAATCAACCGAGCGTCATCGGGCGTGGCTCGCCGGATGGCAGGCACACTTCGGCTGTACGATTTTGGGGTGGCTGATTCCCCTGGCGTACACCGGCGGTTGATTTTCTCGCGAGTATCGCGCGCGGGCGGAACGCTTCCGCCCGCTAGTGGATTGGGATGACCATCTCCAGCCCTCCCTCTGAAATCCGGGTTCTAACCCGAATGTTATGGAGTCGACCCCAAGGTCTCTCGTCGACAACATGCTACGAGCTGTTGCCGCAAGGCGTTAACGGCCTCCGTAGAGCTCAGGACCACCGTAATGCGACATTTCCTGGCCAGGAAAATACTGTCAAGGTCAGCCCGGTGGGGGCCTTCCTCTGCCTAGACGTTAGGGCAGGTGGCAAGCGAGCCTCTCCGCCTGAAAGTGCTAAACCACGGTGGACAAAGGGCAAAAAAAGAGCCCGGCGAAAGTTTTCACTTCGCCGGGCTCCACGAGGAAAGAAGAAATACACCCGACTGCACAGCTTGCACTACAAGAACTCTTTAGCGGCGCCCGCCTCCGTGTGACGATCCGCCCGAGGACCGCGGCGCGGACGCTCCGCGCGAGCCCGACGAACTTGAGCCCGACGAGCCTTTGCCGCTGCTCCGCACCACCGACGGATTAATTCGCACCGGACTTGCCGGGCGTCCCGCCGTGGGCGCCGAACCCTGAGACACGCCGCTGTTATTGCCGCCGAACCGCTGCCAGCTCTGGCTCTGACCCTGTCCTGCCGCAGCCGACGCGGTGCTGCTCCGGGTCGACACGCTGTTAGTGGACTGCGACGTTGAAGTTGCCGGACCGCTTACCCTGGGAGCCGAAGCCGCACCGACCGAAGGCGCTGCCGGCGTCACGCGGCTGGCGTTGCGAGCCACGGCCTGCCTCTGCTGCTCAAAGCTCTGATGCGTCGCCGCGCCCGTCGAACCGCTTCTCGAATAAAAGCTCGATCCAGGAGTCGTATGCACCGCGCCTGCGGCCGCGTTCGAGAAACGCGTGCTTTCCCGCGAAGGAGCTACCGGCAATCCTCCGCGAACCGATCCAGCGCGGCTCAAATCGGCAGCGCTGGCGCGGACACTGGTCGCCCGGCTGACGCCCGCATGGCCGAACTCCCCCGCGCCCATGCTGGTAACGCCATTCGCCACCCGCGCATTCCGGTAAATATTCGTCACGTTCACGTTCCGAACGACGACCCCGGCCCCGAATCCGACGCCATAGCCCCGATAAAACCGCTCATACGGAGCCAGGGGCACCCAGCCGATATTGCCGAAGCCGAACCCCACGCCGAAGCCTCCCCAGCCGAAAAATCCAACCAAAGCCGGCTGCCAGTAGCACGGGCCTCCAATCGCGCCCGGCCACCAGGCCCAGCCATACGCGCCGCGATACCAGCGTCCGTAATGATACGGAGCCCATCCCCACGGATCGCCGCTGATCCAGGTCCAGCCGTAATAATCCGCCCAAGTCCAGCGGCCCACCTGATAAGGAGCCCAATCCGGATCGACGTTCGGCACCCAAACCTGGCCGTACGCGGGGTCATCCACCCAGCGTCCGTTGTTGTCCAGTTCCTCGCCGCCGTTGATGTCCTGATTCATGTAGCGTCCGCTCCCCGAACGCTCCAGATCGTGGTCGCGATTGTTGTTCCAGGCGTCCCACTGGTCCGACGCCAGCGCGCCCGTTACATGAAACTCCGGATCGGAAGCTGTACCGCGCGCTTCCATGGTCTTTCCGGCGGCCAATTTTTCTGTTCCTTTAGGTGAAGCAATTTCCGCTTCTCCCTGACGCACGGTCACTTCCGACGTCCCGTCGGCCTTCACTGTGACGCGGTAAATGCCCTTCTTCAGGGGCCGCACGGCGATGGCTGGAGTGCTGATTTCGATCTCGGCGTCGTTGTCGCGCATCACCCGGAACGTGGCCGTTCCGTTGGCGATCTGCACCTGATAATGATGGTAGGCTAGCTCGCCAATACGCACTTCGGTGGACGGCGCGAGGCGGATCATGTTCACCGCGTCGAACTGAATCTCAGACCGCGAGCCTTCGCCCGTCACCAACCGGTCGGTGGCCGACAAAGGCGCATTGACGACCGCAGCCGTCGCTTCACCGGAATCGCCACGCCGCGCGTTCACCACGCCCTGAATCAGGCTGATCCGCGCCACTGCATGCTTGGCGTCGTCGTTTCCAGATGGATCGGCCGCGGGACCGCTGGCGGGCTGATCCTGCGCCAACAGCGTCATGCCTAGGCTAACGGTGAGGAAAAGTGCTCGTTTCATGCCGCCTATCCTTTTGCACGCCGGACGCCAAACGACAAGTCTTTGATCTTGCTGCGATTCCCGCTATCATGACCCTTGATGCCCGTGGTTGAAAACCACCACAGTGATTGGAAACAAGCATGGTTGAGGCGGCTGGCTGGCCCAGCTCTGCTATTCGCCATCGTGGTGGCGTTCCATTGGAAACTGGTGCTGACCAACCAATATACGTGGCTGGAATCGCCCGACTTAAGCTCCCTGGTCATGCCCTGGTTCCAGTTCCAGGCATCGGAGTGGCACGCGGGCCGCTTCCCCCTTTGGGAGCCCTATAGCTGGACGGGCCAGCCGCTGTTCGGTCAAGGGCAGCCGGGCGCGGCCTATCCTTTGAACTGGCTGATGTTCTGGATGCCACTGAACGCAAAAGGCTGGCTCAGACAAGACGTATTACATTGGTATTACGTCCTGATCCACGTTCTGGCTTCCTGGACAGCGTACGCCTTCGCGCGGGAACTCGGCCGGACGCGACGGGCCTCGGTGGTGGCGGGCTGCATCTACGCTTTGGCCGGGTACGTCGCCTACACGGACTGGCCGCAGATGCTGAACGGAGCCGTTTGGGTACCGCTCGTCTTCCTCTATCTATTCCGTCTGGCCAGGGGCGAACAGGTGCTGCGCAGCTCCGTTTTGTCAGGATTTTTCCTGGGATTGACGTGGCTCTCAGGGCATCATCAACTGCCTTTACTTGTGAGCCTTGCAGCTGGAATCTTCTGGATTTATCTGAGCTTTCTGAAGCCAAAAATGCTCGGCTTTGCCGCAATCGCGTTCCTGATCACCGGAATGACCGGAGCCTTCCAGACGCTGCCGATGGCCGAGTACGGACGCCTCGCGGTCCGCTGGGTTGGCGCGGACGAGCCGGAGGGCCTGGGCCAGACGGTCGCCTACGAATTACATCGGCCATACGCGCTCAAGCCGTTGTCCTTGCTCGGCTTGGTCATTCCAGGCATTGAGCATAACTCTTATGATTCCTTCGTCGGCGCGGCGTCGCTCGCGTTGGCGGTTTTGGGTTCGATTTTAGCGTGGCATGACCGCCGTGTCCGCTGGCTCGCGGCCATGGCGCTGGGAGGAATCCTGTTCGCGCTGGGTCCGAACAGCATTTTGCACGGCGCTTTATATGCCGTGCTCCCGATGATTGATAAGGCGAGAGTTCCGGCTGCGGCAAGTATCTTATTTACTCTCGGACTGGCACCGTTGGCGGCATTTGGAATTGATCTTTTGCCCGACGCCAAGGAATGGTCGCGCCGGTTGGGTTCGTTTTTAGCGGCGTGCGCAGCGGTCCTTGCCTTGGCTAGCCTTTTCTTCGCCATGGCGGGGGTCAGCCCGACGATTTCCGATAACCGGATGCTGATCACGGCGCTGGTCGCGCTGCTGATGACCGCAGTGCTGCGATCCGGCCCTTCTCCCAGGTTGAGCTCATCCGCGATGCTTGTTTTGATCCTGGTCGAGCTGGGCAACGTGACGGATTATTGGCTTCCGCATGTATCGGATAAGGCCCATAACCTCTACCTTTCAAAGATGTCTCAGCACGCCGATCTGGCGGCGGCGATGGAGGGTGCGCGCTTCACTTACGACGACCAGGAAATCACCTACAACATCGGCGACTGGCTGGGCGCGCAGGCGTTCAATGCCTACACCGCGACCGTCCCCGCAGCGCTCTGGAACCACGATATTTTCTCGGAGCGGGTGCAGGATATCCTAGGCGTTCGCTACTATCTAGGCAAGGAAGCCGCGCGGCCGGATCAGGTTTCGGTCTTCAAAGGCGGCTCCGGGTTGAATGTCTGGGAGAATCGGGGCGCGTTTCCCGCCGCGTGGTCCGTTCATAGCATAAGGAAGGTGTTCGGGGACAAGCAGGCTCGGGAACTGCTGGCCGACCCCGGTTTCGACGTTCGTAATAGCGTCTTTCTGGTTGCCGAAAATCCGTCCCGGCTCAGTTCCTGCGACGGTGATGCCGTTTCACTACTTCATCATGAGCCGAATTATGTAAAGATCGACGCGAAGATGAACTGTCGCGGCATGGTGATCCTGTCCGACTCCTGGTTCCCCGGCTGGCGGGCCACGGTCGATGGCAAGGAGGCCAAAATTGAGAAGGCCTACGGCTTCCTGCGCGGCGTGGTGGTGGACCCCGGCGCGCACGTCGTGGAAATGCGCTACCGGCCGCTGAGCGTGTACATCGGGGGTGCGTTGAGCTTGTTGGCGTGCGCGATCGTCGCGGCGGTCACTTTGACGCGTCAGGCGCAGCCCTCGGCCGGCGGACGCAGATCACAGCACCAGCACGGTTTATCCCCCGACTGACGCCGAGGGCTACGCACGAAGGGCGACGAGACGGACTGTCAGCTGTGGGAAAGCCGGGAACAAAAGGCGGAACTAAACGTAGTTTGAAGTGTCCAATACGGTATGAAATACTGGGCCTTCCTCATCGCGAAACTGGCTCTCGTGGCCATCGTCCTCGCAGGAACAGGCCTCCTGATCGAATATCTCCTTCCCGCCCCCAAAGCGTCGGGCGCGACCATCTATACCGTGGCGACGCATGGCATCAACTACTCGCTCGCCATGATGGTCCAAGCCCTGCTGGCTCTTGGCTTGGTATGGGCCACCATCTGGGACCAGCGCTACCGCTGTCGCACCTGCCTTCGCCGTTTGCGGATGCCGATTCAGACCGGCTCCTGGACGGCGGTGCTGTTCGGGGCTCCGCACACCGAATACATTTGCACTTACGGACACGGTACCCTAAAGGTAGCCGAGCTCCAGATCACAGGGCGGCAACAACCGGACTGGGAGCCTCACGAAGACATGTGGAAGGAACTGTTTTCGACAGAAGACACGCGACGTGGCCGTTAAGCTGCAACTCCGCAAATCCCTGATCCTCCGATTCCTGCTTAGCCGGTGGGGAAAAGCCTTTGTCGTCCTCGGGATGCTGGGCCTGACCACCGGCGTCGGTATCTTCATGTATTACTACGTCCACTATGGACGTTTGATCGAAGAGAAACTTGCCGCCGGGCCGTTCGCCAGCACCTCCCTGCTCTATGCCGCGCCGCGCCCCGTGATGGTGGGCGACGATGCGCGGATCGACGAGATCGCCACCTATCTGAAACATTGCGGCTACACGGAATCTATTACCGGCCGCGTCGGCTGGTACCACCTTCGCGCCGATGCGATCGAGGTCAACCCCGGCCCCGACGCCTACGACGTGGAAGGCGCGACCATCAAAGTCGCCGGCGGCAAGGTAAGCGAGATCATCAGCCTGCGCGACCACACCGAGCGCACCCGCTATTATCTGGAACCGCAGCTGATGACCAACCTGTTCGACCGCGCCCGCGTGAAGCGCCGCGTGGTCAGCTACGACGAGATTCCGGAGGTCATGCGCAACGCTCTGCTCTCGGCCGAGGACAAGCATTTCTTCCAGCACCCGGGCTTCGATCCTCTCGGGATTGTGCGCGCCGTCTATGTGGACGTGAAGCAGCGCCGCAACGGCCAAGGTGCGTCCACGCTGACGCAGCAGTTGGCGCGCACGCTGTGGCTGGGACCCGAGCGAGGCGTGAAGCGCAAGGTGCAGGAAGGCATCATCACGCTCTACCTGGAACAGAAGCTGACGAAGAAGCAGATTTTCGAATATTATTCCAATTCCGTTTACCTGGGCAACGTCGGCAGTTTCAGCATCAACGGCTTCGGCGAAGGCGCGCAGGCGTATTTCGGGCACGATCTGAAAATGATCACGCTGCCCGAAGCCGCGATGCTGGCCGGGCTGATCAATTCTCCGCACCGGCGCAATCCTTTTTACTTTCCGGACCGCGCGGAGGAGAGGCGCAAGGTCGTTCTGAAGCTGATGCGCGAAAACGGCCAGATCACGGAGCGCGATCTTCAGTCGGCTCTCGCCGCGCCCGTGCATGTGACGCGCGAATCCGGCGAAACCAGCGATGCGCCGTACTTTGTCGATCTGGTGAACCAGAGCCTGCAAACCCGCTTTCAGGACCGCGACTTTCAAAATGAGTCCTATCGCGTGTACACGACGCTCGATATGAACCTGCAGCACGACGCGGTGGCCGCAGTGGCAGAGGGCATCAAGGAAACCGACGTGCAGTGGAAGCGGCGCAATAAAAGATACGGCACCGACGACGCGAATCCTTTGGCGCAGGTCGCGCTGATTTGCCTGGACGCGGAAACGGGCGAACTAAAGGCGCTGGTGGGCGGACGCAACTACGGCGTCAGCCAGTTGGATCATGCGCTAGCGAAGCGTCAGCCGGGGTCGAGCTTCAAGCCCTTTGTCTATGCGGCGGCGTTCACCAAGTCGCTGGAGGGAGGGCCGAACGTGCTGACGCCCGCCTCCACGGTGATCGATGAGGAGACAACGTTTTACTTCGAAGACCAGCCTCCATATGAGCCTCATAATCACGGCGACGTGTATCAGCACGGTCCGGTCACGCTGCGCTATGCGCTGGCGCATTCGCTGAACGTTCCCGCGGTGAAAGTCGCGGAGATGACCGGCTATGACCGTATAGTGAAGACGGCTCGCGCCGTGGGATTGAACATCGACATCAAGCCGACGCCCGCCATCGCCCTGGGCGCGTATGAAGTGCAGCCTCTGGAAATCGCCGGCGCGTACACGGTGTTTACCAACGATGGCACCCGGGTGAAGCCTTCCTTCATCAAGACGATTCGCGACCAGGACGGCAAATCGATCTTCGATGAAAAGCCGGAGCGTACGCCGAACGCATTGGACCCGCGAGTGGCCTACCTCATCGAGCAAATGATGGAGGAAGTACTGAAATCCGGCACGGGCGGCGGAGTGTACAGCTACGGCTTCAATCTCCCCTATGCGGCGGGCAAGACAGGAACGTCGCGCGACGGCTGGTTCGCTGGATTTACGTCCAAGCTGATCTGCGTGGTCTGGGTCGGCTTCGACGATAATCGCGATTTCAAGCTGGAAGGCGCGCGCAGCGCTCTGCCGATTTGGGCGAAGTTCATGCAGGCGGCGCATACCCGCAAGGAATACCGGAACATCCACGGTTTTACAGCGCCCGACGGAGTGGTTACCGTGGATATCGACGCCGATACAGGCATGCTGGCGACGGCGAACTGCCCGAAGGTGCACAGCGAAGTATTCATCGCCGGTACGCAGCCGGTGGATACGTGCTCGCTGCACGGCGGCGGCACCCAGATCACCGATTGGAACGCAGACAAGAATAAGACCGACGATCCCAAATCTCCGAAGAAAGGCAAAGGATTTATCGGCCGGCTTAAAGGGATCTTTAAATAGGGCCGATCTTGTTCGATCAGTGGTACAGTAGATTTCATTGGGGAGGCCAGCATATGCTTTCCAGCGTCTTGTTCGTCGTGATCGCTGCTTTTCAGAACCCGGGGACACCTGCCCGCAGTTTCGTCCCGGCCAATATTCCTCAAACCAGCCCGTCCGACGCCAATAGAATCACGCCCGAAATACGCGGGGATATTTATATCGCGCGAAAGATGTATCGCGAGGCGATCGAGACATACAAGACCGGCCCCAGCGATTCGGCCGTTCTGGCAAACAAGATCGGCATCGCCTACCATCAGCTTCTGGACCTGGAGAACGCGCGAAAGTCCTACGAGCGCGCCATCAAACTGCGCGGCGATTACGCCGAAGCGGTGAACAACCTGGGAACGATTTATTACGCCAGAAAGTCCTACCGGCGGGCGATTTCACAATACAAAAAGGCGCTGCGGATCACACCCGATTCGGCGTCGATTCTGAGCAATCTGGGCACGGCGTATTTTGCGCGCAAGAATTACGATCTGGCGTTTACCACCTACCAGGAGGCGCTGAAACTGGACCCCGATGTGTTCGAGCATCGCAGCTCCATCGGCGTGCTGCTGCAGGACCGCTCGGTGGACGAGCGCGCGAAATTCCATTATTACCTCGCCAAGACCTACGCCAAATCGGGTGATGTGGAGCACGCGCTGATTTATATTCGCAAGGCGCTGGAAGAAGGATTCAAAGAGCGCGACAAGTTCAAACAGGATCCGGAGTTCGCCGTGGTGCGCCTGAACCCCGAGTTCGAACTCATATTTTCGGCGGAGCATAAAGTCCTCTGACACGTCATTTCTGGATCGTTTTGTTGTGCGGGACCGCGTTCTCCGCTTGCACGCGGGTCCCGGAGTCTCCGGCTCGCTACGCGTTTCTTCCCTTCGATAACCTGACCGGCGATGCGGCGCTGGATTGGCTGGCGCGCACGGCTCACAGGATCGCGGCGGCGCAGCTCGCGGGAACCGCGCACACGGCATCAACCATTGGCGACGCGTATCTGGAACGCGCGAACCGGTTTGTTCACGGATACTTCACCAGGCAAGGCAACACGCTTCGCCTGAACATCGAGGTAGAAGACGCCGCGACGCACAAGATGATCGCGACCCAGCAGTTCGACGGCGCGGCGCTGGCTTCGATCTCGTCGCTGGCCAAATCCCTCGACCCGAAGGCGGGCGAGTTTTCATCCAGCAACACCGAGGCGGTCGCGGCGTGGGGCCACGGCGATTTCGAGAAAGCGGTGGCCGTCGATCCGGCGTTCGGCGCAGCGTGGCTTTCAATGATGGAAGCGAAGGCTCGCTCCGGCGACAATGCCGGCGCGATTGAAGCGGCCGACCGGGCTCTGTCGCATCCGGTGAAGTCCGACGTGGACGGGATGCGCATCGAACTGGCGCGCGCGACGCTAAAGGGCGATGCGCGCGCAGAGCACGACGCTCTGGTGAAGCTCACCGCCAAAGTGGCCGATCCGCGGCTGCTGGAGAATCTGGGCGCACTGGAGACCAAGGCTCGCGAGTTCGCGCTGGCCGAGGGCGATTATAAAAAGATCCTCGCTGCTGAGCCCGACAATGCCCAAGCCACCAATCTGCTGGGCTACGCGCAGGGCTTGCAAGGCAAGGTAAGCGACGCCGAGGCCACCTTCGCGGCGTATGCAAAGATGCCGGGGCAGGAAGCCAATTCGTTCGACTCGCTGGGCGAAGTGTACTTCATGAACGGTAAATTCGCGGATGCGGAGAAGGCATTCCTGCACGCGCATGAGCGGAACGCAGCATTCTTATCCGGAGGCGATCTGCGCAAAGCCGCGTACGCGCATTGGATGTCCGGCGATTTGCCTGGAGCCGACGCGATCTTCGCGAAGTATGCGGATTTCAAGATCAAGCTGCACGATCCGGCGGTGGAATGGGAGCGCGCGCAGTGGCTGTACTCCACGATGCGCACAGATGCGGCGCTGGCGCAGTTGGCGAAACTGCCTTCGCAGCAGAGTATCCTGCAGGCGAAAGTGTGGCGCGGTGAGATCAAGTTACCGCAGAATCCGGAGCAGTGGAAGAAAGCCTATGAGGCCGTGGAACCCGTGGCGGACGGACTGTTCCGCACGCTCTATGCGGAGGCGCTGGCCGCAGCCGGCAATCGCGAGGAAGCCAAGAAGCTGGCCGCACGCTGGCCTCTACCCGACAATGCGGGCGACGCCGTCCTGCAATCCCTGGTGTTCCCCAAATTTGTCGCGCTTCGCCGTATGCTGAACTTATGAGCTTTTCCCGCCTCCTGAATATCCGCCAGAAATTCCCCGACCGGAGCATTTCCGACATTCCCTCCACCATCGAAAAGGAGATGTCGGCTGCTGGCTTCGGCAGCACGCTGAAGCCGGGCGCGCGCATCGCGATCGGCGTGGGCAGCCGCGGCATCGCCAACGTGGGGACCATCGTGAAATCCGTGGTGGCATATTGGAGATCGCGCGGCTTCCGCCCATTCCTGTTTCCGGCGATGGGCAGCCACGGCGCGGCGACGGCGGAGGGCCAGGCGGACGTTCTCGCGCATTACGGCATCATCGAGGAAACCATGGGATGCCCGGTGATCAGCGCCCTGGACGTGGTGCCGCTGGGCTCGACGCCCGATGGTATTGAAGCGTTCATGGATAAGAACGCGTTCGATTCCGACGGCGTGTTCCTGATTGGGCGCGTGAAGTGGCACACCGATTTCGCGGGTAAGATCGAAAGCGGCCTGTTCAAGATGATGGCCATCGGGTTGGGCAAGTTTGCCGGCGCGCAGCGCTATCACACGTTCGCCTATCGCTTGGGGCTGGAGCACGTGATCCGCAGCGTCGGACGGCAGGTGCTGAAAAGCGGCAAAATCCTGGGTGGCCTGGCGATTCTGGAAGACGCGAATCACGGCACCGCGCAGCTAACCGCCGTACCCGTGGATCGGATGGAGCAGCAGGAGGAGGAACTGCTGGCGCTGGTGAAGTCCTGGATGGGCCGCATTCCGGTGAAGGAAGTGGACATTCTGATCATCGATGAGATCGGCAAAACGTATTCCGGCGCGGGCATGGACACCAAGGTGATCAACCGCAGCGTCAACGGCGAATACAATCCGTGGGACACCGCGCCCAAAATCCACCGCATTTTTCTGCGCGGGTTGAGCAACCGCAGCTATGGCAATGGAGTCGGCTTGGGCATGGCTGACGTGATTCACGACCGGCTGTTGGACGTCATCGACTGGATGCCGACGCAGATCAATTCGCTTACAGCATCGACGCCGGCGGCGATCCGGACGCCGTTGCACTTCCCGACCGATCGCCAGTGTATTGAAAAGTTCTGGCCCACCGTCGGCAAGTTCCGCCAGGAGGACGTCACGTTCGCCTGGATCGCCAATTCGATGGAGCTGGCCACGCTGCGCCTAAGCGAAAATCTGCGCGCGGAGATCGAAGCCAATCCGATGCTGCAAATCGTGGGTGAGCCCGAGCCGTTCGCCTTCGACGAATCCGGCGATTTGCAGAACCTGCTGGAACCGGCCATGGCCGGGCACTAAATTGTCGATCGACCGGCGCAGGCTGCTGATCGGGTCCGCGGCGGCGGGCTTGCGGCCGCGCCTGCGCGCACAGACGCCTGTCTCGTCTTCAGCCATCGCGCTTGATCCGTTTGCGAGCGAAGTGTATCACGACCGCATCGCGGCAGTGCTCGCTTCGTGGGGGAAACTCGACGCAGCGGCCATTGAAAACTCGCTGGCCCCGGGCTTCCTCGGGTCGCCCTTCACGCCTTCGTCGGAAAAACAACTGCGCAGCGGTGTGGTGGACGTGCGGCGCGTCACGTTCGGCCCTCCGTCACTGGGCGCCCGCGAGTTTTCGGCGCAATTCCGCGAAGCCTACCGCACCGTGGAGTTGCAGATCACCCGGATCGAAGGTACACGGACGCGCGTAAAGTATGAACTGGTCGGGCAGGAGCAGCGCTCCGGCTTATGGGACCTGGAGTGGACGTCCGACGATCGCGTGCGCGTGTGGCGTGCGGGCGAAGAAACGCGCAGCCGGGCTCACGGACCGTGCTTTGAAGATGTGACGCTCGCAACGATCGGCCCAAGCGAGCAACTCTCGCACGGAGCGGACTACTGGCGCACGGTGCTGGACGCGGCGTCCGGCATTGATATTTACGGCCATCACGGCGTATCGGTGGGCGATATCGACGGCGACGGCTTCGACGATCTGTACGTTTGCCAACCCGGAGGCTTGCCGAATCGCCTGTATCGTAACCGTGGCGACGGCACGTTCGAGGACATCACCGAAGGCTCCGGCGTCGGCATTCTCGAAAACACCGCGTGCGCTTTGTTCCTCGATCTCAACAACACAGGCCGTCAGGATTTGGTCGTCGTGCGGGCCAACGGTCCTTTGCTGTTTCTGAATCAGGGCGGAGGAAAGTTCCGTTTGAAACCGGACGCGTTCCGCTTCGCGACGCCTCCGCAGGGGACGTTCACGGGCGCGGCGGCGGCGGATTACGATCGCGACGGATACCTCGATATCTATTTTTGCCTCTACGTTTACTATCAGGGCACGGATCAGTACAAGTATCCTGTGCCGTATTTCGACGCCAACAACGGACCGCCGAATTTCCTGTTCCGCAACAGCCGCGACGGCTCCTTTCAGGATGTGACGCGACAAACCGGCCTCGACAAGAACAACACGCGTTACAGTTTCTGCTGCGGCTGGAGCGACTTCAACGCCGACGGGTGGCCGGATTTATACGTCGTCAACGATTTCGGGCGCAAGAACTTGTACCGCAACAATGGCGACGGCACATTCACCGACGTTGCAGCCGGGGCGGGAGTGGAAGACGTCGGCGCGGGCATGAGTGTATCGTGGCTCGACTACAACAACGACGGCGCGCCCGACCTTTATTCCGCCGACATGTGGACCGCCGCGGGGGAGCGCATTTCAGGCCTCGCCGAGTTTCGAAAAGATTCGCCGGAGCGCATCCGCATGCAGTATCGCAAGCATGCCATGGGCAACAGTTTATTTCGCAATAACGGACGCGGGCCGTTCGAGGATGTGACGGCCGCCAGCGGCGCGGGCAACGGACGCTGGGCGTGGTCGAGCGACGCCTGGGATTTTGACCACGATGGCTTTGCTGACTTGTACATCGCCAACGGCATGATCTCCGGGCCGCTGCGCGACGACTTGAACAGCTACTTCTGGCGGCAAGTGGTGGCCACTTCGCCCGAAGATGCCACGCCGTCGCATGCCTACGAACAGGGCTGGAGCGAGGTGAACGAGCGCATCCGTTCCGACCATAGCTGGAGCGGCTACGAACGCAACGTGCTGTTCGCCAACCATGGCGACGGAACGTTCAGCGACGTTGCGGGCGCCGTGGGGCTGGATTTCCTGGAAGACGGGCGCGCATTCGCCCTTGCCGATTTCGACCACGACGGGCGCCTGGAGGTTTTTTTAAAGAGCCGCAACGCACCGCAGTTGCGCGTGCTGCGGAATGTGATTCGCCCGCTGCCTCCGTCGATCAGCGTGCAGCTGCGAGGCACAAATAGCAATCGCGACGCGATCGGGGCGGTGGTCAGGCTGGGCCAGCAGATGAGGACAGTGCAGGCGGGTTCGGGATTTCTGTCGCAGCATAGCAAGGAAGTGTCTTTCGGTCTCGGCGACGCGCAAGGCCCGGTCGCGCTGGAGATTCGCTGGCCCAGCGGCGCGCAGCAGCGGGTGGAGAACATCGCGCCCAACCATCGCGTGTTCGTCACCGAAGGCGGCGAGCATCGTACGGAACCGTTTCGGCCCTCCGCCGTGCTGCGCGCAGCCGATCAGCCGGGAGAGCGTCTGCCGGAATCCATCGGTACCTGGCTGCTTGCGCCGGTCGCCGCGCCCGACGCGGTAAAAGGACCCGCGCTACTGGCGCTTGGGACGGCGCCCAACGTTCGCGGCCTGCCCGTCATCCCCATTGCCGACTCGCGCGCTCCGGTGTACAACATTTTGTTCAAGTTCCTGTTCGACCGTCACCGCGACCTCGCACCTTCTGCCTGCTTCCTCGTGGATGGCGAAGGGCAGATCGTGAAGGTCTATCAGGGCCGCATCGACAGCGCACAAATCGTTGCCGATGCCCGCCGGATTCCGCGCACGGCCTCAGAACGCATTCTCGCAGCGCTACCTTTCAAGGGCGACTCCGCCACGTACGAGTTTCAACGGAACCACCTGTCCTATGGCTCCGCGTTTTTTCAGCGCGAGTATTACACCGAGGCCGGGGCGTTTTTCCACGCGGCGTTGAAAGACGATCCTGCCAGCGCAGAGGCTCTTTACGGAGTCGGCAGCGTCGCTCTGAAGCTGGGCAACGCGGCGGAGGCGCGCTCCAGTTTCGAGCGCACATTGAAGATGCAAGCCGGTTATCTGGAGACCAAACCGAACGCGCTGAACAACCTTGGGCTGCTGGCCACGCGCGACGGCGATACGGATGGCGCCATCGCTTATTTTCAGGAAGCCTTGCGGCTCTATCCGGATCTCCCCGTTGCGCTCCAGAATTTAGGCAACGCGTACCGGCAGCAGAAGCGTTTCGATGACGCGCGGAGCATGCTGGAACGCGCGCTCGCCGTCGCGCCCGGGAATGCCCAGGTGCATTACAGCCTCGGCATGGTGTTCGCGCAGACCGGCGACGCCGCGCGGGCGCATGATCTGCTGGTTGAAGCCATCGCGCTCCGGCCCGCGTATCCGGAGGCTTTGAACAACCTCGGTATCCTTTATCTGCGGACGCAGCGGCGCGAGGAAGCCGTGGCCCAATTCGAACAGGCGATTCGCGTCGCGCCCGAGTTCGATCAGGCCTACTTGAATCTGGCGATGGTGTACAGTATCGAAGGAAATGTCGAGAAAGCGCGAGAATTGCTGATGTCCCTGCTCCAGCGGCAGCCGCAAAATACCGCCGCGCGCCAGGCATTGGAGAAGCTGCCGTGAACGTGTTGTTGCTGCTGTTGATCGCCGATTTCGATGGCGTCGTACGCACTTCGGATTCGAAGCCTGTAGCCGGCGCGGCGGTGTCTCTGTCACAAACGCTTACCACTCGTACCGACGCGGGGGGACGTTTTCATTTCCCTGCACTGCCCTCGGGCGCGTACACGCTGCGCGTCCAGATGGCGGGATTCGGACCGTTCACCCAATCCGTGAACGTTGCCGAAAAGGACGTCCGTTTGGACGTGACGCTTTCGCCGGGCGACTTTTTTGACGAACCGAAGTTCGCGGTGGCAGGCGTGACCGATACGGTGAATCGCGGCGGCCACGGCTCGGATGTTGTGATTCGTTCCACGGAAGCGGTGGCGCGCGCCGCGGCGGCCCTGGCATCGGAACCCGCGCCCGAACCGGCGGAGCAACTGCGGCAGCGCCTGGCGGCCGATCCCAACAACGCCGCGCTCCATCACTCGCTGGCCTCGGCCGAGGAGCGCGAAGGGCACGCGCTGGAAGCCGCGCGCGAGTATCAACGCGCCGCGGAACTCGCGCCCACCGAGGATCATCTGTTCGACTGGGGCACCGATTTGCTGACGCATCGCGCTCCGGCTCAGGCCGTGGAAGTGTTTTCCAAAGGCCACCGCCTCTTCCCTGCCTCCACGCGCATGCTGCTGGGATTGGGCGCGGCGCTATTCGGGCGTGGAACGTACGACGAAGCCGCGCAGCGCTTTTTCGAGGCTACGGATTTGAAGCCCGAAGACCCAGCGCCCTATCTTTTCCTGGGAGCGATCGATAACGCGGAGATCGCGCACGCCGATGGCTACGCCATGCGCATGGAGCGGTTAGCAAAGCTCCATCCCGATCGCGCCGATGCGAACCTCCTATACGCGTCGGCGTTGTGGACCAATCGCGCCGGAGCCGACGCCGCGCCGCGTGTATTGGAATTGCTGCACAAAGCCGTGAAGCTTGACCCGAAGCTGGCCGACGCGCGGGTGGAACTCGGCATCGTGCGTGCGGACCAGGGAGATTACGCCGAGGCTATCGCAGAATTCCGCGCTGGGATCGAGTTGGGAACCTCTCGCAAGGAAGCGCATTACCGGCTGGCGCAGGCCTATCAGCACGTGGGCGAATCGGCAGAGGCGCAAAAGGAACTGGAACTGTATCAGCGCCTGCGCGCGACGTCGGCCGAAGAGGAAGAACGGCAGCGACGGCAGATACGGCAGTTCATTTTCGAGATGCGGAAGCAACGAGCGCATTTTTAATCTTCTCTCGAACCGGAACTGACCCACCATTGAGCCGCCATGCGTGAGCATGCGGGCTGGGTCCTAGCATCGACTGCCCGCATGCTCACGCATGGCGGCCCGCAGGCTTACGCCTGGTGGTTCATGCGCGACGCAAACCGGAACGTCGCCCCGCCTAGCACGGCCACGGCCACGCCGAGCGCTGTATAGAGCAACGCCGGATGCTGCTCGCTCCAGGGCTTTTTGGGAGGGTCCGGCGCGCGATACAAAGGATTGGCCTCCTGCGCGCCGAGCGTCCAGGGATGCTCAGGCAAAGTCTGCCGTGCGAGCACGGCGGGCAGATCGTACTGCGGCATCGCGATGTACTCCGGCCCCGGCCCGTCATAATACAGCCAGTAATTGCCCGGCGCGGAGGCCAGGAATTGCAACTGGTTCACCGCGCCTTCAGCCTGCACGGCGTCGATATGGATCGGCTTGTCGTCCTGGTTGGAAATCTGCAGCCGGTAATAGCGGTTGCCTCCTTGCGCCGACGCAGTGAGCGATTCTTCAGTGAATTGGGGCCCGGGCAGACGTGTCAGCGTGCCGTTGCCGCAGAAGGTCCAGTTCTTGGCGTCGCCGCTACACTCCACGGTGGCCGCACGCTGGAACTGCGGCGAAGATGTGAACACGCGCAGTGTCTGGATCGGCAGCCCCTGCTGGCCCGCGTCGATCAGTGCGAACGTTGATTTCTTCGCCGCGTCCTCCCAGATCTGCGGCGTAAGCTTCGCAAACACCTCCGCTTGGTCAGGAACCGGAGCGACCCGGTAATCGATCAGCGCGGAGACGAAGGCGCCGGTTTTGGTCCAGCCGAAAATCGTGACGCGGAGAAATTTCCTGGTGGAAACCGGGTAAGGGACGGTTGTCGACTGCATCTCTCGCCCGTCCTGCTGGAAATTGAAGATCGCGCCGTCGTCGCGGGCGATCGCCCAGCGCTTCCCGTCATCGCCGGTTTCGATGCGCACGCGGCTGCGGAAGTTTTTGAGGTCCGTGTAGAGCGTAACGCGGTCGTGCCGTCCCACGCTGCGGACCACAAATTGCAGTCCTTCGCCAGGGACGATCACTTCATCCAACAGCTCCGTAGTCGGGGAGACCATGCGGTCGTCCAAGTGCGGCCCGGGGCTGGTCAGGAAGAAGGCCGTTTCTTCGTTGTCGCGATAGATGCGCAGCTTGTAATACCGGCTGCCGATCGCCGCATACACTTCCTTGTCCAGCTTCACCACCGCGACGCCGTCGCCCGGCGTCAACTCGATTTTCTTGCGATACTTCCACGCCGACAAATCCAGCGGGGCGGCGCTGGCTAGCATTGCGGCGATGAGGAATAGATTACGCACCCGGGTCATCTTTCCACAGTTTCACAATCGCGGGACGGAAGCGCGAGTACAGGTACGATACGCCCAGCAGCAATACGGCCAGGCCCAGGAATGCAATGATCTTGAACAGCGCACTCAGCTCCCACACGTCGGCGAGGTAGAGTTTCAGCACCACCAGCGCCATCAGGATCAGGCCCATGATGCGGTTGATGGCGCTCCTCAACGATACACCCAGCGTCACCAGCATCACTGCATAAACCGCCATCAGGATGGAGATGGCAACGGTCGCGGTCTGGAACTGGTCGTCCTTGCCGACGTTGCGCTGAATCCAGGCGACCAGTTCGATGCCCAGCATGCTGAGCGTGACGATGTGCGCGACCACGTAGACCGCCAGTTTCTGTTCGCGGATTTCGAAGAACTTCGCCGCCGCTAACAACGCCGCCGCGGAGATGGCGAACGTCAGGAAGCGGCCGGAGGCGATCGGCGCGTCGATGGTGAACAGGCGCATCAGCACCAGCATCAGCACGACGCTCGCGCCAATGTTGATGCGCTGGCTGTGGAAGCGCTCGGAAAGCCAGGCAAGCGCGGCTCCTTCCAATGCCCAGGCGACGGTGATGTGGAAGCCCGAAAATTGGATCGGCACGGCGAGGGTCAAAAACACCATCGTGACCGCGATGGCCAATTCCGCGGGGCGCCGGTCCTCGCCCGGAAGCAGCAGCTTCGCCATTAACAGGTGCATCGCCGCTACGGCCACGGCCAGCAGTCCCATGTACACGTGGTAATGCGGGTTCAGCAGATAATAGGACGCGCCAAAATAGAACGCAGCATTCGCCCCCAACACCAGCAGGTCGGTGACGCGGAGCGCCCGTCCCCGAACCACCTTCCACCACGCGGGCCATAGGAAAAACAGCGCGAAAGCTCCGGTCAGCGTCAGGAATCGCAGCTCCGGATTGGCATTTTTGAACGGCGTGAATTGCCAGATATAAAAATATCCCCAGAACAAAGCGCCCGTCCAGGAAGGCGCAAGGATCCACTGGCGCAGATCAGCGTAGACCATGCCTGTCGCGGCAAGCAGCAACAGCAGGGGCAACAACTGTTCGTCCATGTTCCACATCTGGAACAGCACGGCGGGCAAAACGAAGTGCGCTCCGAACCAGATCCATCGTGACCGGGCGAAGGCGAACTGGGCGTAAAACGCGAAGCCGAAGAGGGTGGTCAGCGGCCGGTCCGCAGCCTTGTACACGCTGCCGACGGTGCCCATGTACCACAGCGCCGTGACCACGGCGGCGATGTGCTCCAGCGATTTCCAACCTTTGAGGCGCGTCAGCGCGAGGCTGCCCGTGTTCAGCAGGAACAGGTATGCGAATAAAACCGCGAGGTGAGGCTCGCCCGACGAGAGCGCGCCCGGCACCCAATATCCTGCCAGCAGCCCGATCACCGCGATGGCCTGCGAATCGTATCGCATCGCGAACACGACGGACGCGGCGGTGGTGGCCACCATGAGAACAAACGCCGCAGGCTGCGGGATCAGGTGATACAAGCCAAAGGCAGCCCAGAACGACATGTAGATCAGTGCCAGGCCCAGGCCGGTCATGCCCTGGCCGAATACTTTCTGGCCCTTGGTCCACATGCGGTCGCCGAAGAATAGCGCGAGCAATCCGGCCACGATCCCAATCGCGACCCGGCCTCCGGGTCCGATGTAGTTGTTGTCGATGGCGTATTTGAAGATGAACGCGACGCCGATGATCGCTGTGATCACGCCGGCCACGTTCAGCCAGTTCAATCCGACCAATGTTTCGAACACGACCGATGGCTTGCGTTCGATTGGCGGAGGCGGCGCAGGAATGTACTGCGGCATCGGAGGAGGCGCGGGCGGCGGAGGGTACGTGGGCTGAGCAGAAACCGGAATCGGCGGAGGCGCGGCGTCATGCGCAACCGGCTCAGGCGCAATTGCCTCTTGCGCAATCGGTTCTTGCTTCAACGCTGCTTCGATACGCGCAAGCCGCTTTTCCGTCTCTTCCTGGCGCCGGATCAGGCGAGCAAGTGCCTCCGATAGTACATCCATCCGGTCGTCTGAGCCACTGGGCATAGATACACACTACACCAGCGAAGAACTAAACTGGAAAAGAGAACCGAATATGGCCGAACATGAAATGCCGTTGCCTCCGCCGACCTTTGAATTCCTGGTGTTTTCGCTCAAGACGCAAGCAGAGATGCGCCTGGGCCTCTTGAAATTCGGCGACGAGCAGGACGACGCGCCCGATCTGCCTTCGGCGCGCCACGCCATTGACCTGCTGGCCATGATCCACGACAAGACGCGCAACAATCTAACGCTCGACGAGGCGAGGCTGATTGAAAACTCGCTCACCGAGCTGCGCTTCCGCTTCGTGCAGGTGAGCGAAAACGTCGGGAAAGCAAAGCAGGCGGAAGCCTCGTCGTAAATGGCGGAGCCCATCGTTATCAAGGTGCTCGGCTCGGGTACCAGCACCGGCGTGCCCACCATCGGCTGCCCCTGCGAGGTGTGCACCTCGTCCGATCCGCGCGACAACCGTCTGCGGCCATCGGTGCACGTACGCTTCGGCGGACGCGGCTTCCTGATCGACACCACGCCCGATTTCCGCACGCAGGCGCTGCGTGCGCCCATCGATCGCATCGACGCGATTCTCTATACGCACGCACACGCAGACCACATCCTCGGCCTGGACGACGTGCGCCCGTTCAATTACCGCCAGCGCGGTGAGATTCCGATCTATGCGCGGCAGAACACGCTCGACACCATCCGCCGCGTGTTCGCGTACGCGTTCGAAGAAAACACGGCCGGCACGTCGATTCCGCGCCTGTCGATGCACGCGCTGAACGGCAAGCCGTTCGATTTGTTCGGGCTCACGGTCACGCCTCTGCCCGTGATGCACGGCCGCGCTGAGATTCTGGGCTTCCGCTTCGGCTCCGCTGCGTATCTGACGGATCAAAGCGATATTCCCGAATCGACGAAACAGTCGATGCAGGGCCTGGACGTCCTCTTCTTGGACGCGCTCCGGCACAAGCCGCATCCGACGCATTCCACCGTCGCGCAGGCCTTGCAATGGGTGGAGGAGCTGAAGCCGAAGCGCGCCTATTTCACGCATATCTGCCACGATCTGCCGCATGCGCGTACCCAGGCGTCCTTGCCCGAAGGCGTCTTCATGGCCTATGACGGCCTGGAAATCGCAGTGGAGCCGGAAGCTTGACCGCGCTGACCATCGGCAACTTCGACGGCGTGCATGAAGGGCATCGCCACCTGCTTCATCGCGTCATCGAACTGGCTAAGGAGCGCGACCTGACCCCCGCCGTCCTGACCTTCGATCCGCATCCGACGAAAGTGGTTGCGCCCGATCGCGCGCCCCGGCTGCTCAGCACGATTGACGAACGCCTCTCACTAATCCATCGCGAGGGCGTGACGGACGTGACGGTGCTGCCGTTCACGAA
>Ga0209698_10000552_pt1 | contig 42766 bp, 40 predicted proteins | sample LitLauG_LLR_2012_FD_187203 | JGI IMG/M metagenome (GOLD analysis project Ga0209698, IMG submission 187203) | Freshwater sediment microbial communities from Pennsylvania, USA - Little Laurel Run_MetaG_LLR_2012 (SPAdes) (version 2) | ecosystem: Environmental > Aquatic > Freshwater > Creek >... | reverse complement strand
ATTTGATCGTCCAATCCACCGAGATCGTCAGGGCGCGTGTGGTCGGGTCGCGGACGGCCGCGATCGGGCAGGATGTCTACACCTATTACCAACTCGCCGTTGCCGAATCGCTCAAGGGCGGGTCGGTTCCGGCGGAGGTCGCGGTGCCGGGAGGCCTGCACGGAGGCCTGCGGCAGGTTGCGGTGGGATCGCCGGTGCTGGCCGAGGGCCAGGAATACGTGCTGTTCCTGTGGACGAATAAGCACGGGATGACGCAGTTGATTGGCCTAGCGCAAGGACTGTTCAGCCTGAGCGAGGACGCCTCCGGCGCGAAGGTATTGAACCGGGCGGCCATTGCCGATCCTATGCTGGACAAGGCAGGCAAGCCGGTGACGGATCAGGCGGTGCGGATGAAATGGAGCGATCTGCGGACGCAGATCGTGAAGACGCTCGGAAAGCCGGCGGTGAAATAATGACGTTCCCGAAGCGAATTCTGAGGATCGCTGCCGCGCTGGCCGGCCTCTCTTCCATCGCTTCGGGCTATTATCATTTTGTTTACTTTCCCAATCGCGTTGGTCCGTTCAATCCCATCAACCTGCAGTTCGATCTGACGCAGGCGCCCAATAACACCGTCTACTACTTCATTTCCGATCAGGGCCCGAACGTGTTTGTGCAGGGCGACAGCTACACCGCGGTGATCAGCGAATTGCAACTGGCGGCCAATGCCTGGAACGGCGTGTCCAGTTCGCAGTTGAAGCTGGCCTATGGCGGCCTGGAATCGCTTTCGACGCCTCAGGCGGCTCCCGGAATCGACGTGGTGTTCGACGATACCAACATCGCCCCTGGGATCCTGGCGCAGACCAAGCTGACTACCTACGCCGACGTAAGCTTCATCACCAACACCACTCCGTTTCTGCCGATTCTGCGCTCGCGTATCCAGATGCGCAAGAATCTGACGGTGACAGTGCCGCAGCAGGCCAGTTTCTACGACAGCTCCTTCACGACGATGGTGCATGAGTTCGGCCACGCCATCGGATTGCAGCACACCGAAACCTCGGCCACCATGTCCACGTACACAACGCGCTCCACCACGAAAGCGATGCCGATTGCAGCCGACGATGTGGCGGGCGTTTCGCTGCTCTATCCGGTTCCGGGTTATCTGGCGGGCACGGGCAGCATCTCGGGCGAGGTGACGGTGGGCGGAAACGGCGTGAATCTCGCCAGCGTGGTGGCGCTTTCCCCCACCACAGGCGTGGCGATCAGTTCGCTGACGAATCCCGATGGCACCTATACGATCGGCGCGCTTCCTCCGGGAAGTTATCTTCTGTATGTGCATCCGCTGCCTCCGGCGGCGCAGGGCGAAGCGGGGCCGGACGGTATCATGCCCCCCGTAGACGCGACGCAGAAGACGTTTACGGCCAATACAGGCTTCGTGACGCAGTTCTACAATCAATCAGCGGCGGGCACGCGGGACTGGACGCAGGCGACGTCCATCAACGTGGGCGCAGGCAGCGCGGTGTTAAGCGTGAATTTTACCGTACAGCAGAGCGCGGGTCCGGCAGTGTATGGGATGGAGCTGTCTGGTTACCTGAACAACACGGTGGAGGCAAGCCCGATGCTGCCCGCCAACGGTAGCTTCAGCATGGATTTTTACGCGCCGGGCACAGTGGTGAGCGGCAACAAGCTGGCGCCGGGATTAACGGTGTCGGTGATCGGTAGCCAGGCTCCCGCTTCGGTGGTGCCGGGATACACGAAATACTATACGCAGGGCTATGTTTCGATGGCCGTGTACACGTACGGAGTGCAGACGACTACGCCTGTGGCCCTTGCAGTTTCGGTCAGCAACGACGTATACATTCTTCCGGCGGCCTTCTTTGTGGTGGCGTCTGGTGCGCCGACACTGGCAAGTCTGACTCCGAATACGTCAAACGGCACGGTGAACGTCACGGGAGCGAATCTGTCCCCGGCCACGACGTTTGTCTTCGATGGCACGCCTGTGGCGTCCACGCCGAACTCCGACGGATCGTTCACGCTGACGGCTCCTCCGGCAGCCAGCGGTTATAGCTCCTCGGTGGAGGCTTTGAATCCGGACGGGCAGACGTCGGGACAGGCGATTCCGTTCGGCACGCCTCCGCAGTATGTGTACCCTTCGGCGAATACGGCAACGATTACCGCGGTGACTCCTTCGACGCTGGTGCCGGGAACGGACATGAAGATCGAGATCGACGGCAACAGCACCAACTTCATCAGTGGGCAGACGCTGGTGGGCTTCGGGTCGAGCGATATCGTAGTGAAGCAGGTGTTCGTGGTGACGCCGGGCGTCCTTTTAGTCGACGTGTCGGTGAACGCGAATGCTCCGCTGGAGACGACCAACGTCACCGTCACCACCGGCCTGCAGATCGCGACGTTCGCAGTGGATTTGGGATCGGGCACGGGGGCAGTGATTTCCGCACCGAACACAAATCTGGTCAGCTTGCACGCTCCCGTGCTGAACGCGGCGACCGGTTTGCCGGGCGTTCCGGCGGGCGGAACGGCAATCATGGGCGTGAGCTTCCCGCAGGGGCAGACGCCGCAAAGCCTGAATGGCTGGGCGCTGATGGTTGGGGGCCAGCTGCTTTCCTCCCCCACGCTGGTCAACGGCAACCAGATTCAGGTAACGATCCCGGCGAATCTCACGCCTGGCCCCACCGACGTGCAACTCATTTCGCCCCTCGGCGTGGCGACGCTGGTGATTGAGATGAAGGTGGATGCGGCGCCTCCCGTAATTTCCTCGGTCGCGAGCGCGAGCGGCGCGGCGATCGCGTCCTCGCAGACGGTGCAGCCGGGCTCGGCCTTGGTGTTGAATATTTCCAACTTCTCCGATGGCCAAACACCGGTGAACGCGCAGACGGTGTTTGTGACTGGTGTCACCGTCAACACGTCCTCGGCATTCAGCATCCCGTTCACGCTGACGGGCGCGAATACGGTGCAAGTTCAGATTCCGTCCTGGGTGCAGAACGGGACTCTGGCGGTGAGCGTGGGCGTGGGCACACGCGTCTCGGCACCGGTAGTTCTGAACATCCACAACTAGCGGGGACCGGCTGCAATTTGGCAGGCGGAACCGCCTGCCCTACCGCGGAGTATTAAGTCTTTAGAGACAGGTTGGACAGGCGGTTCCAGCACGCCGCCGCAACATCCATAATTAGAAGTTGGAGCCTTCGACTGAATCACGGCATCTCGCCGCCGCCGCTCACGGAATCGAGCTTTGCTACATCGACATCTGGGGACGCACGCACCAGACGCCGGACGACGTTTTAGACGCCATTATCGGTGCGACGGGATCGCCGGATCTCAGTCGTCCTTTGCCTCCTACGCTGGTGGTGCGGCCGAACACACCGTTCATTCCGCTGCATATCACGCCCGAAGAAAGCGGGACCGTCAAGCTGGAAATTCAGTGGGAAGACGGCGAAATTCAGCATCACTGGTTCTGGCTGCCGGAACTGCCGTTTGAGGACGGCGCACGGCGCATCCCTTTGCCGGGCGGCATGCGTCTGGGCTATCACCGCATTCGCGTCTATCGCGTGAAGGAGCCGGAACTGGAGACGCTGGCCGAGGCGCACTTCATCGTCGCACCTGAGCGTGCCAAGAGCTTCGAAGGGCGCGCGGCGGGTGTCGCCGTGAGCCTGTATGGCCTGCGCTCGGCGCGCAATTGGGGCTGCGGTGATTTCACCGACCTCAAGGCGGCCATCGATTCGCTCGCCCGCGCCGGCGCGGCGTTCATCGCGCTGAATCCCCTGCATGCGATTCCGAACCGGCAGCCGTATAACACTAGTCCGTATCTGCCGCAGTGCTCGCTCTACCGGAATTTTTTGTATCTCGACGTCGAGCGCTTCGGCGTTCCATTAACGGACGCGGAGCGAGCGGAGATCAAGGTTCTGCGCGCCACGGAATTCGTCGAATATGAGGGTGTGGCCGCGCTGAAGCTGGCCGTGCTCCGGCGCGCCTACGATACGTTCCCTGGCTCGGCTGAGTTTGACGCCTATATCGCAAGGGAGGGCGCGCGCCTCCACGATTTCGCGCTGTATTGCGCGCTCGATTCGGAGATGCACCGCCGCGATCCCAACATCTGGCTGTGGACCGATTGGCCAGAGCCATACCGCGACGCCCGCTCGGAAACGGTGGCGCAGTTCGCACGCGATTACGCGAATGACGTGCGCTTTTACCAGTTCCTGCAATGGCACGTAGATCGGCAACTGGCCGAGGCGCAGGCGCACGCGCTGGCGGCGGGCATGAAGATCGGTATTTATCACGACCTGGCGCTCGCCACTGATCGCTGGGGAGCGGATTTGTGGGCCAACGGAGCGTTTTATTCGCGCGGCGCAAGGGTGGGTTCGCCTCCGGACGATTTTTCGCCCAGTGGGCAGGACTGGGCGTTCCCGCCTCCCAATCGCGAGGCGCATCGGGAGAATGGCTACCGCCTATTCGCGCAGTCGATCCGCAATAACGCTCGGCACGGAGGAGCGCTGCGCATCGACCACGTGATGCGGTTCTTCCGCCTGTACTGGATTCCCGACGGCATGGAGGCCACGCGCGGTGCCTACGTGCGTGATTATTCCACCGATCTACTGGGTGTCCTGGCGCTGGAAAGCGTGCGCGCCAACTTCATCGTGATCGGTGAGGATTTGGGCACGGTGACCGGAGAAGTACGGCAGTCGCTGGCCGAGCACGGCATCCTCAGCTATAAGCTCTTCTGGTTCGAGCGCGACGGAAGCGGCAATTTCCGCCGCCCGGAGGAGTATCCGCAGCACGCGGTGGTCTCCACCACCACGCACGATCTTCCGACGCTGGCCGGGTTCGCCACGGGCCGCGATATTGAAGCGCGAAAGGACGCGGGGATCATCGACGAGCAGGCCTATTGGACGCAGAAGCGGTCGCGCGAGGAGGAAGTCGCGCGGCTGAACTCCGTGCTGCTGGCCACCGGATTCACCGGCGATGCCCTAGGCTTCTTACTGGCGACGCCGTGCGCGCTGGCGGTGATCAATCAAGAGGACCTGACGGGCGAGGAGTGCCAGCAGAATCTGCCGGGCAGCACCTGGCAGTATCCGAACTGGCGGCGAAAGATGAAAATCCCCGTGGAGGAGTTCTCCGGGATCGAAGCGCGGCTGAAAGAAGCGATTCTGAGGAGCGGCCGGCGGGTTTAGTGAACCCGTTCCTGGACGCGCTTACCGGTGCGTTCGCGGTCGACCAGTTCATCGAAAATGGCCAGGACTCGTTTGCGGAAGTGATAGACACGATGGAACTTTTCTCGTACCTGGTTCTCGTTGCGGTGGCGCTTCATCATCTTGTCCAGCACCTTGCGCGGGACGTCGATATCCTTGCGGAGAGCCTCGGCGGAATGGCCGCGCAGGAACAGGCCGTAGAACATCGCGGCTTCACGCTGCGGGGCGAGTGGGTCGATCTCTTCTTGAATCGTCATCGCGACCACCAATGAAAGGCAGTATAAAACGCCTATCGTCATTGTGCAAGCTCGCGATTAGTACAAAAGAGTTAACGGCCCCGTTACCGGACGGCCGCCGGGCGCTTTCGCACTCCATTGGCCTTCGGCATCAGTAACTGTTCGACCTGCGCTTCGGGCAGCAGCAGGCTGATATGCGCGGTGCTGCCGTTGACGGCGAACTGCGCGGAGTTGACCAGGGACGCAACCCCGGGGTTCGCGTTGGCGTTGCCGGCGATCATGCTGACGAAGAACTTCATCACGTCCACCAGCGCCTGGGCGTTCTGCGGATTGGCGGTGACGCAATCGGCGGTGAGCGTCAGCGCCGTGGTGCCGAACTGCACGCCACCCGAGGCCGCGATGATCGACTGCATCAGGCCGCTCTGCGCCACCGGACCGAGGCTGGTGCCGGCCCGCGCGCTCATGAAATCCGACAGAGGCGTATTGGTGGCGAACCAAGCGCTATTGTTCGCGCTGACGGTGGTGGCCGAGTCCGCCAGAGGTCCGCTAAACTTGGCCGAGGCGATTTTGCGGTCGATGGCGGCCATGACCGACGCCGGATCGCCCATGGCGGCGGTGGCTCCGTCCAGGAACGAAACCGCGACGCTGGTCTGGGGCGTGGTGGTTGAAGTCGATGGCGGCGGCCCGATGAGCGTAAATCCCTTATAAGACGTCAGCACCGCGCCCTTGGCTGTGGCCGTGGAGATAATCATGGCCGGATTGAAGACACCCCGGCCCAGCAGGAGGCCACTGTGCGTGGTGGACGACCCGTTGGAAGGCGTGGCGGCCAGAATCTCATGCAGGTCCTTGCGCGGATCGAAGCCGGTGGCGGTCAGCAACTGCTGAAATTCCGTGTCGTTGAACTGCATCTGAGACAGAATATACTGGCCGAACGGCGACTGAATGCTCTGATCCACGTTCATGCCGGAAACCACAGTGGCGTCGGGCATGACCAGGTTCAATAGCGCGGGGGTCACGGCGGCGGACGCGGACGCGGCGGCCAAGCTCAGGCATAGGGCAATCGATTGCAATTGTTTCATCGGGGACCTTCTCTCCATTCTACGAGTAAAGACGCGGCAGGTTCGTAATTATTACATCGTCAGCTTCTTGTAAAAAACCGTGGTATCGCACAAGCGGCCGTCGGGGAACAGCGCGTAGTCCGGAATCACGCCGACCACCGTCCAGCCCAGGGTTTTATACAGTGTTTCGGCGACGCTACCGGTGACCGTATCGAGCACGAGGAGCGTTTTTCCAGCCCGCAAGCTGGCCTGCTCCACCGCCTGCATCAACAGCTTCGCGACGCCTTTGCCGCGCGCCGCGCGATGCACCAGCAACTTGGCGACGTCCGCGCGATGCGGCTGATTGGGAGGCGTCGCGGGCACGACCTGCACTGTGCCGATGAGCGCCGCGGCATCGAAGGCGCCAAGTAAGATGCGCTCGCCGCGCCCCACGGCGGCTGCGGTTTTCTCGAAGAACGCTTCGGCCTCGGCGCGCGAAAACGGAGCCAGAAAATTGACCGAAGCGCCTCCCTCCACGCAATCGAACAACACTTCGCCCAGCGCGGCTAAGTGCTCGCGCGCCTCGGCTGCTGTTAGTTGGCGAATCTCCACCATGAAGACAAGGTACTTTACCAGGGCGGATCGCGACAATCAGGGCAACCGGATGTCATCCCCAGGCATCGCCACCAACCCCAGGATTTCGTTTCTCTCGAACTTCACCGGAATGTACTTGCCGCGATACAGACGCCGCACCGACGTGACTTGGATTTGCTGGCGAGGTTTTTTCGGATCGGTCAGCACTTCGCCCACCGTGCCTCCGACACGAGCGAACGTGTCCACGCCATTCACCTTGACGTAAAATCCGGCGTTCATGCCCGCCTGCGGACCAATGGACTGGCAAAACACTCCCGTGGCAGGCGCGGCGCAGTAGCCTTCTGGATCGTCCAGAAACTTCGCTGTGGCGGCGACAAGCGCGGGACGTTGGTCCGCGCCTAAAATCGTCGCGCGAAAGTTGTGCGCCGAGGCTCCGGTCCAATAAACGTAGCGAAAATACAGCGTGGCGTCAGGCAGTACCAACGCTTTTCCCTCGCCTGAACTTTGCGCGATGCGCACGCGTCCCCCGTCGCCGTTTTGCGCGGCGTATAAGGAAATATCGATGCTGGTCCCCACCCGGCTCAACACACTGAGCAGCGAGCCCTCGCCCAGATCGACGAATCCGGTCTGCAAAAATACGCCGAAGCGCACGTACGCCGCGATCTGCGGGGGAAACGGCAGCGTCTCCGTGATCGAGCCCTCCAGCCGCGCGGCATCTTCGATTCGCAGGCAGCCCGCTTGCGCCTTCACGACGAGCGCGTCGCGGAACTTATCGATGTCGTCCAGCGAATCCTTGTACATCCTCGGACCCGCCTCGCGAATCGTCAGCCCGGCCGGATTCGGCTGCGCGACGTCGCCCGCGGGCGGGGCGAAATACTCCTCCGTCCTGGCCGAAACGCGTGCGGTATTTCCGCGCCAGGTGAGCGAAAATGGCCCGGCAGTGACGTCGCAGCCCGACTTCGCCTCAGGATGCGTGCGCGCGTTCTTGATCTCAGGCTTGCCTCGCGGAGGCGTCAAAATCTGCGTCCTGCCTTGCCTTACCAGCGTGTACATGGGATGCCGGCACGCGGCGAGCAGACAAATGGACAGAGCGAGTATCCAGCGCATTTTATTCCGCTAGCATTTCGCGGACCGCTTCCGCATTGGCGTTGGCGATCTCCGTGGCGATCTGTTCCGCGCGCTCATCGAACTCAAACGCCGGCGCGACGTGATGAACCAGGCCCCATGCCAGCGCGTCGGGCGTCGAGAAGACGCGACCGCTGAGCGACAACTCCAAAGCGCGGCGTTCTCCGATGGCATTCGCCACAGCGTGATGAATCGCGCGATGCCACGAGCCTTCCCGAATCCCTGTGAGCCCGAAGCTGGTGCCCTGCGCCGCGACGACGATGTGCGCGTTCGCGACGAGCGCCAATCCTCCGCCCAATGCGACGCCTTGCACGGCGACAATGAAGGGCTTCAAAATTTCGCGCCCAATGGACAGCAGTTCTTCATGAGGCTCGCACGCGGCGCAAAACACTGGCCCTTCGGCCTCTAATAAAATCGCCCCGATGCTAGGGTCGAACGCGGCCTCGCGCAGTTTGCGCAACAGCTCCGCGCAGGCTTCGCGATCGAGCGCGTTGCGCGTCTCGGGCGACGCCAACGCAATTCGATACAGGCGGCCTTCCTGCTCCGGGCGCAGCTTCATATGGTTTCCAGCGCAAGATGCTCGCGCGATGCCGCCGCGGCTTCGAACGCGAATTGCAGCACACGGCGTGTTTCCAGCGGATCGATGATGGCATCCACATGCCCGCGCGCGGCGGCGAACTTCGCATCCAGCCAGTGCTCATAATCGGCGCGCGTTTGCGCGATGCGCGCTTCCAGTTCAGGTGGAATCGGCGCGCCCGATTCCTTCAACTTCGCCAATTCCGGACCGTGCACCGCCTGCACCGCCGCGTCGCCATCCATTACGCCGATGCGCGCCGTGGGCCACGCGAAGGTGAAATGCGGATCAAAGCCCTGTCCCGCCATCGCGTAATACCCCGCCCCGCTGGCATGATTCAGGGTCAGAATGATTTTCGGCACCGTAGCGCAGGCCATCGATTCCACCATCGCCGCACCCGCGCGAATAATTCCGCCGCTTTCCGCCTCGACGCCTACCATGAAGCCGGAAACGTCCTGCAAATAGAGCAGAGGGACGCGATGGCGGTCGGCGTTTTCGACGAAATACGCCACCTTTTGCGCCGATTCCGTATACACAATGCCTCCGATGCGCGGCCCGCTGGGCGTCTTCAAAAATCCGCGACGGTTGGCGATCACGCCGATCTCTCGTCCACCGAGCCGCGCGTTGGCGCACAGCATTTCAGGCGCGTGCCCCGGCTGAAACTCCAGAAAATCACCGGCGTCTACAATGCGCGCGATGATTTCCTCCACGTCGTAGGGCAGCCGGTGATTGGCGGGCAGCAGATCGTACAGGCCCTCCGCCGGTTTCGCCGGAGCGTTCCCTTTCAGCGCCGGCGCGGGCGACGGCAGCTCGCGAATCTTCGCTTTAATGATCGACAGGCACTCCAAATCGTCTTTGGCCGAATAATGAGCCACGCCGCTAACGCGCGTATGCAGGCTCGCGCCGCCCAGCGACTCCGCGTCCGTCACCTGGCCCACCGCGCCCTTCACCAGATTCGGCCCGCCGAGCCCCATGAAGCTGGAGCCCTCGACCATGATGATCACGTCGCTCAGCGCGGGCAGATACGCTCCTCCCGCGATGCACATGCCCATCACGGCGGAGATTTGCGGAATCCTCAGCCGTCGGCGCATCAGCGAGTTGTAATAGAAAATCCGCGCCGCGCCATATTGCCCAGGGAAAATACCGTCCTGATAGGGCAGATTCACGCCCGCCGAATCCACCAGGTAGACGATCGGCAAACGGTTGCGCATGGCGATTTCCTGCGCGCGCAAGATTTTGGCGATGGTCTCCGGCCACCACGCGCCCGCCTTCACCGTCGCGTCGTTGGCGACGATTACCGTGGGCCGCCCTTCAATGCGCCCCGCGCCCGTGACGACGCCGGCTGCGGGCGCCTGCCCTTCATATTTATCCCAGGCGATGAGGAGACCCACTTCGAGAAACGCCGTGCCGGGGTCAATCAACTTGGCGATCCTCTCGCGCGCGGTGAGCTTCCCCTCGCGATGCTGCTTCTCGATCTTCTTCGGGCCGCCGCCCGCTCGGAGCCTGTCCTCCAGCTCCTGCACCTCGGCGACAAGGCCGCGCATAGTTTGGTCTTCCACTATTGCTATAGTAACGGTCTGAATGGGTGGAGTAGATCGAGCGGCCCTCAAATGGGTCTGGACCATATTCCTGTTCGCCCTGGTGACGTTCGTCGTCTACCAGGTGCGGCATACGCTGGTGATCTTCGCGCTCGCCTTGTTCCTGTCGCACCTGCTCGCGCCCGTGGTGGATTTCTTCGCCCGCACAGGTTCGCGACGCATCCCTCGCGTAGCCGTGATCACGCTCGTCTACGCGGGAGCGTTGGTGCTGGTCATCTTGGCACTCGTTTCCATCGGAGGCAAGATCGGCGAGGAAGCCGCCAGCCTCGCGGTCCGCGTGCGCGACCTGATGAATCAGCCCGACCCCTTGAGCCACATCCCGATTCCCTCCTGGCTCAATTCCGTCCGTCCCGCCGCCGAACCGGCCGTCAAGCGCTGGCTGGCGGATTTGGAACAGCACGTGCTGCCCTTGATCAGCAGTGCGGGTGTGCAGATTCTTTCCGGCATCGGCAGCATGCTCAGCGCGATTTTAATACCCATCCTCAGCTTCTTTTTTCTCAAGGACGGCGCGTCGATCCGCAGGACCATCGTCGATAGCTTCCCGCGTCACAATCAAACGGTGGTGAATGAAATCCTGGTGGATCTGCACGAGCTTCTGGCGCAATACATCCGAGCACTGGTGCTGCTCTCTCTCGCCGCGTTCGCGTTCTACGCCGGATTTTTATCGATGGCTTCCGTACCCTACGCCATCTTGTTGGCGGGCGTCGCGGCGATTTTCGAATTTATTCCAGTCGTCGGCCCGCTTACCGCCTCCGCTGCGATTCTGCTGGTCGCCGCGTTCATGGGCTATTCCCATCTGCTGTGGATCGTGGCTTTTCTGGCCATCTATCGCGTCTTTCAGGACTACGTGCTCAGCCCCTACCTGATGAGCGCCGGCGTGGAGATTCATCCTTTGCTCGTCCTGTTCGGCGTGCTTGCGGGCGAGCAACTGGCGGGCGTCCCAGGCATGTTCTTTTCCGTGCCTACCATGGCCGCGCTGCGCGTAATCTTCATCCGCCTGCGGAGGAACAGGCGTGCCGACGCTTAGATACGCGGCCTTTCTGATCGCCGCGCCCGTCTGGGCGCACGTCGTTAGCATGAGCACAGGCGAGCTGCGCATCGACGGCCCACTGGCCTCCTACGAACTGCGCATCCCCACGACGGAGGTCGCGCAAATGGCCAACCCCGCATCGATCCTCGACCACATCCAGTTCGATGGAGGTCATCTCGCCAAATCCAGCTGCGCCGAAGAAAGCGGCACGTACGTCTGCCACGCGTCGTATGAGTTCGAGACGATGGTCCCGGAAACACTCGGCGTAAACTGTACGTTCTTTGAGGTGACCGCGCCGAACCACGTTCACTGGCTTAGCGCTACGCGCGGCGCGAATACTGATCAGGAGGTCTTTGACAAGTCCTTTCCCCGATCTGACCTGCGCTTCCGTCCTCCCTCGCGCACCGAAACCTGGGGCCGAGCCTTCGGCGCAGGATTCACCCGCGCGGCGGCTAATTGGATCGGCCTGTTGTTCTTCGCAACACTGGCCATCGCCGCACGATCCGTATGGCCGGCCCTCGGCTTCCTCGCGGGCGAAGCAACGGCGATCCTGATCGGCCCAAAAATCCCGTGGCCCCTGCCGCCACGCTTCCTGGAAGCCGCCATGGCGCTGACTATCGCGTATCTTGCTGTAGAGATCCTGATGTCAGCAAAACAAAGCCACCTGAAATGGATCGCCGCGGCGTTAGGCCTCCCGCACGGATTCCTGATCGCCGGATTCCCCGCCCTGCACATCGCCGGAGCGGCGGTGCTACAACTGATCGCCTTCGCCGCACTGTCGCTCATCGCCAGCCGCGTAAGAAAATGGCAGCGTCCCATCGCCTGGACGCTGCTCGCCTGCGGCCTGGCGATCTTCGCCACCCGCATCATCACCCCTTGAACAAAGGATCTCTTGGGTTCGTTTCGCAAATTTTGCGAGCGTCCATCCGGTCTTTTCCTCGGTCAACGTTCACGATCCGTTGCCCAGTGTCCGGCACGGTAAGCGAACCAAGCGGCCCTTGGAACCTCTATGCTGAGGATTGGCGATGAGTTAAGAGGGCGTAGAATTTCGGCAACCGGGGGAATGAGCCCTAATGGCCCGAGCAGCAGGTCTTTTCGACCACCGCTGGAGCCTGATATCCCGCCTTCGCGTCCACGGTGTAACCGCCGTCGTACTTGTCGTGATGCCTGACCCACGCCATTGAAAACGCCAGCCCATCTTCATCGCGCCCCTTCGGAGCCATGTCCAGGAAATTGTACGCCCCGAGCAGAATATCCAGTCCGCGCGCGTAGGTCGAATAGGTGTGATAGACGTGCCCGGCTGGATCGCGGTAAAAGCAGCTCAGCCCGGGCAGTTCCGTGCCGGGCGCGCCGCCCTGCATCGTGTAATTGTAGGGCACCTGATGCGCGTCCATCTGCTCCTTGGTGCAGGAGACCTGATAGTCGTAATTAAACTCGCTGCCAAACGACGACACCCAGCGAAAACGCCAGCCCATGCGCTGCTGGAACGCCTGGATTTCTTCATACGGAGCGCGCGATACTACGGCGAGCGTCACGTCCCGGTGCGCCAGATGAACGGCCGCGCCATCGAAGTGATCCGCGAGGAAAGAGCAACTCCTGCACCCCTCGGCCCAGCCTGGACCCAGCATGAAATGATACACGATCAACTGGCTGCGTCCGTCGAACAGCTCGTCCAGCGTCTGCCAGCCGGCGGAGCCTTCGAACACGTACGGCTTGTCCACGGCTTCCCAAGGCAGCGCGCGCCGCTCCTGGCTTAACTCGTCGCGCAGCCGGGTAAATTCCTTCTCCTTGGCCAGAAACGCCTTGCGCGCCTCAATCCATTCCTCATGCGTCACGACGTACGACATTTTCCTTCTCCTTCTTTTTTGAACGGACCTTATTCCACACCACCGCCGCGACGCTGCCGGCGGACCCGGCAGCGATGATTGAGGAGGTGAGAACCTGCGCCACGCACGCCGGGCACAGCATGCTATTTCTCCGCTCGCGCCTTCACGCAATCGTGAATATACGACCAGCCGACGGTGATTCCCTGGCGATGCTCGTCGGCAACCATGCCAATGGCGGTGTGGCGGAACTCAATGCGCGTGCCGCCGGCGTCCTCGAACAAGGGGTATTGGACGTTGCTCATCGTTGGCGTGGACGAGAACAGAGGTCCGCAAATTTCCAGCAGCGTGGGCTTCTTGATCGCCTGCACGTTGCCCCAGAAATGGCCGTCGCCATTGCCCAGGTCGCGATACCAGCGGCCTCCGGGCCACGCTTCGAGCTTCATCGGCATAGCTACGCCGTCGGGCCTCTGGTTGCTGGGGCCCAATTGCTCGATCAGCGCCGCGAACGTCTTTTCGACGCTCGCCTTTACATGAATCGTCTGCGCGATGTTCAGCGCCAGACCTTCTTTTTCCTGTGTGGGTGCCATTTCTTTCTCCTCAGCTTGCCTCTTGATTCGATCCAGTTGATGTTCCCAGAAGCGCTCGAACTGGGAGGCCCATTCGTGTACGGGACGGATGGCCTCCGGACTGGTGCGGTACAGCTTCTGGCGTCCGTCGCGGCGCACGTGGACCAGCCCGACGTCCCTCAGCACGCGCAGGTGCTTGGAGACGGAAGGCTGCTCAATACGCAGGCGCGCGACAATATCGCCGACGGGACGTTCCCGCCCGGCGAGATAGTGCAGGATTTGACGGCGGCAAGGCTCGGCCACCGCATTGAACGCGTCGGATGTGGTTGCTGCCCTTGCCATGGATCGATAATACATTCTGATATGGGAATGTGTCAAGGGAAAAATCTCGGGCTCCAGGCAGTCTTCTTTTCCCCGCTCTGACGCGCGGGGTTGCACCCCCTGGCATGTTGTCAGTAATGCGCAAGCCGAGGTTTGTTCTGTGCTCTTTTATTGCAAACACAAGACCTCCTGGGTTCGTTTCGTAATTCTTGCGAGTGCGGCAAGCCTTCCTATTGTTCGGCGACGTTGCCATTCCGTAGTGTCCGTCGCGTGGAGCGAAGGAAGGCGCTGTGGGAACCTCGATGTGAGGATTGGCGATGAGTTAAGTAACGCCGTTTTTTTGTAGCCTAGGGCTGCCCGCATGCTCACGCATGGCGGCTCAAGGCTACGGCGCTCAGGTAGCTCAGCAGCTTCATTTCGCGCCGGCCTTTGGTCACGGTGTCGAGGATCAGGCCGCAAGCGAACAGGATCATGGCGGAAATGGTCAGCCCGGTGGCCAGGATCGCCGTGGGAAAGCGCGGCACCAGCCCTGTGTCCAGGAACGTCACGAAGACCGGATATGCCAGCGCCAAGGCGGCGGCCAGAAACACTCCGCTGAGGATCGAGAAGAACAGGAACGGACGCTCGTTCTTGAACAGAGTGAAGATGGTCCACAGGATGCGCGAGCCGTCGGCGTATTTGTTCAACTTGCTGGCCGATCCCGCAGGCCGTTCGCGATACACTGTGTCGATTTCCGCGACGGGCAGACGCAGCGTCAGCGCGTGCACCGTCAGTTCGGTCTCGATCTCAAAGCCGCGGGCGAAGCCCGGGAACGACTTGACGAACGCCCTTGAGAACACCCGATAGCCGCTGAGCAGATCGTGAAACGTCGAGCCGAACAGCATCGCCACGGAGCGCGTGAGCAGGCGATTGCCCAGCCGATGCCCTCGCCGGTACGCCGCGGAGGAGCTTTCCGCGCGGCGGGCAACGATCATCGCCAGGCGCTGCTCCGACGCCATCTTCACCATTGCGGGTGCGACCGAGGCGTCGTAGGTACCGTCGCCGTCGACAAGAACGTAATAATCGGCTTCAACTTCGGCGAACATGCGCCGCACCACCCGGCCTTTGCCCGGCACAGGCTCGCGGCGCACGATGGCTCCGGCTTCCGACGCCGCGCGCACGGTGGAGTCGCTGGACGCATTGTCGTACACGTAGATCGCGGCGTCCGGCAACGCTTCGTGGAACGCGCCCACTACGCGTCCGATCGACGCTTCTTCGTCATGGCACGGAATCAGCACCGCGACGTTCATTCGCACACCTTGTAGAGAATCGAGCGTTCCGTTCGCGCCACCTCTTCATATTGCGCGAACCACGCCGCCAGCGCAGGCTGACGCGCCAGCGCCAGGGGCGGATTGTAAAGGCCCAATCCATCGACGATCCACGACGGTTTAGACGCGGCCAACTCGCGCACGTTCGGCGCGGTGAACTCCGGCGCGATGGATTCGGCGGAGAACAAATGCCGGTCGGCCAGGACGCCGGAGATTGGCTGGCTTTCCAGGAAGCGCGTCCCCGCAGACATCTCGGAATACACGAAAATATCGGGCCGGAAGCCCCATACGAACAGCGTGTCGCCCGGCGCGGCAAGCGCACACAACCTTTCGGACGCCGCGCGGCTGTCGCGGTCGATGGCCAGATCGGTCATGGTGCCGCCGCGCGCCAGTGTCACATAGCTTCTTCCAAATCGCACCGCAGGCACAGCGAGCAGCGCGCACAGCAATGCCATCGCCAGGCGATTGTTCGAAACCAGCGCCCAGCCTCGCGACGCGGCAATCACCGCCGGAGGCAGCAGCAGAAAATAGTAACGCGGAAAGAATCGCAAGCCTAGCAAAACACCCGCGAAGGCTAGCAGGAACCACACTGTCAGCTTCCATTCGCGCCGGATCGCCAGAATCGCGCCCACGACCAGCGCGGCTTGGAACCCGATCCAGTTGGCGGTCCGCAAGAGACCTTCTTTCAGAGGATTCTCAACGAACGTGTGCGCTGAATAGATGCGTCCCCACTCCCACGCCTGGCGGTAATATTCGCGCGCCGCGCCGTGCATCGCCATCCATCCTACGGCCAGCGCGTTCGGCGCGATGAATCCCAACGCAAGCCACGGCAACTGACGCCACAGCATCAACGCGCACACCGCGAGCACGAAGATCGCCTTGGAACTGGCCAGCATCCCGACGCCCGCCGCGACGCCGCTCCAGAACGCTCGGCCTCGCGATGCGAAATACACGGCGGCCAGATGCGGCAGCACCAACAGCATGTCGGACGCCAGGGGGATCACCGCGGAAGGCAGGCCGAAGGTTAGGAAGAACGCCGCGAAGCAGGCAGCGAACAGGCCCTCGCGCTGGCTCCATTTGGATCGCGCGAACTGCCACGCCATGGCGCTCACGGCCACGACATACGCCGCGCCCGCGAGCCTCAGCAGCACGCCCGCCCGGGCGCCCCACAGCAGATTAATCCAGGAAACCAGCGCCGGCTTGTCGAACCACACGTCGCGATAGAGGACTCTTCCGTGCGCAACCTGCATCGCCGCGGCTAGAGGCAAATTGTCGTCGGCCCACAGAACGCCGGAGTGGCACAAGCGCGCGGCGGTCACGACCACGGCAATCAGCAGGAAGACGGGACCGGCGCGCACGTAATGACTATAGCCGAATCGCTACGACTTCAAGTGGCTATGCGACTTCCCATAGGCGAAGTACACCACCAGGCCGATCAGCATCCAGATGAACGCCACGAGCTGCGTATATTTATCCAGGGACACGATCATGGTGATGCAGAACAGCACGCCCAGGATCGGCACCAGAGGCACCAGGGGCGTCTTGAACGGCCTCGGCTGGCTGGGATTTTTCACCCGCAGAATCCATACGCCGATGCAAACCAGAACGAATGCGAACAGCGTGCCGATCGCGGTCAGATCGCCCAGCAGATCGCCAGGGACGAACGTCGCCAGCGTGCCGACGAAGCAGAACACGATCATGTTGGCTTTATAAGGCGTGCGGAACTTGGGGTGAATCTCCGAGAACAACTTCGGCAGCAGGCCATCGCCCGCCATGGTGAAGAATACGCGGCTTCCGCCCATCAGCATGACCAGGATGACCGACGAAAATCCCGCGAGAATCGCTACCGTGACCAGGGTCGCCAGCCACCCGAAGCCCGGCATGTGATGCTGAATCGCATACGCCACCGAAGCCTCCTTGCCCGCGAGAAGAAATTCCGGATATGGCGCGACGCCCGTCAGCACCCAGCCGAATAAAATATACAGAATTGTGCAGACCGCCAACGAACCGAGAATGCCGATGGGCATGTCGCGCCCAGGGTTGATGGTTTCCTGCGCCGCGGTGGAAACTGCGTCGAATCCGATAAAGGCGAAGAACACGATGCCCGCGCCGCGCAGCACGCCTCCGATGCCGTGTTGGAAAAATCCCAAGTGGCCCGGTACGCCCTCCGGAATCAGGAACGGCGTGTGATTTGCGGGGTTGATGAAGTGCCAGCCGATACCGATGAACGCCAGCACGATGCCCACCTTGATCGCCACGATGATCGAGTTCACCGTAGCTGATTCCGACGTGCCCTTGATCAGCAATAGCGTTAGGATCAGGACGATGAACAGCGCCGGGATGTCCATGATGCCGTGCGCTCCGTTCAGCGGACTGCTTTCAAAGGGCGAATGGCACCATTCATAAGGAATCGCGCCGCCGGTCAGCTTGTTTAGATACTCGCTCCAGGCGATCGAGACCGTACCTGCGCCAAACGCGTATTCCAGCACCAAAGCCCAACCGATCACCCACGCGATAATCTCGCCCATGGTGGTGTATGCGTAGGTATAGGCGCTGCCGGCGATGGGGATCATCGAGGCAAACTCCGCATAGCAAAGTCCCGCGAACAAACAGCCGATGGCGCCGAAGATAAAGGAGAGCGTCACGGCCGGGCCCGCAGCCTCGCCCGATGCAGCCGCGGTCCGCACAAACAGGCCCGCTCCGATAATCGCGCCGATGCCCAGCGCAATCAGCCCTTGTGCCGTCAAGGTTCGTTTCAAGCCGTGGCTGGAGTCGCTTGCCTGTGCAAGCAGCATCGCCAGAGGCTTCACGCGGAAGATGTCCATAGATTTTTAAGAGTGTACCAGAGATGCGGCGTTCGATGCGCCTACTGAACCCTGAGCGTCACCATATTCGATGTTTTTCCGTCCGCCACAAGATACACGCTCACTTCGCCGGAGCCAGCCAGTGTGCGCGGCAGCCTGATGTTGATCTGGTCCAGACCCTGATACTGGCCCTGAGCGCCCGCATACAGGACGGGGACGGGCTGCCCCGCGACAAATGCCTGGACCCTCTGCGCGGCCCGAACGCCCGTGCCGTAGAGAGTCACGTAAACGGTATCGGTGGCAGCGCCGAGCGAGATGGGCGAAGAAAGGCAGCTCAGGACGACGCCCTCCTGGCAAGTGAAGGCGAGCAACGAGGCGTTGCGCAGCTACCGGGAGCAGCGCGAGGCAGCAAAGCAGGCTGGCGCGCATGCGACGCAGTATATCAATGATGCACGTCCGAATCTTAAGGCCGCTCCGGCAGCGCTTGGCGCTGCCCAATCTGTGTCGCGACCTTCACCGCGACGTCGAACCAGCCGATCATCATCTCATCCCAGCTCTGCGGACCCCACGTCACCGTCGCCGCTGGATTGGGGTTGAACGGATTATTCGCCGAATTATCAAACACCGCCGACGCCTCGATCCGAGTGCCGCGCGGCAGGGCTTTGGGCGTCTCCAGGTAATAATACGGCTGCCAGTTGAAGTCGTACTTCGGCACGTCCAGCAGAATTTCCGATTCGCCGTTCGGATACACCGCGCGGAACATCATCGATTTTCCGCGCAGATGCATGTGGGCCCGCATGCCAACCAGTTCCACGTTCTCGCGCATGATCGTGGTCGCGTCGATCTTGTAATTGGCCTCGCCCGGAGGAATCTGCAGCCAATGCGCCGCTGCCTGCATCGCCATGATCCTCTGCGTTGGCGGCTTCTTCGCAAAAATCAGGCCGATCTTCGTTCGGTCCACAGCCGCGTGTCCGTTGGCGGCGTAATGCATCTGAAACACCAGATGCGAACCAGCCTTGATCAGGCGGGCCTGCCCCGGCTTCCAAATCTGCGGCGTCATGCCCGGCGCGTACCCGGCCAGATATTCCTGCCCCCACGCTCCTGTGCCGTTGTCCACAACCACGATCGCGTGATGCACCACGCTGCGCTCGCTGGGACGCACCTCCACCATTTCCACCCATTTGTCCTCGGTGAAATTGGTCGCCACCGGGATGTATTGATAATCGATGGTGCCGCTGGCGGGCACGGCGAACGGCTGCGGCATTTCGAACACCACGTCCGGCTTCGGAATGCGCCATCCCTCCAAGAACGCCCGACGCTTGGGAGCATCGGCCGGATTGCCCTCCGGCGCACCCGCGTCGATCCACGCCAGCAGCGTGTCTTTTTCCGCTTTCGTCAGCGATGGATCGTTGGTGAATTTGCCGTAATGCGGATCGGCTTGCCAGGGAGGCATCTTGCCTGTCAGCAGTGCTCCGCGAATGGCCTTTGCCCAAGGCCGCACGTCTTTGAACGTCATCAGCGGCATGGGCGCGGCTTCGCCTGGACGATGGCAGCCCTGGCAGTGGGTTTGAAGAATCGGCTCGACGTCCTTGTGGAACGCCGGGGCAGGCGTGGCCCCGTTCAGCGGCACGATCGCAAATATCGGCAAGAAAAGCGGAAGCGAACGGGTCACGAACACCTCTAGTTTAAGATGATAACCGAACCCCGCCGCTATTTGGCGGGGTCCAGCCGAATATGCTTAGTGCGGCCGCCCGCCGTGCGCGGCCACATGTGAATCGTGAGCCGCCCGCGCGTGCTCCTCCTGTTCCCTGGTGGGAGCCTGATGCTGCGCCGACGCCCTGCCGTACGATTCTTCCTCGCGGGAAGGACGCGCCGCCACTCCGTGACCGCCGTTATAGGAATGATTGTAGGAGCCGCGCACTTCATGCACCACCGTGCGATCCTCATAGACGCTGTGCACCCGCACGCGATCGACGTTCCACACCGCGGTGTTGTAGCGGAACGCGCCACCTTCCCAGCGCCCGCCCACAAATCCAGTGCCGAAATATCCCGCCCCGTAATTCACACCGCCGTAGAAGCCCACCGTCGGACCCCAATAACCCGCGTGCCACAGATAATGGCCGCCGCCGAAGCCCCAATATCCAGGCGTCCACAGCAAACCTGGCGACGGGGGCATGACCCAGTGCCCAGGCACCCAGAAATACCCATAATCGCCGTACTGATAATAGCCGGGAGCCCACAGGTAGCCGTCGCCCGGGCACGGCGGCTGGTCGAAAACCGCGATCGGCGGAGGAGCGATGTTGACCGAAAACACCACGCCCGCGAAGGCCTGCGCGCCAAAAATGGGAGCCATCGCCAGAATCAAGAGAAAAGTCAGTTTATGTCTCATATTCCTCCTCATTTGCCTTCATCCTACCAAAGGAAGGTGGCGCAGGCGCCCACGATGGCCTCCGCCCCTCGCGCGCCCGCTATGGTATGATCGCCGACATCCCGGTATGCCCCCGCATCCGCCCCCGCAAACCAACGCGCTCGACGCCCTTTACGCTCAGGCCGCCGAGGCCGCGCGCGCCGGCTCCCAGGGATTCTCCTTCGTCACCCGCTTCTTTCCACTCGATTTACGCCGCTCCGCCCACGCCGTCTACTGGTTCTGCTACTACACCCGCCGCCTGGCGAGTCAGGCCGCCACCCCTGATCAGGCCCGCCACGATCTGGACCTGTGGGCCACCCTCGCCAGCGCCGGCATGCGCGGCCAGCTCGCCCGCCATCCCGTGCTGGACGTTTTTCTAGACACCTTGGAGCACCACGCTATCCCCCGCGACCTGCCTCTCGACATGATCGAAGGCGTCCGGATGGATCTAGACCGCCTCCGCTATGACAATTTCTCGCAGCTCCGCGCCCGCTGCCATCGCGTCACCGGCACCGCTCTGGAGATGATGACGCACGTGGTCGGCTTCCGCGGCCCCGCGCTCGAGTATATGGCCGACCTCGGCTTGGCCATCGAGTTGACCGTGCTGCTCCGCGACGTCGGCGAGCATCTGGCCCACGGACGAATCTATCTGCCCCTCGACGAGATGGACGCCTTCGGCTATTCCGAAGCCTCCGCCCAGCAGCACCTCCGCAACGAGGCGTTCCTGAAACTGATGCGCTTCCAAGCGGAGCGCGCGCGCGGTTATTATCAAAGTGCCGAGCCTGGTCTGGCCTTGCTAGACCAGCGAGGCCGTTTTGGAATGAAAGCTGCCTTCGACATGTATCGCAAAACGCTTCGCCACATCGAGGCGTCGCACTTCGACGTCTTTCACCGCCGGCCTGCCATGCCGATGGTGGAACGCGCCTGGATCACCGCCCGCTCCATGGCTGGACCAATTACGCGCAGCCTATGGAGGACCATGAGTGCTTAGCGATCCCGGCCTGTGGGCCGCCATTGCGGTTTCTTTCTTTTTTGCCGCCTTTTTCGTCAAATCCCGACTGAACTATCTGGCGATTCCAAAACTTGCCGCGCGGCCCGCGGGCGCGAACCCGCCCGATTGCATGGTGATCGTGCCTGCGCGCAATGAAGAAGCGAACATCGCACGCGTGGTGAAGAGTTTTCCGCACGACACCGTCATCGTGGTGGACGACCATTCCTCAGACGGCACCGCCGAGGCCGCACGAAAGGCCGGCGCCGGCGTGTTGACTGCGCCTGATCTACTGGGTCAGGCCATCGGAAAATCCAACGCCTGCGCCGCCGGAGCGCGTGTGCTGGAATCCCGCTGGATTCTGTTCGCCGACGCCGACACCTGGTTCGATCCAGGCTTCCTGGACGCCGCCGTGGCCTGCGCCGAGGCCAGCGGCCTGTCGTTTCTGTCCGTCTATCTCAAGTCCGACTTGCCAACGCTCGCCGCGCAAACGCTGGTGCCCTGCGCCGAGGCGCTGTATTTCTGCGGCGTGAATCCGCGTGCCAACCCTGGCGCGGCGTTCAACGGTCAGTGCGTTCTCGCCCGCCGCGAGGCGTATGAGTTCGTTGGCGGACACACCGCCGTCGTCTCGAGCATGATCGAAGACATCAAGCTCGCCGCCCTCGCCGCCCGTCACCGTATGAAGTTCGCCATTGCCCGCACGTCGATGGGCCACATCCGCTATCACACCGATGGCCTGTGGCGCGGGTTCGAGCGCAACGCTTTCCGCTTCGTCATGATCAGCCCTTGGGCAGGCCTCACCATCCTGCTCTCCGCATCGATCGCCGCGCTCTGGCTGCCCGTGCTGGTCTTGCTGCTGTGGGAAAAATTATGGGCGCCCCCCATTGTCTTCGGGCTCCTTCCCTGGGCACTGCTAGGCGCATGGTACCGCAATCCTTTGCGCGCTCTGGTTGCACCCTTCGGCATCTACGGAATGTTTTTCGTCATCCTGAACGGCTTCATTGCCGCCGTCACCGGACGCGAAATCGTATGGAAAGGGAGAGCGCTCTGAACGCGCTACCATAATTTAATTGGCTGACATCGCAATCTTGGACGACGACCTGGATTTCAGGCACTACCTTGAGGATTTTCTCAAGGACGAGGGCGCGCATTCCGTCCGCGCCTTCGCGCATCCCAGGGAATTTTTTGCCGCCTGCGAAGAGCGCGTGCCGGAAATTGTTTTGTTAGACATGAAAATGGGCGACGCGAGCGGCGACCGCGTGCTGGAACAACTGCTGGCGCGCTGGCCCGGTCTCTGCGTCATCGTCGTCACCGGCTATCCGTCGCTCGAAGATATGCGCGCCACCTTCAAGCTGAAGGTGTTCGATTATATCGCAAAGCCGTTTTCGCTCGCGCAGCTCCGCCAGGTGCTGAGCAATGCCGCCGAAGCGTTCGGACTCGGCCGCAGTCCTCACGATCGTCTGCGCGAACGCCTCGGCCACGCGATCAAGATGCTGCGCGTGGAGCGCGACTGGTCCCTCAAGGATCTGGCCCAGCACACCCGCCTCAGCGTCTCGCAGATCAGCGCCATTGAGCGCGGCACCAACATGCCCAGCATGGAAAGCTTCCTGGCTATCGCCAAGGCCTTCGACAGCAAACCGTCCGAAATTCTCTCCGGAATCGATTTCTAACTATGCGCCTGGTGCAGATCACTCATCCTTCTTCGCGCCGCCGCGTGGCGTTGGTGGACGGCTCACGTCTCCGCCTGCTCGCCACCCATCGCTCGGTGTACGCCTTTGCGCAGGCCGCCATCGAAACAGGATGCCGCCTCAAGGACCTGGTCCTCGGCGATGTTTCCGATGTTTCGCTCGATTACGACGAAGTGTACTCGCTCACGACAGACTGGACATTTCTTCCATCCTTCGACCACCCCACGGAGCCGGCCTGCTGCCTGGTTTCCGGCACTGGCCTGACGCATCTGTCCAGCGCGGCGCATCGCGACGCCATGCACGCCGCCGAATCCGTCACCGACAGCATGCGCATGTACCGCCTCGGCGTGGAACAAGGCAAGCCCGCGCCGGGTGAAACAGGCGCTGCGCCGGAGTGGTTCTACAAAGGCACCGGAACCATCGTGCGCGGCCACGGCGCGTATCTGCACGTCCCGAATTTCGCCGAAGATGGCGGCGAAGAGCCGGAGATCGCCGCGCTGTACATCATCGACCACGCCGGTGTTCCACGCCGCTTAGGCATGACGCCCGCCAACGAGTTTTCCGATCACGAAATCGAGAAGCAAAATTATCTGTACCTCGCGCATTCGAAGCTGCGGTCTTGTTCCATCGGCCCGGAGCTGGTGCTGGACCCCGATTTCAGCCTCGTCCGCGGGTCCGTCTCCATTGAACGCGACGGCCGTATTTTGTGGACCCGCCCAATCTCCACCGGAGAGCAGCGCATGTGCCACTCGCTCTCCAACATCGAGCATCATCATTTCAAGTATGAAGCCCACCGCCGTCCCGGCGATGCGCACGTGCATTTTCTCGGCGCGGACGCCTTCAGCTTCGGCGACGGCATCGCATTGGCCGACGGAGACCACATGGCGATCCACTGGGAGGGCTTCGGCCGCGCTCTGCGCAATCCCGTGCGCGTCGATACATCATCGGGCAGAATCGTCTCCGCCGCGGAATTATAGCCCGGAACTTCTGAACCGGGCTACAACATCAACTGGCCGCCGTTGACCTCGATCGTTTCCCCCGCCACATACGCCGCCGCGCCCGACGCGAGAAATGCGATCACGGTGGCGCACTCTTCCGACGTACCGGTGCGGCCCATCGGAATCGCCGCAACGAAATTCTTAATCATCTCCGGCGTCGAAAATACTTCATGAAAGGGTGTATCGATCACGCCGGGCGACACCGCGTTCACGCGCACGCCGTGCGGAGCGAGCTCCTTTGCCAGCGATTTGGTGAACGTAATCAGGCCGCCCTTCGCCGTCGCGTACGCGCCTGCGCCAGGACCTCCGCCATTGCGTCCCGCGATGGAGACGATGTTTATAATCGCGCCCGCCTTCCGCTCAATCATCGACCCTGCCACAGCCTGCGAGCACAACACGGCGCTGGTCAGATTCAGCGCCATGATGTCGTTCCAGCGCTCCTCCGTCAATTCCAGAATGCGCTGGCGCTCGACCAGGGAGCCGGCGTTGTTCACCAGAATATCGATCGGCCCAAGCTTCGCGACCGTCTCGTCCACCAGCGAGCGAATCGCGGCGGATTGGCGCACGTCGGCGCGGATGGCAATCGAGCCCGGGATTTCCGACAGCACTTTCTCCGCGCCCGCTTGGTTGGCGTGATAGCCGATGGCAACCTTCGCACCCAAATCCGCAAACACGCGCGCCGTGGCCGCGCCGATGCCGGAGGACGCACCGGTGATCAGGGCCACTTTGCCCATCAAATCCATGTAGTTTTTCATGTGTTTCAATTTTCACACGCGCAGGAACAGCTTGCGGCGATACATCCAATAGAGAATCACCCAATAAGCCGCCAGCACGAACAGCGCCCGCACAAATGCTTCGGGCTGCGCTCCCAGGATCGGCACAAAAAAGCGTCCGATGTGAATCTGAAACGAGCTGGCCAGGAACGATTCGAACAAATGCGCCATCAGATACGCGGCCATGGAGTTCATGCCGATGACGATCAGCGCGAAGCACCACTCTTCAACCTGGCTGAACAAGGCCAGAAACCAGAAGCACAGGCCTCCGCTAAACAGAGTCCAAGCGGGCGTCCAGATGCGTTTCACGATCGGGCAGACGCCGGTGAAATGCAGCAGCAACCCCGCAGCGAGGCACGCCGAGCCCGCGATCAGCAATTTCCTGACAGGCACCCGAGGAGCTTCCGCCTTCAGCCATTCGCCCGCGATCAGCCCGAGAATCATCGTGCCGAGCGTCGGAATAAAGCTGAGCGTGAGATAGCCGCCGCCGTTCGCGACGAACGGCTTCTCGCGAGGAAACAGGTTGAGGAACCACTGGTCAAACGCGGTGCCAAAGTTGGCATTTTTGTTCCAGTGAGCCATGAATCCCGAGTAGTTGTGCGCAAACTCGATCGGCGTCTGCACCGGATACAGAGCCCACGCCAGCCAGTAGCCGAACAGAATCGCACCGAGCGCGGTCCACTGCCAGCGCGGCGGACGAAAGCCCAACAGGAACAGCACCGGATACCCCAGCCCGATCTGCGTCAGCGTATCTTCAAACGTGAAGTACGTTTGCGTCGCGTGCATCGAGCGCAAGAAGATTCCCAGCGCGACCAACACCAGCGATCGCCACAATGCGTGGCCGAACATTTTCCCAAACGTGCCACCCTTTTTCACACGGCTGGCAATGGAATACGGCAGCGCCACGCCCACCAGGAACGAAAAGCCCGGCTGGATCGTATCGTGCAACGAGCATCCGGCCCATTCGACGTGCGTCTGGTTCCACGCCAGCGCGTTCAACACGAAGTGCCCCGGAAACGCCTGCGCCACCCGCGAAAGCTGCAACACCTCCGCCATCATCAGCAGCATGACGAAGCCGCGGTACGCATCTACGGCCTGATTTCGTGGAGGCATGCTAATCCACTCTGCGCGCATACGCGCTGTAATGCACCGTCACGCTTTCCTTCGCACCCAGCCATCGAAACGCGGGGACGCCGAACAGCGATCCGCGCGCAATCATCGCCCGGCGAGGCTCGGCGAAAGGCGACACGCCAAACTCAATGCCGCGCGTGATCGCCTTGCCGTTCCACGGAGGGAACACGCGGCTGCGGTTTTCCTCCCACAGGCAAATCCAAGGGAAATCAGCCCGTTTCCAGCGATAGCCGAATGCCACGCGCGAAGGCGCATGATACGCCTCGAACGATCCGTGTTCATGAGGCAGGTCCACCAGATGTGCCGTCATTCCCGCAGATTTCGGCGCGGCCGACTGCACGCTCATGTCGATGATCGAGCCGTCTTTCGCCGGCCCATGAGGCCAGGTGAACTCGGCGCCCGGTTGATACGGCTGCGCGTCGCTCAAGTTCGTCTCGTACACTTTCGACCGTGTGGCGCTCAGCTTCAGCGTGGTCACGCCCGGCTCCAGGAACGGAGGCCCCAGCGTTACGTGCTGCGTCCACGCCAGCGGACGATCCATGGCCGTCAGGTTCAGCACCGTCTCGCGGATCTTCACCACGCCTCCGGGCGCAAGTTCGAGTTCACGCTCGAAATCGAGCTGCGCCAGCGGGAGATGCGCGCGCGCGATCATGCGATGGCCAGTCACCGCGATGTCGTACTCCATCACGGACGATTCGCCGTGCACCGTGACGCCCGCCGCGCACTCCGATTCGCTAGGAGGGCCAAAAATATCCAGGCACAGATTGTGCCCCAGAATCCCCGCCAGCAGTTTGCTCTCGGAATTGCTGCCGTATTCCGGATGCATCGCGGCGCTGTACACCGATGGCTCCATCGACGGCCACGGAGGCATCCACAATGGATTGACGCCGGATTTCTTCTCGACAATTTCGGCGATGTGGCCGCCTTCTTTCGAAACGGCGACGATCAGTTCGTCGTTTTCAATCCGTACGAGTTTCCGAGTTGGCATTTTTGGTCCAAATCCAATATGCCCCAACTCCGGCGCCAAGTGTCAGGAGCCCGAATCCGGCGAATTTCCAGCCGGAGGTCAGGAACAGAAATACCCAGCCCGCAAACGCCATCGCGGCCGGTACGGGATAGAGCCACATGCGGAACGGACGCGCGACCTCCGGCCGTTTCCTCCGCAGATAGAGAAGAACCGCGATTTGCGCGATGAACTGTATCACAATGCGCGACGTCACCAGCGCCGTGATCACGTCGTCCAAGGCCCACATCGATGCCAGCATCGACAACCCACCGATCACCAAGAGCGAAACATACGGAAAATCGCCTTTCGGATGCAGCTTGCCGAACGACTTAAAAAAGTCCCCGTTCAGCGCCGCAGCATACGGGATGCGGCTGTAGCCGAACAGCAGTGCAAATACGCTGGCCAGCGCGGTCCACAGCACCAACACCGTCACAATGGACGCCGCGCGCGCGCCGTACAGCTTCGTCATGAAATCGGCAGCGATGAATTTCGAATGCATCGCTTCCCGCCACGGCACCACCGCGATCAGCCCGAGGTTTGTCAGCGAATAAATCCCCGCCACCGCCAGCACGCTGAACACAATCGACCGCGGGATCACGCGCCCTGGATTCCGCACCTCTCCGCCGACGTAGCAGATGTCGTAATAGCCCATGAAATCGTAAATCGCGATCAGCGACGCCGATCCCAGGCCCACCACGAAGCCGAGGGAAAACTTAAACGCGCCGGGAGGAAAGTCGAACACCACGGCGCGGTTGAAATTCGCGAGGCCCGCCACGATGACCCACAGCACCGTGCCCAGCATGCCTATCCACAACAGCACCGTCAAGCGGCCGACGCTGGTGACCTTCCGGTACAGCAGCGCGATGACCAGCAACCCCACCGCCATGCTGACGCCGCGCGTCGCCCACACACCCAGCGGACGAAAGAACGCCACGTATTGCGCGAACCCGATGTAACCGGAGGCAATCTCCAATGGTCCGCTGAAGATGAACTGCCAGATGAACAGAAAGGGCAGCAGGCCGCCTAGCTTTGTGCCTCGGAACGCCTGCTTCAAATAAATGTAGGTGCCGCCGTCGGACGGGATGGATGCCGCGAGTTCGCTCCACACCAGCCCGTCGCAGAGCGCGATGGCCGCGCCCAGCACCCAGCCCAGCATGCACTGCGGTCCGCCCATCGATCCAATGATGAGCGGTATTGTGATGAAAGGGCCTACTCCCACCATATTGCTCATGTTGAGCGCGGTGGCTTCCAGCAGGCCCAGGCCCCTGATCAGATGCGGTTTCGGTTCGATCTACTGCTCCGCGCCGGTACGCGTCGCAGGCTTAGGATCGGGACTGTTCACCGGAATCTTGTAGTTGAAGAATCCGATCATCATTTCCTCGAACGTCTGCTCGCCCCAGTGAACCGTCTTGGTCGGGTCCGGATTGTACTTGTTGTTCGCGGAGTTGTCGTACCACGCCGTAGTATCGATGCGCGTGCCGGCGGGAATCTTGCGCGGCTCGGCGAGGGTGTAGCCCAACTGCCAGTTGAAGTCGTAGTGAGGCACATCCAGCAGCGTTTCCTTGGTGCCGTCCGGATAGGTGATGTCGTACTTATATGCCTTACCGCGCAAGTGCATGTGCGGCGTCATGTCGAGCAGCGTCGCGTCCTCTTTAAAAGTGTACGACGCCGTCGTTTGGTAGTTCGCCTCGCCCGGAGGAATGTTCAAACGGAACTGTACGGTGGACCCGCACAGCGCCCGATACTTCGGGGCGTCCTTGCGGAGGCGCAGCCCGACCACCGATTGATCCACGGCTTCCGTGCCGTTGGTCGTGTAGTGAACCTGCAGCAGGAACTTCGTTCCGGCCTTCGCCAGGAACGCCGTGTCCGGATCCCAGGTGATGCTGGGCACGCCCGGCGCGTAGCCGATCACCATGTCGCTGAACTGCTCGCCGCCGCGCGGATGGCGCTTGCCGTCTGCATCCTGCGCGAACACTAAAATATGATGCACCTGCGCGCGCTGCGAAGGACGCACCTCGGCGGCCTGAATCCAGGTGTCTTCGGTGAAGCCCGGGTCGATGGTGAAATATTGATACCCCACGACGCCGGTCGCCGGAATCTTAAATTCCTTGGGCAGCTTCAGGATCACGTCCGGCTTGCCAATGACCCAGCCTTCGGTGAACGTGGGCAGCTTCGGCAGATCGGCGGCATTGCCTTCCGGCGCGCCCGCGTCCGCCCACTGCGTGAGCGTAGCGATTTCCTGCGCGCTTAGATGCCGGTCGTTCGAAAAGTGATTCACCGCCGTGTTCGCAAACCATGGTGGCATTTCCTTCTTCGCCACGGCTTCCTTAATCGCCTTGGCCCACGGACGCGTTTCGCTGTAGGTACGGAACGCCATCGGGCCGGCTTCGCCCGGACGGTGGCACTCCAGGCAGCGGTTGTAAAGGATCGGCGCGACGTCCTTGGTGAAGGTCGGCGCGTTAGCCGCAAACGCGGCTGCAGACAGGGCAAACAAACAGGCGGCGATGGAGGTCACTTTCATACAGTTATAAACTTAACACGGTTATTGCTTGGTTTTCTGCGGGTCCTTCGCGGCATCGAAAAATTCCTTTTGCAGCCGCGGACTCACATCATCGGCCTTGATCGCGCGCAACGCGCCGGCCACGCTCGCGGCCCAGGCCTTCATGTCAAACTCACCCAGCTCCTTGGTCGCCGGAGCGCCATTGCCCGCGTAGTGATCGGGGAATTTCGCGTACCACCAGATGCCTGTATACACGCTCGCCGGCAGATCCAGGCGATTGCGATCCGCGCCCGACTCTTCACCCGACCGCTCCTGATGCACCAGGTCCGGACGCGACACCATCACATGCGCCGTCTCCGATTCGCCCGCATGATCGTCCGTCTTGGTATGCATCGGGGGACGCCCCGCCGGATAAGGCGCGCGGGAATAAATGTAGACCACGTAATCGTGCGGCGCAGCCATCTGCGACTGCGCGAAATAAGGCAACAGATGATTGTTGCCTCCGTGCCCGTTCACAATCACGATCTTCTTGCATCCGTTGCGCCCCATCTCATCGGTAGTCTCCTGCAACAGATCAAGCTGCATGCGGGCGGAATACGCCATGGTCCCCGGCTCATGTCGGGCTTCGAAGATCTGCCCGAAATAATACTCAGGAAAGACCACCGCGTACTCCTGCTCGACGGCATGGGTCACCACCCAGCGAACGTTGATCAGGTCAGTGCCCAAAGGCAACTGCGGTCCGTGCTTTTCAATAATGCCGAACGGCAATACGCAAGTCTGCTTGGCCTGAGCCACAGCCTTCTGAAAATCCTCCGCGGTAAGCTCTTCCCACTTGGCGGGCAGCCCCTGCCCAAACGCCGCCGCAGCGGCACAAAACAAAATTGCCAGTCTCATCGCGCTCTCCAGGTTAGCGAACCTCGGTCACGGCGCGCGCTACTGAGAAGCAGGCTTGCTGATTATCTTCTCGGGCATCTGGTGATGCACGACGATCGTGCCTTCGACTGTAACCATCCCGTTCGCGCGTCCCCGCGCAGGCGGAGGCAGAGAGCCGACGGCTTGTATGCTGCCGCACTTTTCCTGAGGCCGGAAGTACGCAGCATGGACGCCATAAAGAAACGCCCCGTTAGAGTAACCGTTTGTCCCAGGAACTCGCTGAGATTGGTTTCGCGTCCCCTGATCTCAAGGAGCAGCCGCTACAAGCAACAGGAGCAGAGGCGTTCGACGCACTAGACGCATCACCCTTTTATCGTACAGCAAGCCCTCGCGACCTACAGCCGTTTGGCACGCCCTACAACCCCTGGCGTCAGCCAGGGGAAGCCCCAGCGAACATTGCCATCGGCTCACCCTGACCCTGTACAACGTAACGCACGGCAGCATCCACTGCCGCGCAAGTCAGCAGCCGTCGTGTGCTCCCTTCTCGCGCCCAGCGCAACCGGCGTTCTTCGACCAGGTTCAACTGCCGGCTGGAGTATGCTTTGAAATCCGCAATCGCTCGATTCGGCTGATCAACTCCTCCAACCACGCAGTGGACGTGCGTACTGCGGACGTGCGCCGCGACCAACTGCCAGCCGCGGAAGGCGCAGACCTCCCGAATAGCAGCCAATACTATCGCGGCCGCATCCCGATCGATCCAGTTAGGCTCGTCGCGCAACAGGGACCGCGCGTAACGCTCCAGTCCTGCGTTGGGCGCTCGCGCACCACCGCGATGGTCGCCGCGTGTGCGATCCACCCACCCGCGCGCATCGCCCGGCAGATGGGTGCCATAGCAGCGAAAGGTCAGCAGGTAGGTCACCGCTAATTGAGTGCGCGCGGGGTCCGCGAAATCTCACGCTTTCCCCGCACTCACGCGCGGGGTTGTAGGTGCGAGCTAGGTGTTGGCCGCGTTGCCGACCCCTACAACCCCTGGCGTCAGCCAGGGGGAGGCGCCACCTGCGGCCGTGTCCGCGCTCGCTCCTACTTCACGAACTTATAAACCGTGGTGGTCTTATACTTCCCCCCCGGCTTCAACACCGCCGACGGGAAGTTTGGCTTGTTCGGCGAATCCGGAAAATGCTGCGTCTCTAAACACAGCGCCGACCGCTGCTTGTACACCTGCCCGCCCTTGCCGTGAATCGTGCCGTCCAGAAAATTGCCCGTATAGAACTGCACGCCCGGCTCCGTGGTCCACACTTCCATCACGCGCCCCGACGTGGGCTCCTCCACGCGAGCCGCCAGGCTCAGTTCCCCGCCCTTCTTATTCAGCACCCAATTGTGGTCGTAGCCGCGCCCGAGCTTGATCTGCTCGTCCGCACTACTAATCCGTGCACCGACCGCCGTCGCCTTCGTGAAATCGAACGGCGTTCCGGCCACCATCTGTAGCGTGCCCGTCGGGATCAGGCCGCTATCCACCGGCGTGAAGCGGCTGGCGTTGATGGTCAGCACGTGGTCCAGAATATCGCCCGAGCCTTTCAGGTTGAAATACGAATGATTGGTCAGATTGATCACCGTATCTTTGTCGGTCGTCGCTTCGTAGTCGATTTTCAGCTCATTCGCATCGGTCAGGTGATACACCACGGTCGTCTTCAAATTGCCCGGGAAACCTTCTTCGCCGTCCTTGCTCAAATACGTGAGTTGCAGCCCGCCATCGCTCAACGCCTTCCCCGTCCACACGACCTTATCGAACCCGCGCAGGCCTCCGTGGAGGCAGTTGTCGCCGTCGTTTTTCGGAACCTTATATTGGACACCATTCAACGTGAACTGCGCGTGCCCGATGCGATTCGCGTAGCGCCCCACCAGCGCGCCGAAGTAGGGATTGTCGCCGAGGTACCCGTCCAGCGAATCGAAACCCAGCACCACGTCGCCCATCGCGCCGGTCTTATCCGGGGTCTTCAGCGACACCACGCGGCCCCCGTAGGTCATGATCCGCGCCTCGACGCCGCTCTTATTGGTAAGCGTGAAAATCTGCACCGCCGCACCTTCCTTTGTCTTGCCGAAATCGGCCGCGGTGATCTTCGTCGCCGCGTTCATCGCGGCCGCGCTCAGGAGCAGGGCCGACAGAGCCCGATATGTATTCATAGTTCGTATTATCTTCTAAGAAGTATGCCAACGCTCACTCGTCGTGGATTCGCCTCGCTCGCCGCCTCCGGATTCGCTTACGCGCAGCAGGCCACCGCGCCCAATCCGAACACCGCCGAGCAGCGCCGCGGCACCATGCCGGAGACGCTGCCGTTCGAAGGCCCGCTGACGTTCAAGCGCAGCGACGTCGCGCCGAAAGTCATGCCGTTTCCCATGACGCAGGTGCGCATCACGAAATCCGAGTTCAAAGAAATCGCCGACGCCAACCGCGCCTACATGGATCGGCTGCCCGAAGACCGACTGGTACATAACTTCCGCCGCAACGCGGGACTTGCGTCGTCAGCTACGCCCCTCGGTGGATGGGAAAAATACTCCGGCGCGTCAAGCGAGTTGCGCGGCCACTTCACGGGGCATTATTTATCGGCCTGCGCGCTTGGGTACGCGTCCACCGGCGATGCGGCGATCAAAGCGAAAGGCGACGCCATCGTAGCCGACCTCGCCAAGTGCCAGGCCAGTCTTTCGGAAGGCTATCTGAGCGCGTTTCCCACAGAATGGTTTCAGCGTTTGGACGCGCGCAAGCCGGTCTGGGCGCCTTTTTACACCTATCACAAGATCATGGCGGGCATGCTCGATATGCACACGCTCGCCGGAAACAAGCAGGCGCTGGAAGTGGTGCAAGGCATGGCCGCGTGGGCCGACGCGTACACCGCTTCGAAATCCGAAGCGCACATGCAGGACATTCTCAACACCGAATACGGAGGCATGAACGAGGTTCTCTACAACCTGCACCTGGTCACCGGCGACGAACGCTGGGCCCGCGCCGGCGACCGGTTCACGAAGAAAGTCTTCTTCAATCCCTTAGCTCTGCGCCGCGATGAACTCCGCGGTCTGCACGTGAATACGCACATCCCGCAGGTGATCGGTGCGGCGCGGCGGTATCAAGTCTCCGGAGACATGCGCTTCCACGACGTTGCGGATTATTTCTGGCATGAAGTGGTCGAAGCCCGCAGCTATGTGACAACGGGCACCAGTAACGGCGAAGGCTGGCTCGCGCCTCCGCGCATGCTGGCAGCGGAGCTGAAGCGCGACGTCTCCACTGCCGAATGCTGCTGCTCGTACAACATGCTCAAGCTCACGCGCGACCTCTATTCCTGGTCGGCCGACCCGCGCTACTTCGATTATTACGAGCGCGCGCTCTACAACCACCGCCTCGGCACGATCCGCACCGACACCGGCGCGACGCAGTATTATTTGTCGCTGACGCCCGGAGCGTGGAAGACATTCGGCTCCGAGGACCAGTCGTTTTGGTGCTGCACGGGCACGGGAGTCGAAGAGTATTCGAAGCTCAACGACAGCATTTATTGGAAGGACGCGCGCGGAGTGTACGTGAACCTGTTTATCGCGTCCGAGTTGAACTGGGCCGAAAAAGGTTTCCGCCTAAAGCAGCAAACCACGTTTCCCGACGTTCCATCCACAACGCTGCTGATCACTGCCGACAAGGCAGTGGCTCTGGCACTGAATCTGCGCATTCCCGAATGGTGTTCGGACGCGGCGGTGAAGGTCAACGGCAAACGCACCGACGCGTCGGCGAGCCCCGGCAGTTATTTAACCCTCAACCGCCTTTGGAAGACCGGCGACCGCATTGAGATGGAATTGCCGATGCAACTCCGCACGGAGGCGATGCCTGACGATGTGCTCACGCAGGCCGTTCTATACGGACCCATCGTGCTGGCCGCTGACCTTGGCATCAAGGGCCTGCGCCCGAATCTGTTGACGGGCGTCAGCGTCCCGCGCGTCGATTCGGTAGGCGCGGTGAAAATTCCCGCGCTCGATTTCGCCGCGATCAAGCCCGGCGCGAAGCCTTTAGAGTTTCAAATGGGCGCGCAGCAGCTGATGCCTTTGAACCGCATCTTTGATCGCCGCTATACGGTCTACTTCCAGCGTCCGGCGTAGAACACGTACTGGCTGCCCTTGCGGTCCCAGCGCGGTTCGATATAGCGGGCCTTCGGGCGTGGAACCTTTTCCCAATGCCCGGCATGCCACACGTGCCGCCCGCCTTCGTAGCCCCAGAATCCCGCGATCCAGAACTGGCCCGGCTCCGGCGGAAGCCCGCGTTTTTCTTCGAGCGCGGGCGGAGGAGGCACCGGCGCAAAGTAAACAGGCTTCTCGCGAGCCACCAGCGAAACCGCGACGAACAACAGCGGCAGCAATTTCTTCATAAACATTATTCTACTGAACGGCGACCGTCGGGAAGCGGAAGTTCACCATTTCCGGTCGCGATACTCCGGCCAATCGCTGAGGATTTTTTCCACCACCGCATGACCCACGCGCCACGCGGATTCAAGCGCCGGATAGTAGCCCGTATAGCCGCTGGTCTTGTTCTGATCCAGGCTCTCCGCGGGCGAATGGCCTGGCACCGGCTGATCGTAATCGCTGGCGGTACGCAGCACCAGCACGCGGTTCAGATCGACGCGTCCGGCACGAGCCAGGAAGGTGAGCGATTGCAGCGTGCCCGTGTCCTCCATCCCGGTGGTGACGTAGTTGCCCTTGCCTTCGGTGTGATACTTCACCCAATCGTTTGCCCAGTCGCTGAGCAATTTGCCGTGCCAAAAAGTGCTGCTGGAGAGCGTATCGCCTTTCAGCACGAAGGGCGGACGGCGCGCCGCGGGCGACGTGAACTGCTCGCGCTCAGCGCGCATTTTGTCGTCGTCGGGCAGCTTCATGTCTTTCGTCAGCCGAAACGCCCAATCAACGATAGCGGGATTCAAGCGATACATCTCGCCATTGTCCGCGCCTTTGGGTTGTTCGTACGGAACCGACTTGCGCAGCGGCACGAAGCCGGTTTTCCAATCTTTCGGAATTTCGCGCGCGTCGATTTCGTGCCCCAAGTCGCCGTCGACCACATATTCGGCCCACGCGGCGGAGCCGAGTGACGCGTCCAATGGATCGACGCCCGCGATTCCCGCTACTACCCAGTAGGCCTTTGTCAGATCGAAGCGCGGGTCGAGGCCCAGCGCCATGATGGTGGACGCGGCCTTCGCGGTACCTACGCCTGTCAGCACGCCCAGCAAGCCTTTGTCGTTCATGCGCAGGTCGTGATACCCCTGCGGAAACGGAATGATGCGGTCCAGGTGGTCGCGCTCTACCCAATATTGATATTCGCCGGGCTGGTCGCCGGTGTCCGCGCCGCGCTCGAACATCGCCACCACCACCACCTTCACGGGGATCGGCTGGGCGAAGGCGACTGCGGACATCAACAAAAGGGCGTAGCGCATCTCAAGAATCTTAGCGCATACTACGAGGATGAAACTTTCGCGGCGCGCGTTGCTCGCGCAGGCCCCTTTGCTGGGCGCGGCAGCGGCACAAACTCAAACGGCGCCGAAACCCAACATCATTGTCATCATCTCCGACCAGTTCCGCGCGGATTGCATCGGCGCGATGGGATTGAACCCGATGGGGCTGACGCCGAACATCGACCAGATGGCGGCGGAAGGATGCCTGTTCCGCTCGGCATTTTGCAATCAGCCTGTGTGTGCGCCCGCACGGGCCAGCATGTTCACGGGGCAGTATCCGTCAAAGCACGGAGTTTGGCACAACGGACCCGGGTTACGCGCGGACGCCGTGGCGCTGGCCGCAACACTGAAGCAGGCGGGCTATTCCACCAATTACATCGGCAAGTGGCACCTGATGCCCGGCGAAGGCCTGACGGCGGAGCAGCGCCGTGGCTGGGTGCCTCCGCAGCATCGCGGCGGATTCGCCGATTTGTGGGAAGCGTCGAACGAGCTCGAGTTCACCTCGCACGCCTATGAAGGCGCGATGTACGACAACGACGGCAAGGCGATCACGTTTTCCGGCCAGTACCGCACGGATTTCATGACTGGCCGCGCGAAGCGGTTCTTGCGGTCGGCCAAGGGTCCGTTCCTGCTGACGCTGTCTTACCTGGAGGTCCATCATCAGAACGATAAAGACACGTACGATCCGCCGAAGGAGTTCGCGGGCCGCTATCCGAATCCGTTCATCCCGCAGGATCTGCGTCCCCTGCCGGGATCGTGGCCAAGCCAGCTTTCGGACTACTTCGCGTGCGTCGCCAAGATGGACGCCGAAGTCGGCGAGATTCGCAGGACGCTGGCCGAAACGGGCCTGGACCGCAACACCATCGTCGTGTTCTTGAGCGATCACGGCTGCCACTTCAAGACGCGCAATACGGAGTATAAGCGCAGTCCGCACGACAGCTCGATTCACATTCCGATGGTGATCTGCGGGCCTGGATTCAACCGCTCGACGCAAATCAACGAACTAGTGAGCCAGGTGGATTTGATGCCGACGCTGCTGGACGCCGCGGGCGTGGCGGTTCCGTCCACTGTGCAGGGTCACAGCATTGTGCCTTTATTGGATCGCAAGCCATGGCGCAATGAAGTGTACTTCGAAATGGCGGAGTTCGTCACCGGACGCGGCCTGCGCACGCCTCAATACACGTACGCCGTCGCCGCGCCAAAGACGCCAGCATGGAAGATGGCTCCGTCCGCCGACAGGTATGTAGAATACGCGCTCTACGATTTGTACGCAGATCCCTTCCAACACGTGAACCTGGCAGGGCGCGCGACTCATAAGACCGTGTCGGAGGAATTACGCGGGCGTCTGCTGACGCGCATTAAGGACGCAAGCGGCGCCACTCCGGCAATCGATCCGGCGTGGTTCCCGTATAGTTGAATCCGCCGGCTACGATTCCTTCTTCACCGCATGCCCGCCGAATTCGTTGCGCGTCACGTTCAGCAGGCGATCGGCGAAATGCTCCTGATCGTGCGTGGTAAACCTCTGATAGAGGGCTATGTTCATCACCGGAGTGGACACTCCCAGGTCGATGGCTTCCTTTGCCGTCCAGCGGCCCTCGCCGGAATCGGCGACATAGGGCGCGATGTCTTGGAGCGTCGGATTCTTCTTCAGCGCGTCGGCCATCAAATCCAGCAGCCAGGAGCGCACTACGCTGCCGTAGCGCCAAATCTCCGTCACCTGTTGCAGGTCGATCGCGAAGTCCTTCTTGGCGCGGATCAGGTCCAGGCCCTCCGCGTAAGACTGCATCAGCGCGTACTCGATGCCGTTGTGCACCATCTTGGTGAAATGCCCCGCGCCCGCCGGGCCGACGTGTCCCCAGCCCTTGTCCGCTGCTGGCGCCAGCGCTTCAAAGATCGGCGTCAGCCGCTCCACCGCCGCCTTTTCGCCGCCGATCATCAGGCTGTAACCTTCCTTCAGGCCCCAGATGCCGCCGCTGGTGCCCGCGTCGATAAATTCGAAGCCTTTGGTCTTCAGGTCCGCGGCGCGACGCTGCGAATCCTTATAATTCGAGTTGCCCCCGTCGATGATCGTGTCGCCCGGAGACAGCAGCGGCAATAATTTCGCGATGGTCTGATCGACCGGATCGCCCGACGGCACCATCATCCAGATGGCGCGCGGCGCGGCCAGTTGCTTCACCATCGAGGCGAGCGAATCCGCCGGCTTTGCGCCTGTTTGGGCCGCCCGCTTGACCGCCGCGGGGTCCAAGTCGAATGCAACAATCTGATGACCGGCGAGTTGCCACCGCTCCGTCATGTAGCCGCCCATTTTTCCTAATCCAATGACGCCAAGTTCCATGAGCCATTAGAGGCGGACGGACGTGAAAAGTTTCTTATACTTTTTGGGGCGTGGGATGCACGTACGGCGACCGGTACGGACGTGCGAGAAGGCGATTTGCCTCCTCATCGCCCATGACGCGCTGATTGGCCGCGTCCCAATGCAGCGTCCGGCCCAGCTTCATGGCGATATTGGCCAAAATGCAGCTTGCGGTGGAGATGTGCGCTTGTTCGATATCCGCCACGGGTTTCGAGCGCTTGTCGATGGCGTTCAAAAAGTCGCGCATATGCGCGCGGATGGCCGGGGCGACGTGGCGTTCCAGGTCTTTCTCGGTGCGATCTTCCGGATACTGCTCGAATTCGAACGTGACGTCCTTGTGAACGGGGGTGCCTTTTTCGGGAATAAAATCGTAGCCCATCACGCTCACCTTCAGCGTGCCTTTTTCGCCGTAAAACGTCGAGGCCCACGGATACGCCGGATCGGGCGCGGCGCCATAGCTGCGCATATTCCAGTTGCACTGAATGTCGCCGTAATCGAAGGTGGCGCACTGCGTATCAGCGATGTTCGCTTTGCTCGCCTTGTCCACTAAGATGCCTCCGGCCGACGAAATACTCTTGGGCCAGCCCAGTTCCAGCATCCAGCGCGTCATATCGAACATGTGGATGCACATGTCGCCCATGATGCCGTTGCCGTACTCCATGAACGCGCGCCAACTGCGCGGATGCGTCAGCGCACAATATGGACGCATGGGCGCGGGCCCGGTCCACATTTCGTAATCGAGATAGGCGGGCGGCGCAGTATCGGGCGGATTCGTGGTCGCGCGCATGTGATAGTAACAGCACATATCGACTTGCGCGATCTTTCCCAGCGCTCCGGTCTTGATGTAACGGTCGCGCGCTTCCACCAAATGTGGAGTGCTGCGGCGCTGCGTCCCGGCCTGCACCACGCGTCCGTACTTGCGCGCGGCAGCCACCATCGATTGCCCTTCAACGATATCCACGCTGATCGGCTTCTGCACCCAGACGTCCAGGCCCGCCTGCACGGCGGCGATCATCGGCAGCGCATGCCAGTGGTCGGGCGTGTCGATCAAGACCAGGTCCAGATCTCTTTGCCGCAGCATCTCCCGATAGTCGGAGTAGGTGCGCGGCTTCTTTTTCGATGCCTGGCGCGTCGAGACCAACTCGGCAGCCTCGGAAACCATGTTGCGATCGACGTCGCACAGCGACACGACTTCGACGGGCGACACCTGCACCAGCCGCAGCAGGTCCGATTTCCCATACCAGCCGGAGCCGATCAGGCCGACGCGGCGCACTTTGTCATCGGCAAACGCAATCGCGGAACTGGAGGCGCCCAGGGCCAGCCCAGCTTTGAGGAGATCACGGCGTGTCATTCGAATGAGTCTAGCTTATTTAGTACAATCGCGATTTGCCCCTCCGAGTAAACAACGAACCAGTCGCGGATGAGATTCTCCGCGAAGAATACCGCAGTTTGCGTCTGCGCATGATCGACGCGATGCCCAATGAAGACCCCGCACTGCTGGAACAGCGCGCGCGCGAATGGGCTCGCGACAACGTCATCGAGCGCCTGCTGTTGAAACAGGCCGCGCAGGCGGACGACCAACCCGTGCCGCCGGAGGTGATCGAAAAAGCGCGCGAAAAAGCAGGCGACCGCGCCGAGGATCTCGTCCTGCAATTCAAAATCGAGCGCCTTGCCGTGCGCCACGCGGGCCGCATCTCCTCGCCGCGCCACAAAGACGTGGTCGAATATTACCGTCAGCATCGTGCGGAGATGACGATTCCCGAAGCGCTGCGCGCGTCACACATTCTGAAGCAGGTGGACGAGACGCATCCTGAGGCGGACGCGCTGGCCGCGATCCGCGCGGCGGAAGAGCGCCTGAAAGCGGGCGAGCCTTTTGAAACGCTGGCCGACGAAGCCTCCGATTGCCCCGGCAGCGGGGGCGATTTGGGCTGGTTCCCGCGTGGAGAAATGGTGCCGGAGTTTGAGGCGGTTGTGTTCGCCATGCAGGCAGGGCAGGTGAGCCCCATTTTTCGCAGCCCCTTCGGCTTCCACATCGCGAAAGTGTTGGCGCGCAGCGGCGAGCGCACAGCGTCGTTTGAAGAAGCCAAGCCGCAGATCGAGGCTCACCTGATGCGCGAAAAACATCAGAAGGCCCTGGAGCGGTTCTGCGATTACCTGCGCGCGCGTGCCGTCGTGGAAGAAATGTGACGAGGATGCATGAAGCGCGAATTTGAGCTTTACGCCCCCAAGGGTCCGCATCCCTGCTGCGCGCCGACCGTGCATCGCGCGGGCCTGCTGAAAATCGCGGCAAATCCGTTTGAGCGAACCGCCAAAGGATCCACCGATGGCATGGTGAAGCTCGACGGAGGCGCGTTTTTGATGGGCACCAATTCCGACGAAGGCTTCGCCGCCGATGGGGAAGGCCCAGTACGCGAAGTCACGGTCAGCGCGTTCTACATGGACCTGGCTCCGGTGACCAACGCGCAATTCGCGGAGTTCACGCGCGCCACCGGCCACATCACCGAATCGGAGCGCTTCGGCTGGTCGTTCGTATTTCAGGGCCACATCGCGGAACCGCGCATCGTCGAGGATACCGTGCTCGCCGTGCCGTGGTGGTGCAAGGTTCCAGGCGCCAATTGGAAACATCCCGAGGGTCCGGACGCCAGCGTCGCGGCGCGCGACGATTATCCGGTGACGCACGTTTCCTGGCACGACGCGCTGGCCTACGCGCAGTGGGCGGGCAAGCGCCTGCCTACCGAGGCGGAGTGGGAATACGCCGCGCGCGGAGGCCTGGAGCAGAAGCGCTACGCCTGGGGCGACGATCTGATGCCCGAAGGCCGCCACGTCTGCAATATCTTCCAAGGCGAATTTCCGATGCACGACACGGCTGAGGATGGCTACGCCGGCACGTGTCCCGTGAAGGCGTTCCGGGCAAATGGTTACGGTCTATTTTCCACCGCCGGCAATACGTGGGAATGGTGCGCGGATTGGTTCCACGCATCGTTTCATTTGGTCGCCGGACGCGACAACCCCACCGGGCCCGCCAAAGGCCGCGCGCGCGTGATGCGAGGGGGCTCGTATCTATGCCACGAATCGTACTGCAACCGCTATCGCGTGGCCGCGCGAACATCCAACACCCCGGATAGCGCAACCACAAACATCGGCTTCCGCTGTGTCCGCGACGTTACTGCTTAAGCGTGCCCTTTTGCTTGGCGATGTCGATCAGCGTGGGATAGAACTGCACGAATGTCGATTCCACCGCGCCATGCTGCTCATGGCAGGAATAGCAATTGGCCGTCATCGGGATCAGCTTCGCCGTGTCCCCTTTTTCGAAGCCGAAGAACCCCCAGCCGCCCTTAAACCGCGCCGAATCCTTCACGTGGACCTCCACCGCGGAGAGCGCTGTCTGGATGTGGCCGCCTTTATTGATCGAAACGTTGCTATCGGATTTACGAACCTCCAACACCAGCACCGTTTTTTCGGGCCACGAGCCCGTTTTGACGAACGCTTTGTAAGCCTCGGGCGAGGCGAAGACATTGTCGAAGTTGGGTTCGCCCTGCGTGGGTTGCGCGTAGGTCATCCCGAGGCCGGAGCTCAGGAAAACCCACTCGCGATAATCGGCCGGGAATCGCATCTGGCCGTCGGCGGTGTACTGCGGATCCGCGGCGAACCCGGAGCAGGCGAGCAGAAGCAGAACAGACAGTTTCATTTGGTCTTTTTGTAAGGACGTTTTCTTTTCTCAATTGTTCCGCGGCATTTTGCCGCACCGCAGGAACAGGGAGTGACCTCGCTCAGGTCGGAAAAATTGTAGTCGATGGTCAATTCCTCGCCCTTCTTGATTTCGCGGAGGCTCATATAGAGGACGTGGCCTTTCAACACCCGGCTGATCAGGTTGGGTTCGCAGCTATGGTTGATGATCTCGGCACCGCTGCCTCCGCGCGCGCCGTCGAGTGTCCAGTAGTTATCCACCGCGAACAGATACGTGTAGGTGCCGCTCTCGATCGCGGCGGCCTGCTTCCGGTTCAGACGCAGGCCGGTGTACTCGATCACCTTGCGGTTCTTGGGAATCGGCTCATATGCGTAGACGCCGTAGCGGTGAATTTTCGACGGCCGGATGCGGATATCGAAGCAGGCGTGTTCCGGATCGATGCGGGGCTCGCGTACAGGTTGCATGAGAATTGAATGTAGGAATTGTAGCGTATACACTGAAGCCCATGGACGGAGGGCTTCCGGTTTTCAAATATCATCCTGTCAATCGACCGCGAGCCGACCGCATGTGTTTTCCGTTGCCCCCATTGCCAAAAATATCTGGCCTACACGGACATGTCCTAATGGAACGTTTGTTTACCGGCTCCCCGCCAGCCTTTGTGAAAACCCGCCCCCGTCGAAAATCTCCACCGG
>Ga0209698_10000551_pt1 | contig 42783 bp, 38 predicted proteins | sample LitLauG_LLR_2012_FD_187203 | JGI IMG/M metagenome (GOLD analysis project Ga0209698, IMG submission 187203) | Freshwater sediment microbial communities from Pennsylvania, USA - Little Laurel Run_MetaG_LLR_2012 (SPAdes) (version 2) | ecosystem: Environmental > Aquatic > Freshwater > Creek >... | reverse complement strand
CGATTTCGCGGATACCCACCTGCTGGCCGGCGAAGACGTGGCTGAAGCTGATCTTGCGCTTGCCGATGCAGATGCGCCCGCAATGAGTCACGGTGATCGACGATCGTCTGGCCGCGCTGGGCTACCGGCCGGGCGTTGTGCATGCCCTGCGCGCATCGCTTTATCAGTTCCGCGAGTTCGACTGGGTCGCTGCGCAGAGCGAAATGGATCGCGCTCTGCAGTTGGCGCCCACGGACGAGATCGTGCTGACCTCCGCGGGCTGGTGTCGACGGGCCTGGGACGTGGGGAAGAAGCGCTTCGGTATCTGCGCACCGGACTGCGCGAGGATCCGATCAACTACGGCCTTGCCGATTCGTTGCAGGGGACTCTGCTGTACATGGGACGGTTTCGAGAAGCCCTGGAGCAGGGGCGGCGGGTGCTCGAGATGCAGCCGAACGACACCTGGGGGACGTTCTTCCTCGGCGAAACGGCGCTCGCACTGGGCGATCATAAGACTGCTCTGGAATCATTCGAGCGCCTGGGACGTCTCGACGCAGGGTTCGGCCATGCCCGGCTTGCCGGGCTTGCCGCCGTTCACTTCGCGATGGGCCACCAGCCGGAATCGGATCGATTCATGCGCCAACTCGAGCGCGAGGCCGTCGGAGAGGATGCGTATCTCGTCGCCAAGGCGCACGCATATCGCCACGAGCTCGATGCGGCATTCCGGTGGCTCGCGCGCGCCCGCGACCAAAAAGACATGATGGTCGCCATGGGACCCGGCGACCCGGCGTTCGCCCCCTATGTCGACGAGCCTCGGTATCGTGCATGGCTCGCCGGCCTGTATCCGCCGAACCCTTCAATCGGGCGCCCGGGCGACTCGAGCGGGAACAGGGTGACGCAATGACCCCTACCGTGGAACTTGATGTCGGCAAGCGGTCCCGTGACGTTCAGTCTTCATGGTGGCTTGGATTACTGGCTCGGCCGAATCACGCGATCCGGCGACTCTTCGTACGGCGGGGAATAGATCACGAGTATTTTGGCCGGCTCATCGCTCACCACCGTAATAACGTGCATAACGCCGGCCGAGAAAAAACAACAGTCTCCTGCGCCAAGTTCACAGCGCTGGCCGTCGACTTCGGCCATGGCCCGGCCCTCTAGCATGTAGCAAACCTGCTCGATCCCCGGGTGTGCGTGCGGCAGCGCTCCTTTGCCCTTCTCAACGGTCCCGTGCAAGACTTCCAGTTGCTGTGCTCCGACGGTCTCACGACCAATAAGTCGCCTGTTCAGCGTTCCGACATGGTTGGCTGGGTGATATGCGGGTACATCCTGAAGACGAACAAAGTAGCGTTTCTGAGCCATGCCAATGTCCCCTTGCGAGGCTGACAGCCTTGCCGAATACCTCGCGATCAAGAATCGGAGGCTTGAGATGCGCACCTTTCTGCTCGCGGCTTCGCTAGTTCTTCTCGCGCCGACCAATGCGGGCGCCACCGTGCCCGAAGTGAGGCTGACATTGCCCAAGTCCGGCGTGGCGAAGATTGCGTTTGTCGTCTCGGACAACGCGACCCTGATCGACATCGCCGGCCCGATGCAGACGTTCGATCAGGTGCAGTCGCCCGGGACGACCGGATTTCAGACCTTCACGGTCTCGGAGACACGTAAGCCGATCAAGGCGGGCACGGTGACCATCGTGCCGGACTACGCCTTCGCCGATGCGCCGGACGCCGATATCGTTGTCGTGGGCGCGCAGACCGGCGCCTCCGAGGCTTACCTGGGCTATCTGCGGCGCATGGCGGGCCGGGGCAAGCTGATGCTTTCGGTTTGCACCGGGGTGTCCAAATTCGCAGCTGCCGGACTGCTCGACGGGCGGGACGCCACCAGCCATCACGATTACATCGATGAGTTCCAAAAGAGCTATCCCAAGGTGCATTTCCTGAGGGATCTGCCCTACGTCCACAGCGCGCCTTTGATCTACACCGCCGGCGGCGAGACCTCGGGGATCGAGTTGGCGCTGCATGTCATCGAGCTCTATTTCGATCACGACGTGGCGGTGAAGACCGCCCGCTACATGGAGTATCGCGGGCCGGCCTGGCAGAGGTGAGGGTCTGCCTCCGGAAACGGGCGCGAACGGGGAGGAGCGGTCGCCCTTTCGGTCATCGCGTTCTCATGACCGCGGGCACTCAGAACGAGTATCCGAACGAAGTCACGACGTTCCAGTCGTTGGAGCGCGCGCTCTCCGCCGGCCGGTTGTCATAGCTGTCTTCGAACGAGACCTGGACGAAGAAATCGCTGAGCAACTCGTGTTTGATCTTGAGCGAGGCCTCACCGCGTACCCGCCCCCCTTCGTTCAGGCTTGGCAGAAGGCTCAAGTTCGCACTGACGTTCGTCTTCGGGTGATCCCAACGAAATATCAGCAGGTCCGTTGTGAGCGGCGCCCAGATGCTCTGCCGGTGCTCCCCGTTGGACCCGGTTTCGGTCGATCCGGCCACTCCAATGCCAACGCGCCACTCGATGCCCTGGCGCTGCACGAAGTAGTGGCCGACGGTCTGGCTGAGCTGGGTGCGCAGGTCGAGACCGAGTTCTTCGTTGCGGGCGAACTGGAGGGAGGATTCCCGATAGTAATGATCCGGAAGAAACGCGTCGAAGGCGAGGACCAGCGAGTCCCGCTGTGTGGACGTGCCCGTGCTCTGGCGGGTGGTCTGGCTTTCGAGCGAGAGCTTCCACTCCCGCTGCGAAGTGCGGGTGCCCACAACGCCGGAAAAGTCCACCGACTGCACGCCGCTCGCCGACGTGTAGCTGTAGCCCAGGCTCACATTGCCCTCGAGGCGGTCGAGCCAGGTCTCGCCGGCAAAGATCCGTCTGAGCTGAACGACCTCGAGTATCGGTAGCTCGACCGCAAGGGGTGGCTGTCCCGGTTCGCTGCTGAGCAGCCGGATCGCTCCGGGCCTCGACGCAGGCTCCGGGGCCGTGCCGTTCAGACGTCGGCCGTCCACAAGCTCGATCTGCAGCTGCTGCGTGGTGGTGAGCGAAACGATATGCGTCCAATCGAGATAGATCGTGCCAATGTGATCGGTCTTCACTTGCAGCTGGCCGGATTCGAGTTTCTTGACATCCCCCGTGATGTGATCGCCGTTATCGAGCACGATGACGTCCGTTTTCGCGGCATGCGCCGGACCAGCCAAAGAAGCCAGTGCCAGGGCGACGGCCGCGAGTTGCACCAACCCTGCCACCGTGCCCGATGTTCTTCCGGTTTTCGTTCGCCAGATGGTTGAAGTTGATTTTGCGCAGCCTCGCATCGTGATCTGCCCCTCGATTACACTTTCTGCACGGTGTGTAGCACGGTTTGATTCGGATCGTGGCGGTCGCGACGCCGACCGGGGCTTCTATCGGGGAGCATCATTGAGCGCCGCCGCGAGGAGCGCAAGGAGAAAAACGACATGGGGCAAAGGACCGTGGGGGCCATCATGCTGGCTGCACTGCTGATGACCGCCTGCTCGGGTCCGGCGGGCGTCGGCTCCGCCGCGGGCGCTGTGGCAGGCTCGCCCCTGGCCGGCACGAGCTGGGATCTGCAGGCGCTCGGCGAGGAGACCGTACCACGCATGCCCGCCGTGACCCTGAATTTCGCTCTGGACGGCCAGATCAGCGGCAACGACGGATGCAACCAGTACCAGGGCTCCTACACCATCGAGGTCGGCTCGATCACGATGGCCCGCAACCTGATGGGGACCTTGATCGCCTGCCCGGATCCGATCGATGCGCGCGCCCGCGCGTATCTCTGGGCACTGCGGGAAGCGGCGCATTTCACGATCGACGGATCGACTCTGAGCCTGCAGGACGTGGCGGGGCGCCGCCTGGCCACCTTCATGCCGGCGATCACATCACCGGCCGACGTCGACTGGGAAGTCATCGCCTACAACAACGGCCAGCAGGGCGTCGTCAGCGTGCTGAGCGGCGCCCGGGTCAGCGCCAGTTTCGGCAACGATGGCCGCGTCACCGGCAGCGCCGGCTGCAACCAGTATTTCGCCGCTTACAAGCTGGACGGCCACGCCATCCGCATCGGAGTGGCCGCTACGACCCGCAAGTACTGTCCGGAGCCGGAAGGCCTGATGGAGCAGGAAGGCTTGTATCTCGAAGCGCTGAAATCGTCCTCCTCGTTCCGCTTGAACGGCGATAGACTCGAACTGCGCACGGCCGACGGAGCGACCGCGGTGACCCTGCACCGGAGTGCCGGCGAGTGATGATCGCGGGCGAAGGACAAGTTTGAATCTGCAGCAGAATCTCCCCAAGACCGTTTTCGGAGTCCTGTTCATCGGGGCACTGATCGCCGCTTCGTTCTGGATTCTGCGGCCGTTTCTTCCCGCGCTGATATGGGCCACGACGATCGTCGTGGCCACTTGGCCGTTGATGCTGCGGGTGCAGGCGTCGCTGTGGGGCCGCCGGTCGCTCGCGGTGCTCGTGATGACTTTGCTGCTGCTGTTCGCGTTTTTCGTTCCGCTCCTAATCGCCGTCGATTCGATCGTCCAGAACGCGGAGGCGATTTCCAATTGGGCCAGATCGCTGGCGTCGGTGACGATCCCTGCGCCGCCGGATTGGGTGGACAGCGTGCCGCTGGTCGGACGGAAAATGGCCAACGCGTGGCGGCAGTTCGCAGCCAGCGGCCCCGAGGAGCTGGCGGCCCGGATCGCTCCCTACCAGGAGCAGGCCACGCATTGGATACTGGCACAGCTGGGTGGGGCCGGCGCCCGGGTCGCCGAGTTCGTCCTCACGGTCATCATCGCCGGGGTGCTGTATTCGTCGGGCGAAGATGTGACCGGGGAGGTGCGCCGTTTCGCCCGCCGCCTGGCCAGCCAGCACGGCGACGACGCGGTGACCCTGGCGGGGCAGGCGATCCGCGGCGTTGCATTGGGCGTGGTCGTCACCGCGCTGGTCCAGTCCGTGCTGGGCGGGATCGGCGTTGCCATCGCCGGGGTTCCGTTCGCGATCGTGCTGACGGCCGCCATGTTTCTGCTCGCGATCGTGCAGATAGGTCCGCTGCCGGTGCTGCTGATCTGCGTCGGTTGGCTTTACTGGAATGGCGCAACCGGCTGGGCCGTCGCGCTGCTGGTCTGGAGCGTGCTGGTGGACCGGCTCAACAGCGTCCTGCTTCCGATCCTGGTCCGGCGCGGTGTCGATCTGTCTCTCCTGCTCGTGCTCGTCGGGGTCATCGGCGGACTGATCTCGTTCGGCCTGGTCGGCATCTTTGTCGGGCCGGTGGTTCTGGCCGTGTCGTCCAAGCTGCTCGATGCCTGGGTTTCGCGCAGCCCGGAGGATGGCTCCACGATGTGATGCGCGGGCAGGTGCTTGCGCATCGTTCACTTCTTGCGCCGCTTCGCAGCGGTCCGGGGCCTTTGCGATGCCGGCAAGCCCACGAACGCGACCGCCTCGAGCAGCATCGCATTTTCCAGCGCCATGCGACCGAGCTGCCGCTCCAGTTCGCGAATGCGCTGCGTTGCCTCGGCCAGTTCCGAAACAGGCACCGTCTGGTGGGCCGGATTGACCGCACCGCGCTTTCCCGTCCGGCGGCCGCCCGCTTCAGTCACGGCGGGCGGCTTGTGGACGGATTTTCGTCGGGTCACTGTTTGGATTCTGGTTGCCATCAAACCTGCCTCGATATCCGGATCCGCGAATCGAAAGGCTCGGATGCCTGCCGACTTACGAGTCCTCGGAGTCCTGACGGTCCTGCCTCGCCAGTCTGCCGCCGACCAGCTGGGCTACGACCACCGCGATGTAGAACTGTCCGAACACCGCCTCCAGCATCGCGAACGCGGATGCCGGGGCGCGCATGGGGGTGATATCGCCGTACCCCATGGTCGTTAGCGTCACGACGCTGAAGTAGTTGAACACCGCGGTCCGCCCGTGCCAGTCCGAAAGCGACGCCGCGAACGCGGGTGCCATCGTGAAGGAATCCGGTACCAGACTGTCCGTGAGGGCATACAGCGCCGACCAGGCGGCGCCGGCGATCAGGTAGCCGCTCACGGCGCCCAGAACGTCATCAGCGCCCACGGCGCTCTTCCTGAAGATGTTCCCCAGGATCACCGCGACGGCGTAACCGAGGAAAGCGGTCAACAGCAAATAGTGGACCACGGTGAGCAGCAGCTGGTAGGGCTGCGAAAACGGAAGGTACCTGACCAGGTTGCTCGAGATGGCCATCACGGCGACGGCGAGCGCCAAGATCCGGTGACGCCGATGCTCGAACACCACCAGCAGGACCGCGAGCGTGATCACGCCTACCAGGATGTCGGAAAGAACCCGCCCGCCCGTCAAGCCATGGGCGGTTGACTGCCCGACGTACAGGCAGCTCAAGGTGACGAGCAGAACCAGGTGCTTGTTCCGATTCAACCAGCTCACGTCAGTGCCCCGTCTCCTCGCTTCGGATCGTCGCCGCCACATCCCGGCTGATCTTCATCAAGGCGCGCCCGTGCGCCGCAGCCAGCGCGTCGTATCCGCTTTCCTTGACCGCCTCGCGCGCGACGAGCTGACCGCGCGCCACCGCATCGTGAGGACCGAATACCGTCCAGGCGGCTTCGACGGTGGCGGCCTCGCCGGGAACGGAGACGAAGCTGCGGATATCGATCGCCACGCGGTACTTGACGTTGGCCAGCGAATCGTGCGGGAACATGACCGTGGAAACCCCGAGCAGTCCGCCCAGATCGGAGGCGATCGCGCGCGGAATCGCGCTGTTCAGAGGCTCAGCCCAGCGCGTGTCGTCGAGCAGGGCCACGCGGTTGGGAGCGACCTGGATAACGAACTGCGGCCGGTCCACGGCGGGCGGCACGGACACAGGGCCGACGGCCACCGCGTACGCGCCGGCGCCGTTGGGCACATTGGCCTTTTCCGGCCCCTGGTCGCCCGCAAGGGTGTAGTAACGCACCGGCGGCGAGGAGCCGCAGCCTGCTGCCAGCAGCAGCACTGCGACAGCGACCGCTCGGTGCAAAACGGGCACGCATTTCATGGTCAGTTCCCCTTCTTGCCGCGGACGAGCGATTCGGGCTGTTTCTCCAGGGTTTCGGCGAGCAGGCGCACGGCCTCGGCGGCTCGCGCGAGCTCGCTCAAGGCCTGGCGGACCTCGACGAGCTGGGGCGAATCGGACCCCAGAGTGAGCTTGGCAGCGTCCAGCGTCTGGTGCGCATCGACCAGCACGGCGCTGAGGTCGGGCGCGACCTCGCCGTTGATCTGCTTCACCAGCAGGTCCGTGTTCTCCAGTGTGCGATTGAGCGTTTGCAGGACCTGCCGGGCGTCGTTGGCAAGCTCCTGGACCGGCACGCGCTCGATCTTCTTCGCGATCTGCGAGATCGTCTCCTGCAGCTGTTGCAGACTGCCCGCCGTGGTGGGTATCTCCGGCGGCGTGCTGGCGTGGTTGACCTTGGCGCCCGGTGCGTTCGGAAAGCGATCGAAGGCGACGTAAAGCTGTCCGGTGACCAGGTTTCCGGTGCGAAGCTGCGCGCGATAACCCTGTTGAACGAGATTGTCGAGCAGGTGCTCGGTGGCTCCCGGGACACTCTGGTCCGTGACCGCGCCCGCGCGATAGCGCGCCCGCAAGCGGTCGGGATACACGTCGATCGTGATCGGAAAGCGCAGGCGTTTCGCCGCCGGATCGTACTCGAGGTTGATCGCTCTCACTTCGCCGATCAGCAGACCGTTGAAATCGACCGGCGCCCCCGGCGAGAGGCCGCGCAGCGAATCCGAAAAGTACAGCACGAAGCTTTTCCGGTTAAGGTCCGGACGCTTCATCGCCTGCACCCGGTCCGCGGCCAGGGTGAACTTCGTGCCGGCGCTGGCCTGCGGCCCCCCCGTCTCGTCTTCAAAAGCGATGCCTCCGGCCAGGATGGCGGCGACCGATTCCGTTTGCACGCGCACGCCGTTGGCGTCCAGCGTCATGTCGACGCCGCTTGCATGCCAGAATCGCGTGTCGGTCGTGACATAGCGCTCGTATGGCGAGTCGATGAACATCCGGAATGTCACGCCCTTGCCGTCGGCGTCCAGATCGAATGCGATGACGCGTCCGACCTGGATGTGGCGAAAGTAGATGGGGGAGCCGACATCCAGCGAGCCGATGTCGTTGCCGTGCAGGACGAACTCCCTACCCGGAACGTCGGACGTGACGATCGGGGGCACCTCCAGACCGGTGAAGTCGAAGCGCGGCTCGTTCGATCTTCCGACATCGATTCCGAGGTACGCGCCGGAGAACAGCGTGCCCAGTCCCGAGATGCCGCCGGCCCCCACCCGTGGGCGCACCACCCAGAACCGGGTGTCCTTGACCAGGTACTTTGCCGCCGGCTTGGTGAATTCGGTCTTGATGATGACGCGCTTGTCATCATCGGAGACGGTCACGGTCCGGACCTCGCCGATGTCGACATCCTTGTACTTGATCTTGGTCTTGCCGGCCTCGATGCCCTGTGCGGTGGCGAAGGTGATGGTCACGGTGGGACCATGTTCGAGGATCGCCTTGACCGCGAGCCATCCGCCGATCAATGCGGCAACGATGGGGATGACCCAGACCAGCTGCGGCCTGAAGCGACCGGACGCTTCGATGACAGCCTCCGGCAGCTCGCCGTCCTGACGATGTTTCGTAAGCTCATCCATTTTTCGCTCGCATGGGATCCCAGATCAGGCGCGGATCGAACGACATGGCCGCCAACATCGTGAGCACCACCACCGCGCCAAAGGCCACCGCACCCGGACCGGCCGTGATCGTCGCCAGCGACTGCAGTTGCACGAGCGCCGCCATGAGGGTCACCACGTAGATGTCGAGCATCGACCAGCGCCCGACGAATTCGACCAGCCGGTACAGCTTGGCGCGCTGGCGGGGCTGCCAGGTCGAATGCCGCTGGACCGAGACCAGCAGCAAGGTCAGCGCGATCAACTTCATCAGCGGCACGGTGATGCTGGCGAAGAACACCAGCACCGCCAGCGGCCAGTCCCCGCTCGTCCACAGGTACACGACGCCGCTCAGGATCGTGTCGCGCTCGGACCCGAACAGCGAATTGGTGTTCATGATCGGCAGCACGTTGGCCGGGATGTACATGATGGCGGCGGCGATCATCAGGGCCCAGGTGCGCGCGACGCTGCCGTGCTTGCGCAGGTGCAACGGGTTGCCGCAGCGTGGGCAGTGGGCGTGTGCGTCGACCCGTCCCGCACGGCTGATCAGGCCGCAGGTGTGGCAGACCAGCCAACCTGCATCGGCGGCCGTGACCGCGGCCCCGTTCATCGCCGAAGCGGAAGCTGGCGTCATGACCCGGCGCCACAGTTCGCGCGGATCAAAGGAGGCCGCCATCGCCGGCATCGCAATGACCAGACCGCAGATGGACCAGAGCGCGATGCCCGGCACGACGCGCGCCAGGCTGTGAAGCTTCACCACCGAGACCAGAACGCCCAGCATGAAGACTTCGACCATGGCCCAGGGCCTGACGTGGCCAAGAAAGGTGAGAACCTGGGGTACGCCGGGCAGCATGCGTCCCCACCGCAACGGGACCAGCAGATAGAGCATGGCGGCCAATTGAGCCGCAGGGATCAGGATGGTCGTCAGGAACATCAGCGCCGCGATCTCGGGCACGCTTTCGCGCAGCAGCGTACGTACTGCGCCGATCAGCGTGGTCGTGATGACGTTGCCGTTGATCTCCAGCCGGATCAGGGGAAATGCATTGGCCAGGATGAACAGGCTGACCGCGGTCAGCGTGTAGGCGAGCGTGCGTTCGGAGCTCCCGGGCGAACTTCTGTAGAGCACGGCACCGCAGCGCCCACAGCGGACCGCGCCCGCACCTTGCGGAGCCCGCTGCAGCAAGTCGCATTCGTGACAGGCGATGAGTTCATTCGTGCTCATACCGTTGGATCCGGGGGCTCGTGACCTGCGGCAGCGGACCGATCCTCAGGCAGGCTATCGAACCCCGATCGGCTTGACTATCCGGAAACCGCCATCCGGCGCCTGCGTGCCTGAGGGTGTGCCGTCCCTTATTGCCCTAAAGGTCAATGGCGCGCGGCCGGACGCGGTGTCAGTATTGGCAAGCGTTCACCGCGATGGTTTGGGGAGGGCATGCGATCCGAGGCTGTTGCAAGTCGCCGCCCCGAGTTGGCCGGCCCCGTTGTCTTTCACCGAACGAAACTCGGTGGGACCGCAGGGGCGACGGCCCCCGGCAGCGCGCAAACGGAGCTGTTTCCGGCGGGTCTCGTCGCAACCGTCCAGTCGCGGGACATCGACGATCTGAGCGCCGCGGCAGTGGGCTGGAACCGGGAGTGCACGCAGCTTCGGGCCGGACGGTTTTTCGGGAAGATCTCCGTCGCGCACACCGCCAACATGCAAATGGGCCGGGTCTCGTGGAACACCGCGGTTCAGGCGAGGGGGCGGGCGCCGGCGGGCACCCGCGCCATCGCCGTGCCGATCGGATCCGACCCGGCGCCCAGTTTTTACGGGGCGGTCGTGGGTGCCAAGGAGATCGTGACGGAGCAGGAAGGCACCGAGGTCGACTTTCGCGGCGCGGCGACCTGCGATTTCCTGTTGATGTCGATCGGCATCAATCTGCTGCAGAAATGCGCTGCGGCACTGTGGGGCGAGCCGTTCGAGTCCCGCATCATCGATGGGCGAATCAATCTCGGCAGTGTCGCGGCTCGAAGCCGCCTCGCGCACAGCTGGTCCTCGCTCTTCGCCAGAGTGCAGCGCGATCCGTCGGCGCTGTCCAATCCGCACGTGGCCCGGCTGGTCGAGCAGAACGTGATCAACGCGCTATTGGGTGCCGCAGGCCCGCCTCAAGGTCGATCCTTGCCGGCCCGACGCCAGGTCCTCGCCCGGCGTGCCGAGGAGTTCATCCGGGGCCGAATCGATGCGCCAGTGACGCTTTCAGAGGTGTGCAACTGGGTCGGCGCCAGCGAACGGTCCTTGCATCTGGGATTTCTCGAGCGATTCGGAATGTCGCCCATGGCCTATTTGAAGGTGCTGCGCCTGAACGAGGTGCGGCGCCATTTGCGGGACGCGGCTCCGGGCACCTCGGTGACCGATGTGGCGATGCGCTCGGGTTTCCAGCATCTGGGACGCTTCGCGACGGACTACGGCCGTTTCTTCGGTGAATGGCCCTCGGCCACGCTGCGACATCGCACGCAGTGATTTCATCGAGGGTTTCGAGAAGTCCATCGATCCGGGGACGGATCGTTTCGCCTATTGGACCAAGGTCCAATTACCTCGCAACAGGCGAAGACTCTAAGCTGCATCGAGGGTTTTGGGCCGCGGTTTCGACCGGGTTCCTGCACGTTCGGGGCGAAGGGAAAGAGTGTTCGCAAAGTCATTTCTTGCGCGAGGTAGGGTGCAGATCATGGCAATGAAGGCATTGAAATCCGGCGTTTCCCTCCTCGCGGCCGGCGCGTGCACGCTCGCGGCCTCCAGCGCGACGGCGGCGCAGCCCGACATGTTCGATGGGGATTGGCATTTTTCCCTGAGTCCTTATCTATGGATTCCGACCATCTACAGCACGGCGAACCTTCCTCTTCCTCCCCCGCTGGGTGGAACGGTCAATCTGGAAGTGAAGCCGAACAAGTATCTGAGCGACATCAAGTTCGGAAGCCTGTTCGAGGGTGCGGCGCGAAAGGGGGACTGGGTTGTCGGGACGGACGTGATGTACATGAAACTCGGAGGGAGCAAATCGACGGTCAAGAGTCTGACGGGACCCGGCGGCGTGGTCGTGATTCCCACGACTTCGTACGTCAACGGATCCATAAAGGTCGGAATCGTGGGCCTCGTGGGCGGACGCACGGTGATGCACAACGAATACGGCAACCTCGAGCTGATTGCGGGGGTGCGCTACGCGGACGTGACCGCCAAGGCCGATCTGGCCTTGTCCGTGGGGCCGATCAGCGAGCATGCCAGTCCCAGCCACTCGAGAAGCGTGACGGACGGAATCGGGGGCGTCCAGGGTGCCTGGGAACTGGGCGACGGACACAAGTGGTATCTGCCGTACGAAGCCGATTATGGCGGCGCCTCCGACAATACAACCTACAACCTCCAGGCGGGAGTCGGGTATCGGATGGGTTGGGGCAACCTGCTGGCCGGATGGCGCGACCTCAAGTACAAGTTCAGCGGCAAGAATGTGGAAGACATTCGCTTCAGCGGGCCTTTGATCGCTGCGACCTTCCAGTGGTAGCGCGCGGGCTTTCCGCCGGGGCCAATCGCTCGGATCGTCCCGCCCGGGCGCTCCGATCCACTCGCGCGTAAAGCCCGGACGCTCCTGCAGGGTATCGCGGCGATCGGTGGCGCGTCGGCACTGTCCGGTGGGACGCATCGTTCTCCTTCGCACCCAAGCCCGACTGGAATTGCTGGCTTCTCGCTGCTTCGCACCAACCGAGCTCGCGGCTTCCATGCATCTCGATGGATGCCGCGCGAATTTGGAATTGTGTCCGCTCGAAGCGATGCGAGCATCTGTCATCGAGACTTCCTGATGAGCGTTGTGGAACCGCGAGTTGCATCCCCGTGGGCCCGACGAGCGACGACAGGGGGCTTTGATGCAGAAGACTTCCCACCTGGTGATCGCGTGCCTGCTGTTGGGCAGCCTGGCTGGCAACGGCGCGCAGGCAGGCAGTGCGATCGTCGGCGTGAATGTCTACGACAAGGGATTCGTTTCCCTGGCAGCCCGCAACGCCGACATCAAGCGACTGGCGGACAGCGGCGTGCAGACGATCCGGATCGACCTGGGTACCGACATCGCCTGCATTGTCCAGGCCTTTCAGCACGGCATCGGCTCGGTGGTCGTCGTGGTTCCATCATCGGGTTCCAAGGTCAGGGCGAAGGCCCCGCGGACGCAGGTACCGCTGTCTGAAATCAATCCGCAGCAATTTGCGGACTGGCTCAAGCCGGTGCTGGACCGGCTGGATGCGGCGGGGGTGCGCTTGACCGCCATCGAGCTGGGCAACGAGATCAACACGCCAGGCTTCAACGCCGATGTTCCCACCCCGGGCACGGGGCGCGTGCTGGGGCTGTCGGATCTGAAGAACCCCAACGATCCGGAAGGCCGCGCGGTCGCCGACAGCTATCGCGCCTACCTGAGGATCCTCGAGGCGCTTAAGGAGCTGCGCGACCAGACCAAACTGAACAACACGACGCCGATCATCTCGGCCGGGCTGGCGGACTGGGGTCTGCCGTCGCCAAGATCCTGGAACAAGCAGCTTGGCGTGAGCCTGCCGGATACGCTGGCGTTCCTGCGCCAGAACGGCCTGGACCGGCTGGTGGACGGCTATGGCGTGCACGTCTATCCGAGCGGCGATCGGCACCGGTCGATCGGGAGCCGCATTGCATCGCTCGAACGGTACGTGTTGTCGGAGTGCCGGCAGGACACGAAGCCGTGCTGGCTGACTGAATGGGGATTCTCGAACCCCAGTCGATCCTGCCCGATCGACGATGCGGCGCGAAGGGAGGCGATCGAGGCGCAGCGCAGCGCCTTCAAGCAGTTCGTCGATCAAGGGCGGCTGGCCGCTCTCATCTATTCCGAATGGACCGGACTGCCCGGCAAAAAGGACGAAGCGGCCGCCATTTTCCGTTGCGGCGGGCTGACTGACGCGGGCCGGGTAGCCCTGGGTCCGATGTGAGGGTCGATGGCCCCGGGCCCGGTCGCACAATCGGATACAGGATTTTCAAAATCGGAACAATGCGGGCGGGGCGCAACCGTTCGCGTCGGGGTAGCATCCGCGTATCGGGGGCCGGATCAGGGGCTCGTATGACGACCTTTCTTCCTGCACGCATCCGGGCGGCGTTTCGTATTTCGCTGCTCGGGTCGACCTGCCTGGTAGCGGCGTCCTGCTACGACAACAACAACAACTACACCTACACGCCGTACTACCGCGATTTCGGCGTCGTGGTGGCCGATTTCGACGGCGATGGCACTTTGGATGTCGCGGTGGCGCAGGAATACGTCAACGGTCAGGAGCCGGAGACCGGTTTCGTGGCGGTCTACCTGCAGACCGCGCCGGGCACGTTCGCCGCCCCCGTGCGATACCCGATCGCTGTGGAACCGTGGGCGCTGGCCGCCGGTGACCTGGACGGAACCGGTCATGTCGACCTGGTCGCCGTCACTCCCAACGCCGTGCCCGGCAACGCGGCGAGCGGACAGATCTCGATTCTTCACCACGACCCGAGTCATCCGGGCGCGTTCCTGTCCGCCCAGATCCTGGCCACCGGAGGCGGTGGCGACGCGGTGGCGATCGCAGACGTCACGGGCGACGGGCATGCCGATATCGTCGTCGCCGACGGCAATACGACCTTTGCGCACGCCATACTGTTCGCACAGAGCGCAACGACCCCGGGGACCTTCGCCGCGCCCGTCTCGCTGAGCCTGGGCGCCAACCGCGGGTCGAACGACGTGACGATCCACGACATGGACGGCGACGGCCGCAACGACATCGTGCTCGCGGTCACCGACGGGGCGGCGATCCTCTACGACAATGGCGCCGGGGGCTTCCTGGCACCGGTGCTGATATCCGGCGGAATCATCCCGCAGGGGATCGCAGTGGCCGATGTGGACGGAGACGGCCGGCCGGACATCGTGGTGGCCAATGCCGGCTACCGGCCCGTTGGAGGCGTGGGCGGCGCCAGCGTGACGATCCTGCGCCAGACCGTCGCCGGCAGCTTCACCGCGTCCAGCGTCACGGTGCCCGATGGTGCCGTGCAGCCGGTGATCACCGACCTGAACCACGATGGCCTGCCTGACATCGCCGTGTTGTCGTTCCAGGGGTACTACTATCCGACACAAGTCACCGTGCTGTTGCAATCGGCGACCAGCCGCGGCACTTTCGCGCTGACGAGCGGCTACAGCACGACGATCGGGGGCACCTTCATGGCTGCGGGCGACATCAACGGCGACGGCTACACGGATCTGGTCGTCGACAATCCGGCCAGCGTGTTGCTGCAGCAGCCGTCGGCGCCGGGAACGTTCGCAGCGCCCAGCGCGCTGTAGCGGCCTCAGGCCGTTTCGACCGGCAGCCCCAGTTCGTGCCAGGCGAGCATCCCGCCTTTCAGGTTCGACACGTCTTCGAAACCCAGGCTGGTCAGAATCGCCGCGGCGGTCGAGCTGCGTACGCCGGACCGGCACACGACGACCACGCGCTGCTCCTTGCCCGGTCCGAACTCGGAGGCGCGATCGGCCAGCGTGCGCAGCGGAATCAGGATGGCTCCCGGAATATGGCCGAGTTCGCCGTGAAACTCGCTGTCCTCTCGCACGTCGATCACCAGCGGAGGCGGTTGCCGCGCCAGCATCTGGCCCAGCGCGCGCGGCGGGATCTGGCGCACGTCGCTAAGCTGCGCGAGCGTCGGAAAATTCACCGCGTCGTCGTCCAGCGCCGATTGGTTCGGCTGGAGCACTTCCTGCACCCGGTCCGGCAGCGGCAGCTTCAGCGCCGCCATCAGTTCGACGTACCCCTCGCGGGTCTGCCCGGCCAGCCGCGGGTTCAGGCGCCGCTCCTGCCCGATCGTCGACATCGTGTTGCCGCGGTAATCGTGGGCCGGTAGGACGAGCGTGTGCTCCGGCAGGCAGAACAGCTTCTCGACGATGCTGTCGAACTGGGCTGCGGCGTCGCCGCCCGCGAAATCGGCGCGCCCGGTTCCGCGGATCAACAGCGTATCGCCGGTGAACACCGTGTCGTTCACCACGATGCACAGGCTGTCCGGCGTGTGTCCGGGGGTCGCCAGAAACCGCAGCGTCAGCGTGCCGAGCGCCAGCGTGTCGCCGTCGGAAACGTGGTGGTCGACCCTCGGCGCCGGCGCGTTTCGGTGCATCAGCACGGCGGCGCCGGTCAGATCGCCGAGCTCGAAGCACCCGGTGCGGTGGTCGGCGTGGGTGTGGGTGTCGATCGCGGCCTGAAGCTTGAGGTGCAGGTAGGCGAGCATCGCCAGGTAGCGGTCGATATGGTCACGCACCGGGTCGATCAGCACGGCGAGGCGGTCGCGCTCGCAGGCGACCAGGTAGGTCTTGCACTTGCCCCGATTCAGTTCCCTGAGCAGCATCCGATCCCCATCACCTGGTTGAACGACGGCCGCACCGAGCCGGCATCCGGTCTCCGCTCAGGGGCGCGACGGACCAGTACCCGCGCGCCAGTCCCGATACAGGTCGATATCGATGCCGTCGGGATTGTTCAGCTGCCCGGGCGCCTTGCCGGGCCGATCAGTGATGCCGTACTGCCAGATGATCTTCTTGGTCTGACGGTCGATCACGATCACCCGGTGCCGGTAATCGTCGTTCAGGATCACGTCGCCGTCGGGCAGCTCCAAAGCGAGCGATGGATGATCCAGCATGCCCTCGCCGTCCTTCACGTGGTAGTCCCACGTGACCTTGCGGCGCTTCGGATCGAAAACGATCACGCGGCCCGGCTTGCTGTAATCGGCAACGATCACCTGGCCGTCGTGCGTGGGCATCGAATCGGACGGGTAGCGCAGTCCGAACGCCGGAATGGCCCACACCAGGTGCCCGTCGCGGGTCAGCCGCGATATCCAAGCGCCCGTGATCTCGGTGACCAGGATGTCGCCGCCCTCCAGTTCGACCGCGCCGTTGGGCAGTCCGAGGTGCCTGGGGGGATCGTGCCGACAACCCGGGTCCTTGGTCCAGTGGCTGGCGCTCAACCCGCCCCACTGCGCCTTGATGGAAGACGTGGCGCGGTCCAGGAAAAGGACCCGGCAGTTGCGGATGTCGGACACCAGGATCGTGCCGTCGAGGAGCACGTGCGTGTCATCGGGGTAGTTCAGGTATCCGGGCGCGCTGCCGGCGATATCCGGCATCCCGTAGCTCCACACCAATTGGCGCCGATCGTAGTCGATCAGGTGGATGTCGTGGTTGTCCTCCTCGCTGATGGCCAGCAGGTGGCCGTCCGGCGAGAAGAACACATCATCGTTGTCGTGATAGATCTTCAGGTCGGGCGAATCGAACTGCCACACGATCCGCTTGTCGGGCGCAACCTCGATCAGGCGGTTGTTGCGCCGGTCGGCGATCACGATCGGGTAGGGCAGCGGTTTGCCCCAGGTCGGGGGCGGCGATTTCGGGCTGCCGGTCACCGGCGGAGGGGCGGCCGGGTCCGGCCCGGCAGCCGCTGCGCCCACCGCCAGCACTGGCAGCAGGGCCCACAGCAAGGCACGCGATCCTGCAACGCTGCAATGACCAACGATTCGCACGCGGCTCTCCGTTTTCAGAGGATGGAATTATCCGCCGATCGCTTCCGCTCCGGGGGCACGGTGCAAGGCGGCGCAAGAAGTGATAATCAGTACCCAGAGCGCTCCATGACCCTCGTAACCGTAAGCGGCGCCGAACTCGCATTCGGCATGACGCCTCTGCTCGACCGGGCCGATCTGTCGGTCGGCGTCGGCGAACGCATCGGACTGATCGGGCGCAACGGCAGCGGCAAGACCTCGCTGCTGACCGCCATCGCCGGCCGCATCGCCCTGGACGACGGCGAGGTCCGCCGGCGCGACGGCCTGCGCATCGTGACCGTGGAGCAGGAGCCCGAGCTCCCCGCGGCCGGAACGCTGCGCGCGGCCCTGGTGGTGCGTGGAGCCCTGGGGGAACTGCACGACGAGCGCGAGCGCTGGCACATCGAGGCGCGGCTGATCGAGCAGTTGCATCGCTTCGGGCTGTCCGAGCAGCTCGAACCGGCGCGCCTGTCGGGCGGAGAACGCAAGCGCGCGGCGCTGGCGCTGGCGTTCGCGCTGCAGCCCGACCTGCTGTTGCTGGACGAACCGACCAATCACCTGGATATCGAAGGCATCGAGCAGCTGGAGACCTTGCTGAACGACGAGCAACGGGGCAGCCGCGCCGCCATCGTGATCACGCACGACCGCCGTTTTCTGGATCGCATCGCGACCCGCATCGTCGAGCTCGATCGTGGCGTGCTGCGCTCGTATCCCGGCAATTTCGCCGCCTACGAGTCGCGTCGCGCCGACGAGCTGGCCACCGAGGAAACGGCCAGACGCCGCTTCGACCGGTTTTGGGCCCAGGAGGAAGCGTGGATCCGCAAAGGCATCGAAGCGCGCCGCACGCGCAACGCGGGGCGCGTGGCACGGCTGGAGGCGTTGCGGCGCGCGCGCGGCGAGCGGCGTGCGCGCCAGGGGGAAATCCGGATCCAGGTCGATGCGGGCGAGCGCTCCGGGCGCCTGGTGGCCGAACTGGAGGGCGTAAGCAAGAGCTACGGCGAGCGCGTCCTGGTCGACCGGCTGTCGCTGAGGCTGATGCGGGGCGACCGGCTGGCGCTGATCGGGCCCAACGGCGCGGGCAAGAGCACGCTCGTGCGCCTGATTCTCGGAACGCTGGCGCCGGACTCCGGTGCCGTGCGCCTGGGCACGAACCTGCAGATTGCCTATTTCGACCAGTTGCGTGAGCGCCTCGATCCGGATCTGACGCTGGCCCAGACCATCGCGCCGGGGTCGGACTGGATCGAGGTCGCGGGCGTGCGCAAGCACGTGACGGGTTACCTGGCGGATTTCCTGTTTTCGCCGCAGCGCGCGCAGGCGCCGGTGCATACGCTGTCCGGGGGCGAGCGCAACCGCCTGCTGCTGGCTCGCCTGTTCGCGCGCCCCTCCAATCTGCTGGTGCTCGATGAGCCGACCAACGATCTGGATATCGAGTCCCTGGAGCTGCTCGAGGCCGCGCTGGCCGAGTACGCGGGCACCCTGATCCTGGTGTCGCACGACCGGGCGTTGCTGGACAACGTGGCCACGCAGTCGTGGGTGGCCGAGGGCGGCGGAGCGTGGAAGGAATACGCCGGGGGCTACTCGGACTGGCTGGCGCAGCGCCTGTCGCCGGAGAACGCCGAGCGCACGGCACCGCAGAAGGGCGCCGAGCCGGTCGCCGCCGCAAACGTCCCGATACGGACGCGGCCGCGCCTCTCGTACAAGGAGCGGCGCGAACTGCAAGCCTTGCCGTCCCTGATCGAATCGCTCGAGCAGGAGCAAAGCGTGCTGCATGCCGGCATGGCCGCCGCCGACTACCACCGCAAGGGCGGCGCTCAGATTCAGCAGGACCGCGCCCGGTTGGAGCAGATCGAAGGCGAGCTGGCGCGCTGCTTCGCGCGTTGGGCGGACCTCGAAGCCCGCGACGCCTCTGGCCAGGCGCCCTGACCGCCCGGCAGTGCGGTGGAGCGGGGCCGATTGCCGCGCCCGGCGCCTTGATGTCAGTAGAGCGTCTGTTCGAACCGCGCCTCGACGGGGCCAGCGGCGCTGGGGGAGCGCACCTGCACGATGATCACGTACGGCGTATTGCGCTTGAACTGCACGTAGTTGCCGTAACTCGCCGCGTACGGGATCGGCTCGAGCGCCTTGGAGGTCCGGTCCGTCGCGCCGGCGACGGCCTGCTCGATGCGGACGGCGACCTGCGCATCGGTGATCGGCGCCTGGCTGGCGTGGTCCTGCAGCGACACGTTCAGGTGATAGTAATCGGAACCTTTGGGAACGCCGCCGTGCATCGAGCGCTCGACCGAGCCGCTGGGATAGGCGAGCAGGGATTGGGCCGAGACAATCCCCAGGAATACGTCCATGTTGCCCGCGACCGCGTGGTTCGGACCCTTGTCGGAGATTGCCGGCGATGGCGATTTGCCGGCGGAAGTGCGGGCGACTTCCGAGCTGGTGGCGTATTTCGGGTCGAACATGTACAGGATGGCGCTCTTGAGCTCGGTATCCGTCAGGTCGGCCTCGCCGCCGCGCGCCGGCATGCCGCCATGCCCGTGCACCGCCGAACGGACCAGGTAATCGACGCCGTTCTTCATGCGCGGCAGCCAGGCCTGGCGGTCGCCGATTCGCGGCGCGCCGTTCAGTCCGTCCTGGTGGCACTTGACGCACTGCCCCTTGACGACCTGTTCGCCGCTGCGCTCGCCGGCGGCGGTGACGCTGACCGGCTCGATCCAGTGGCCCCCGGACTGGTTCACCATGTAGGTGATCGCCCGGCTGATCTCCACGTCGGTCAAGTTCGGGTTTCCACCGTGGGATGGCATGCGCCGGATGCCCGCCAGGGCGTGCTGCGTCAGGCTGGTCAGGCCCTGGGAGGCGCGCTTGCTCCAGGCCTTCCGGTCGCCGATGATCGGTGCGCCGTTGGCGCCGGTTGCATGGCACTTCACGCATACGGCTTCGACCACCTGCTTCCCGCTCAGGGCGGCGATGCGGGCGGATGCCGGGCCGGTTTCCGAGGTCGTCGCGGGCGCCGGCGCGGAGGCGTCCGTTCCCGCCAGCACCGCGGCCGGCGCCGCCGCCAGCATGGCGATGCAGAGGCAGCGGAGCCGCTTCGCGGCGCGCGTGCGGGGCTCTGCCATCCAAGTCCTACTCATGATTCTCTCCTTCATGAAGCGAAGCGCGTCCGCGGCCTCAGGCCGCGGCCTCGTCGGTCCACGGCGACAGCACCTGCAGCGATACCAGCAGCAGCACGAACGGAGCGACCAGCACCGATGCGGCCGCCAGCAGTCCTTCGCGCCCGAACACCTCCGGCTCGTAGGCCAGCAGCCCCTTGCCGGTCTTCGAGATCTCCTGGCCTCCGATCACGACGTTGTAGCGCATCATCAGCACCGCGAACATCACGAGCACCGCGCAGGTCGTGAGCGCGAGCACAAGCGCGCGCCCGCCGGTGCCGCGCCAGATCAGGAAGCTCAGGGTCAGCAGCGGAACGATCGAGCCGAGCCCGAACTGCAGCACGAAGAACGGCACGACCAGCGGGCCGAACACGAACTGGCGGATGACCTCGATACCCTCCCGGCTGCGATACATCAGGCTGGCGAACTCGACGCCCTCGAGAAGCAGCGCCAGGATCAGGAAGCTCCACAGCGTGACCGCAAGCCCCTTCATGCACGCCATGTCGATCGGCACCTTGCGCAGCTTGCAGCTGAGCACGTACGTGACGATCACCAGCGCCGTGCCGGAGATGACGGCCGAGAACAGGAAGATCGGCGGCATCAGGTCCGAGCTCCACCACTCGCGCGACTTGAGCGAACCGAACACGAATCCGACGTAGCCGTGCAGCCCGAAGGCGGCCGGAATGCCGATCACCGCCAGCGCGTAGATCCATTTGTGGTCGTAGCGCATCGCGTGGTCGGACAGATCGTCGGACCCCAGCGCGATCAGCCGGAATGCCCAGCGCGCCGGCCGCCACCCGGTCTTGCCGAGCTGGACGAACTGCGGGCGGAACACGAACCAGTTCTCCAGCATCAGCAGGACCACGTAGAAGGCGGCCGCGTAGCCGAAAATGGCGAAGGCCGAGGTCAGGTGCGGCGTGATCATCGCGTTGAATGCGCGCTCCGGGTGGCCCAGGTGCAGCAGCAACGGCAGCGGCACGCACACCATCAGGCACAGCGCCAGCAGCATCGCGAACTTGGACACCACCTTGAACTGCCGCATCCCGAACACGTGATACAGGGCCGACACGATGAACGCACCGGCCACGAGACCGGTCAGGTAGGGATAAACGACGATCAGCACGGACCAGGGGATCACCGTCTCGTTCGGATACACGTAGCCGCTGAAGGGGGCGGCCTGAAACAGCGGGTCCACTAGCTCACCTCCTTGTCGATGCCGATGTAGAACACGTTCGGGCCATTGCCGGTCTCGGGCTTGAGCACCTGGACTCGGTTGTCCTGCAGGAAATGGCTGACCGGGCTTTCCTTGTCGTTCAGGTCGCCGAAGAGGCGCGCCTGCACCGGGCAGACCTCGACGCACGCCGGCTGCAACCCCTTGACGACGCGGTGGTAGCACCAGGTGCACTTGTCGGTGACGCCCTTGGCGTGGTTGAAGAAGCGCGCACCGTACGGGCAGGCCTGCACGCAATACTGGCAGCCGATGCAGTACTTGTGGTCGATCAGGACCGCACCGTCCTTGGTCTTGTAGGTGGCGCCGGTCGGGCACACCTGCACGCACGACGGGTGGGTGCAGTGGTTGCACAGCTTCGGCACGAAGAAGGCCTTCTCGACCTTGGCGTCCTCGTAGCGGTTGGCGAAGCGGTACTTGGTTTCCGAACCGGCCGCCTCGATGTTGACCGGATCGGCCTGCGTATCGACGCGCGGCTTGTCCTCGCCTTCCAGGTAGACGTAGCGCTCGACCCAGGTGCGGAAGTGGTGGGCGTCCAGCGCCACGCCGTTTTCGCGCTTGCACGCTTCCACGCAGCGCAGGCAGCCGATGCAGCGGGTTGCATCCACCGCATAAGCCCACCGGTGCTTGGTCCAGTCGAAGCCCTTGGCCGGGAACTCGCCGGCGCCCGGGGCTTCCTTGCCGGCGGCCTTGCCGGCCGAGGCCAGCAGCGTGCCCACGCCGGCAACCGCTCCGGCACAGGCGGCGCCGCGTCCCAGGTCGCGCAGGAAGATGCGCCGGGCCTGCCGTGAGGAATCATCGCTCGGGTTCATCGTTCTTTGCTTTCAATTGGAATGGGAGGCGCAGCTCTGGGCCGAGAAATACGCGGCGACGCCGGCGATGTCCGAATCGGCCAGCTTGGTGGCAACGTCCGACATGATCGGGCTCGCCCGATCGCCGGTCTTGAACGCCTTGATGGCCGCCGCCAGGTAGCCGGGATTCTGGCCGGCCAGGCTGGGCAGCGAGGAATTGCTGGAGCTGTGACCTGCTTCGCCGTGGCAGGCCGCGCAGGTCTTCGCCAAGGCCAGGGTCGCGGGCGTCGCGGCCGCGGACGCGGCCGGCGGCGCTTTGCAGCTCAGGGTCGAGAAGTAGGACGCCAGGTTGCGGATGTCGGCGTCCTGCAGCGGTTGCGCCATCGGGCTCATGATGTCGTTCTTGCGCGCGCCGACCCTGAACGACGCGAGGGCGCGCGTCAGGTAGGTGGCGCTCTGGCCGGCCAGGTTGGGCCAGTCGGGGTTCGGGCTGATTCCGTTGGCGCCGTGGCAGGCGGCGCAGGTGGCGGCGCCCCCGTGGCCGGCGCGCGCGTCCCCGGCCTGGTGGATGGTCGCGCCGACCTTCGGCGCATGGGGGTTGTGACAGGCGATGCAGTCGGGCCCCGCCGGATGGGTGCTGACCTTGATCTGACGGATCGAAGTCATCGGGCGTCCCGGCATCGCCTCATGGCATTGGGTGCAAAGCCGCACCGTCTCCGACGGGATCGTGGCCTTGTTCTTCAGCGGATGGCCCTGGGCGGCGCCGTGGCAGACCTCGCAGATCACCGTCTTGTGCACGTTGGAGGACCATTCGGCGGTGCGCAGCGCGTGGCAGGAAGTGCAGGCGCGCGAGGTCTGGAACGCCGCCCCGAGTCCTGCCAGCTCGGGCACCGAATCGCCGCGGTAGTGGCCGTACTCGTAGAAGGAATCCGGCGTGAAGTAGGACTTGGCGTACAGGGCCGCGGCAGCAAAGACCGCCATCAGGATGAGCAGCCGGACGATGTGTTTGGGCATTTGCATCACACGCGCACGAGACGCGTTCTCATTGGTTCGATTCGTTGACTTGCATTCGACGATCAGGTTAGGCGCCGAGCGGATTTTCAGCTTGACCCCCGTCAAGCGAACCAGTCGCAATCGCGTTCTCGCGGAGGTTTTCTCGATTTGAGACAATTCCGGATCGATTCGCGCTGCCAATTGCGTTCGCAGGCGGGACGGCCCATGATGCCGGCGTCTTGCGACTGTGCTTCGAAGCAAATGGCGGCCAGGCAGGGGGGCGCGGGATGACATCGGCGACAGGTCGGATCGGACGCCTGGTGCGGTCCGCCACGGTCGGACTGGCCGTCGCATGCGCCGCCTTGGCGCTTCCGGCCCGTGGCGAGGCGCCGCGCGTGGTCGTCCTGGTGATCGACGGCATGATCAATCCGGCCACGGCGGAATTCTTTTCGCGCGGCCTGTCGCAGGCTCAGGCGCAGAACGCGTCGCTGGTCGTGCTGGAGCTGGACACGCCCGGCGGGCTGGACACGTCGATGCGGCAGATGATCAAGGAGATCCTGAATTCGACCGTCCCGGTGGCGACCTGGGTCGGGCCGTCGGGAGCGCGCGCTGCCAGCGCGGGCACCTACATTCTGTATGCGAGCCACATCGCCGCCATGGCGCCGGCCTCGAACCTGGGGGCGGCGACTCCGATCGCGTTGGGCACGCAGGGCCCGGACCCCAGCGGGCCGGCGCCGGCATCGAAACACGACGCACCCGGTCCGGTGGACACGCTGCACGAAAAGGCGGTCAATGACGCCGCCGCATTCCTGCGCAGCCTGGCGCAGCTGCGCGGGCGCAACGCGGACTTCGCCGAGCAGGCGGTGCGCCACGCGCGCAGCATGTCGGCGCAGGAGGCGCTGCGGACCGGCGTGGTCGACCTGATCGCCAGCGACGTGGACGACCTGCTGCGCCAGCTCGATGGCCGCTCGATCGCGCTGGGCGCCTCCAGCACGCAGCTGGCGCTGGCCGGCGCCCTGGTCCAGACGGTGCAACCGGACTGGCGCACCGGCGTGCTGGCGGTCCTGTCCAACCCGACCGTTGCGCTGGCGCTGATGATGTTGGGCATCTACGGCCTGTTCGTGGAGGTCGTTCATCCCGGCATGGCGTTGCCGGGCGTTGCGGGCGGCATCTGCCTGTTGCTGGCGCTGTACGCACTGCACATGCTGCCGGTGAACTGGGCCGGGGTCGGGCTGATCCTGCTGGGCGCGGCGTTGATGATCGCCGAAGTGTTCCTGCCGACCTTCGGCGTGGTCGGAGTCGGCGGTATCGTCGCGCTGCTGGTCGGAGGCATGATGCTGGTCAGCGGGGACGCGGATGCCGCGATTCCGTTCCCGTTCCTGCTCGGGATGGCGGTGGTGAGCGCAGCCGTGATCTTCGGCTTCGGTACCTTCGCGATGCGGGCGCGGCGCCGGCCGATCGTCAGTGGATCGGAGGGATTGATCGGGGCGGCAGGAATCGTGACCTGGGTGGACGAGCAGGGCGCATTGGCGCAAGTGCAGGGCGCGTCATGGAAGGTGCGCAGCCGCGAACCGCTGGCGGCCGGAACCGCGGTGCGGGTCGAAAGGGTTGACGGATTGACGCTCGAAGTGAGCGCCGCCGGGCAGCCGCGGAGCTGAACCATGTTCTTCGAGATGCAATTCGGCGCTGGTCTGGGGTTGCTGCTGGTCATCGTGCTGGTGTTTTATTCGCTGCGGGTGCTGCGCGAGTACGAGCGGGCGGTCGTGTTCCAGCTGGGACGGTTCTGGCGCGTAAGAGGGCCGGGCCTGTTTCTGCTCGTGCCCGGCGTGCAGCAGATGGTGCGGGTGGACCTGAGGCTCGTGACGCTGGACGTGCCCCCGCAGGACGTGATCTCTCGCGATAACGTGTCGGTCAAGGTCAGCGCGGTGGTCTACTTCCGCGTGATCGATCCGCAGAAGGCGATCATCCAGGTCGAGAAGTACCTGAACGCCACCAGCCAGTTGGCGCAGACCACGCTGCGGGCGGTGCTCGGCAAGCACGAGCTGGACCAGATGCTGGGCGAGCGGGAGAAGCTGAACCTGGACATCCAGCGGATACTGGATTCGCAGACCGACGCCTGGGGCATCAAGGTCACCAATGTCGAGATCAAGCAGGTGGACCTGAACGAATCGATGGTGCGCGCGATCGCGCGCCAGGCCGAGGCCGAGCGCGATCGCCGCGCCAAGGTGATCCACGCGGAAGGCGAAAAGCAGGCCGCGCAGGCGCTGCTGGAAGCGGCCCGCATGCTGGCCCAGCAACCGGAAGCCATGCAGCTGCGCTATCTGCAGACCCTGACCCAAGTGGCTGGCGATCGCGGCTCGACCATCGTGTTTCCGATCCCGCTGCTGCAGGCGATGGTGGGCAGCGCGGCGCCGGGGTCCAGGCCCGGGTGAGTGCCGCCCTCAGTACTTGAGCCGCGCGTAATAAGTCTTCTCGGACGCCTCGCGCGCCTGGCCGAGCGTGTAAATGTCCTGCGTGGCCAGCAGCGGGATCAGGCGCAGGAAGACTTCGGCGGTGGCGAGCGCGTCGCCCAGCGCCGTGTGGCGGCCGATCACCGCGATGCCCAGGCGGGTGGCGACCGACTCCAGGGCCTGCGACGGCTCCGACGGGTGCACCACCGCGGCCAGCAGCAGCGTGTCGAGCACGGGCTGTTCGAATTTCACGCCGGTGCGGCCCTCTTTCAATTGAAGGAACCGCATGTCGAAGGCGGCGTTGTGCCCGACCAGCACGGTGTCCTCGGCAAAGCGCTGGAAGCGCGGCAGAATCTCGTCGATGCGGGGCTGCCCGGCCAGCAGGTCCGGCGTGATGCCGTGCACGTCGATCGAGGCCTGCGACACGCCGCGCTGCGGATCGACCAGCGTCTCGAACGTCTCCGACTGCAGCAGCCGGCCGTTGACGATGCGGGCGGCCCCGACCGCGATGATCTCATCGCCGCCGGCCGGATCCAGTCCGGTCGTTTCGGTATCGAACACCGTGTAGCTGAGCTCGGTGAGCCGGCGCGCGTCCAGCGCGTCGGTGGCGGCCGAGTGATGGAACAGGTCGAAATCGTAGAACTCAGGGCGGCTGCGGCGCCACTGGCGCGCGCGCGTGGCTTCATGGCCCGATGCCGCCGGCAGCAGCAGCCGGAAGTAGTTGGTCTGCGACGGCACATCGCGCTGGTACCACGCCTCGCCGCCATGCCGCTCCATCACCTGTGCGAGCGACAGCGGACTGTCCTCCCCGCCCAGCGTGAATGCGTCGTTCTGCCAGCCGAAGGCGGTTTCCGAGGACATCGGCACGCCGTGCCAGGCCATGTCGAGCTGGGCGTGGGTGCCCCCGGCTTGCAGGCGGAACCGGACTTCGCGTACCGAGTATTCCTCCTGCAGGCGGCGCGCCAGGCTCGACAGCGCCTGCGCCACCGAGAAGCTGTCGACCCGCAACCACAGTTCGGAATCGACCGACTCCACGCGCGTGATCGGCCCGCTGCGCCGCCGGATACGCGCGCTCGCCAGCGACAGCAGATCGATTGCACGCATCTCCTCCAGCGGCCAGCGGCGGTGCAGCCGATCCGACACGTCGGCGCTGAGACGGTCGAGGCGGTCGGACAGGCGCACCGCTTCAACCTGGACGATCGAAGCGAAGCGGGCACGCCGCTCGGCATCGAGGTCGGGGTGCTCGATCAGGGCGTCGATGGCGGCGCGGATGCTGGCGGTGGCGGCGCGCGTGGCCTCGACCAGGTCCTGGAACAAGGTGACGCTGCGGGCGTCGGTCTCGATGCTGTCGGTGACATCGGCCAGCAGCAGCACGAAACCGGTCATCGGGCGCGGCGCCGGCGACGGCTGGCCCTCCGGCGCGGCCGTCGCGCCGAACACGGGAGCCAGTTGCACGCGCAGCAGGCGCCCTTGCGTGGTGGCGGTGACAAAATGGGCGCTTTCGCGCTCGCCGCGCGCGCTTTGCGCCTCGATGGCCTCGATCGCGTGCAGGATCAGGTCACGGTCGATCAGCCCGAACACCGATCGGCCCAACCCGAGCGCGGCGGCCGTTGCGTCGCTGCCGGAGCCGGCGAGCAGCGCGCTCACCGCGCTGTTATACAGCAGGATGCAGCCGTCGCGGTTGCACACCAGCACACTCTGTTCCAGCTCGGCGATCAGCGCGGCGAAGCGGTTCTTTTCTTCCTCGACCCGGGCCTTGGCTTCCCCGATCGAGGTCTCGACGTCCGCCAGCAACCGCTCGTACTGCGCGGCCAGCTGGTTGACGGCGGCGGCGATGGCTTGAAGCTCGGGCGGGCCCGACGCCGCAACGCGGTGGGCGGGATTGGCCTCGGCGATCAGCCGGACCGCCTGCGCGATCCGCACAGCCGGCGTGCGGGCGGCCGCGGCCCGGCGGTGCAGGTGCCACCCCAGCAGCGCCAGCGCCGCTGCGGTCAGCAGGCCGATCAATGCGAGGCGGGGAGGTGTCAGCAGCGCGCGCAGCGTGACCCGTTCGTCCGCGCCCAGGTCGGCCCAGGTGACGGCGGCCACCACCGATACGACCGCCAGCGCGATCAGCGGTAGGCGCAGCGCCGAGATCGCGGAAGCGGCCCGCGGGGTCATTGGCCCAGCAACTCACGCACCTTGGAGACCAGCTCGCGGGTGGAAAATGGCTTGGTGATGTAATCGTCGGCGCCGAGCTCCAGCCCCTTGGCGACCTCGACATCGCGTCCCTTGGCCGACAGCATCAGCACGCGAATCCGGTGCAACCTGGGGTCGCTCTTCAGGCGCTGGCAGACCTGAAAGCCGTCCAGCCCCGGCATCATCACGTCCAGCAGGATCAGGTCCGGCTCGAAGGCGGCCGCCAGGTCGAGAGCCTCCTGTCCGTTGCGCGCGATCCGCACCTCCAGGCCGGCCTGTTCCATCAGGAACTCGAGCGAGGTGACGATATTCGGTTCGTCGTCGGCGATCAGCACGCGCTTGGCCATCAAGGTGCTCCTGCCTGCGCGCCGGGTGCAACGGGCAGCGTGAACGAAAAGGTCGAACCGTGCCCCGGTTCGCTCTCAACCCACAAATCGCCGCCGAACTGGCGCACGATCAGGCGCGAGATCGGCAATCCGAGACCGAAACCGCGCGGCCGATCCGCCTCCTGGCCGCCGGCCTGCCGGAATTTTTCGAATATGGCTCCCTGCTGCTCCGCTGCGATGCCGACCCCGTTGTCGCGAACCTGCACGCGGACGAAGTTGCCGTTCGGGACGCTCACCGCCAGGTTCACCAGCCCGCTTCCTGGCGCGCAGAATTTTACTGCGTTGGTCAGCAGGTTCAGCAACACCTGCATCAGGCGGTCGCGGTCGGCCAGCACGGTGGGCACGTGCGGCGGCACCACCGTCTCCAGCCGCACGGCGCGCGTCTGGAACAGTCCCTCGGTGGCGGCCTGGGCCTGCCGCACGACTTCGCCCGGGTCGAGCGCCTCGCCGCTCCAGGCGGCGCGCCCGGACTCGAGCCGGGCCAGATCCAGGATCTGGTCGATCAGGCGCGTGAGCCGCTCGGTCTCGGCCAGCAGGATGTCGACGAACTGGGCCCGCCTGGCGGGCGGTGTGTCGGGGTGGTCGTGCAGGATCTCGGCGGTGGCGCGGATCGCGGTCAGCGGGGTGCGCAGCTCGTGGCTGACGGTCGAGACGAAGTCATCCTTCATCCGGTCCAGCTCCTGCAACCGTTCGTTGGCCAGGCGCAGCTCGCCGGTGGCGCGTTCCAGCTCGCGTCGCTTGTCTTCCAGCTCGCGCGAGTAGGCGATCACCTGGGAGGTTTCGTCCAGGATGCTCATCACCTCGTCGAATTCGAACCCCTGCCGCTGGATGGCCGAGGACACGGCGGCCCGGGCGGAGGCCGACCCGATCACGCCGGCCAGCTGGGTCTCGGCGAACTGCAGCAGGCCCGCGTCCGAGCGCAGCTGCGACGGCGCCACGCCGCGCCCGCTGGCGTGGTCGGCCAGCGCGCCGGCGGCGCGGTCGGCGCCCAGGAAACGGGCGAGCAGGGCGCGAATCTGCGCCACCGGCACGTCGGCGGCGGCGCCGCCCGCCACCGCCTCCTTGTGCCGGAACGCCCCGACGAAGCGCTCGGCCTGCACGCGCTCCTCGGGGCGCGGAGCCGAAAGCAGCGAAGTGAAGACCAGCGCAACGCAATTGGCCAGCATGCTCCAGGTCATCGCGTGCGTGATCTGGTCCATCCCGGTCAGCCCGAACAGGGCCTGTGGCTTGAGCAGCGCCAGGCCCCACGGCCCGCGCTCGATGAATTCGCCGGGTAGCCAGCCCGAGCGCGCGAACGACGGCAGCAGCAGCGTATAGGTCCACACCGCGAAACCCGACAGCAGACCGGCCAGCGCGCCGGCGCGCGTGGCCTGCTTCCAGTACAGGCCGCCGAGCATCGCGGGGGCGAACTGGGCCACCGCAGCAAACGAGATCAGGCCGATCGACACCAGCGCATAGGCCTCGCCGGCGAAGCGGAAGTACGCGTAGCCCAGCAGAACGATCGCGACGATCGATCCGCGCCGAATGGCCAGCAGCAGCCGCGACAGGTCGCCGGCGGAGCCGGCCGCGGCCCGGCCGGCCCCGAGCAGCAGCGGCATCACCACGTCGTTGCACACCATCGTGGACAGGGCCACCGTTTCCACGATCACCATGCCGGTGGCCGCCGACAGTCCGCCCAGGAACACCAGCAGCGCGAGCAGCGGCCGATGCTGCGAGATCGGCAGTGCCAGCACGAAGCTGTCGGCATCGACCGCGCCTGGCGGGAAGCTCAGCAAGCCCCCCAGCGCGATCGGCAGCACGAACAGGTTGATCGCCAGCATGTAGGCGGGAAACAGCCAGCTCGCCTTCGCGATATGCGCCTCGTCGACGTTCTCCACCACGGCGACCTGGAACTGGCGCGGCAGGCAAAGGATCGCGAAGCCGGACAGCACCAGCAGCCAGAACCAGCTCGCGTAACCGCCGGCAGGGCCCTCGAACGGCGCCAGCAGCGAGGCCAGCCTGGGGTCGGCCGAAGCCCGTCCGAACAGGTCGCCGAACCCCGCGAACAGGCCGAAGGTGACGTAGGCGCCGATCGCCAGGAAGGCGGCCAGCTTGATCAGCGATTCGAAGGCGATCGCGGCGACCATGCCCTCGTGCCGCTCCGAAGCGTCCAGCTGGCGCGCGCCGAACAGGATCGCGAACAGGGCCAGCAGCAGCGCGGCGTACAGGGCGGTATCCGACAGCAGCGGCGCCTGGATATGCGGCGAGGCCGCCAGGTCAGGGTAGTGCGACAGCAACCGGTAGCTGCCGGATACGGCTTTCAGCTGCAGCGCGATGTACGGCACGATGCCGATCACGGCGATCACCGTCACGGCACCCGCCAGGTGCGCGCTCTTGCCGTAGCGGGCGGCGATGAAATCGGCGATCGAGGTGATCCGATGGGTCTTGCTGATGCGAACGATCTTGCGCAGCACCAGCCAGAAAAGCGCCGCGGCCAGCGTCGGACCCAGGTAGATCGGCAGGAAGCCGACCCCGTTGGCGGCGGCGCGGCCGACGCTGCCGTAGAACGTCCACGAGGTCGCGTAGACGCCGAGCGACAGCGCGTAGACGGTCGGATTGGCGATCAGGCTGCGGGCGGCCGCGGCGCGCCGGTCCGCGTAGAAGGCGATCGCGAACAGCAGCGCCAGGTAGGCGATGCCGGCCAGCGCGATCAACGCGGCGGTCGGCATGTCAGCCGGAGCGCGACACGGCCCAGCGGATCAGAACGATCAGCGCCGCCCAGTCGCACAGCAGGTACGCGTACAGCAACGGCACGCCGAAAACCGATGCGTGCACGTTGAACAGCGCCAGCAGCGGGTACGAGAACAGCAGGCAGCCCAGCAGAAAGACGGCTACCAGCGTCGATGAACCGCCGGCCTCACGGCGCATCTTGCGAACCACCCGGCCTCCCCAGGCCCCGTGGCCTGGGGAGCGGGTTCCTCACGATCCTGTCGACCCGATCAATGGGCGGCCGCCGCGGCGCGGCCGATCCCGGTGTTCGATCGCACGTACAGTTCGTCCCACATGTCCTCGGCGCGCCGGTCGCGATACAGCAGCGAACCGATCAGCACCGCCAGAAAGCCCAGCGGGATCGAGATCAGGCCCGGGTTCTTCAGGTTGAACAGCGGTTTTTCCAGCCCGACGATCGACGTCGTGTCGTTGCCCAGCCCCTTGATCGCGGCTTCGGCCGCCGCTTTGCCCTTCTCGGCCACCGCATGTTCCTTGTTCGCCTTCTCGATCGCGGCCGGATCGGTCAGACCCGGAATTTCCGCGTCGAGCTTGGCGAGCTTGTCCTGTGCGGCCTTCACGACCTTTTCCTGCGCCGCCCGCACCTGCAGCGGATAGGTCATGTTCGGGCTGATCAGCACCAGGCCGATCGCGCTGAAGGTGCCGACGATCAGGCCGGCCACCACGCCGCCGGTGTTGCAGCGCTTCCAGTGCAGCGTGAGCAGCACCACCGGCAGGTTGGCCGAGGCCGCCACCGCGAACGCGAGCGCCACCAGGTGCGCCACGTTCTGGCCCTTCGAGAGTATCCCGATCACGACCGCCATGGCTCCGACGATCAAGGAGCAGATGCGCGCTGCCCTCAGTTCTTCCTCCTGGGTGGCGCGCTCGCCCTTGATCACGCCGACCCAGATGTCGTGCGACATGGCCGACGCCGCCGCCAGCACCAGGCCCGCCACGACCGCCACGATGGTGGCGAAGGCCACGGCCGCCACGAAGGCGAGCATCAGGTTGCCCAGCATCGAATCGCGTCCGCCGCCCAGGTACTGCGCCAGCAACGGCCCGGCCATGTTGCCGCCCTTGTCGATCTGGATGATGGCCGGCGCTCCGACCTTCATCGCGGCGCCCGTGCCCAGGAACAGCGTCAGCACGTAAAAGCCCCCGATGATGGCCATCGCCCAGATCACGCTCTTGCGCGCCTGCTGGGCGGTCGGCACCGTGAAAAACCGCATCAGGATGTGCGGCATGCCCGCCGTTCCCAGCACCAGCGCCATGCCCAGCGAGATCTGGTCGATCGGATTCTTCAGCAACAGCCCGGGCTCCAGGAAACGCTGGCCGAGCTGCTCGGGCGTCATGTTGGCCGCCGCGTCGCCCAGCAGCTTGGCCACCTGCCCCTGCACGTTCGCATCGGCCGTGACCGCGGCCAGGTAGCCGGGCAGGCTGAATCCGTACTGGCCCCAGACCAGCGCCACCATCACGATCGAAGCCACCACCAGCAGGGCCGCCTTGATGATCTGCACCCAGGTGGTCGCGACCATCCCTCCGAATATCACGTAAGCGAGCATCAGCACGCCGACCGCGGCGACCGAGACTTCGTAGTCGATCCCGATCAGCGTCTTGATCAGCACGCCGCCCCCCACCATCTGCGCCGTCAGGTAGAAGGTCGACACCGTGATGGTGGAAAGCGCCATGAACGCCTTGGACACCTTCGGATCGTTGCGATAGGCCAGGATGTCTCCCATCGTGTACTTGCCGATGTTGCGGCAGGGCTCCGCGATCACCAGCAGCACCGTGATGTAGGCAACCAGCCAGCCGACCGAGTACATGAAGCCGTCGTACCCGTACAGCGAGATCAACCCGGCGATGCCCAGGAACGAGGCGGCCGACAGGTAGTCGCCCGCGATGGCCCAGCCGTTCTGCAGTCCGGAGACGCCGCCGGCGGCGGCGTAGAAATCGGCCGTCGTCTTGGTGCGCTTGGCGGCCAGGTAGGTGACGTACATCGTCAGTGCGATGATCACCCCGAACACGGCCAGCGTGAGCGCGGTGTATTCCTTCGAGACGGCCTGCGCCCAGGCGGGCGAGGCGGCCGCCGTCAGCGCGGCGGCGAAGCAGGCGGTTGCGATCGTCCGGGTCTTCATCGTGCACCCCGGCTGGCGTTCTCGCCGATGCGCTGCACGTCGCGCGCAATATCGTCGGCCATCGCATCGAACTGATTGGCGCGGCGCGCGTAGAACCAGGCGATGCCCCAGGCCACCAGGAACTGGGACAGCGCGAAGATCAACCCGAAGTTGATCACGCCCCAGATGCGGGCCTTGAACAGGTCGGTGAAGTATCCGGCGCCGATCGGCAGCAGGAAGTAATAGACCACCGCGAAGGCCATCAGTCCCCACAGGAACCTGGACTTGCGGGCGTGCAGCGACCGGAAGCGAGGATCCGCGTCGATCGCGGCCCAGTTGATCGATGGACTGGACATTGTCTCCCCCTGGTGGAATGAAACAGAGATCTTGTTCTGGCCGGCCCGAACGATTATTGACGCAGATCAGATGCTGCAATGCGCTCCGATGCGCCGCCGGGTGCCGTTACAAGCGGCCGGAGCCCGCCAGCGAGAAATCGCTCGCCAGGCGGCCCTGAAGGTTGCGCGCCTGGCGCAGCGCCTCCTTCAGCGCCTTGCGATCCGGCCCGCCCAGGGTATTGGGGTCCAGGTTGTTGTGGATCGCCGCGTTGTGCGCCATCTGCGCGACATTCAGCTGCAGCCTCAGGCGCTGAATCGTCTCGAACGCCTCGCACCAGGCGGCACTCTCCCGCGGCGGCAGTGACCGCCCCCGGCCGGTGTCCTGCAGGCGCTGAACCGTGCGGGTCGGCTCGATTCCTCCGGACAGCCCGAATATCCGGGCCGCCTCCACGAACGGCTGCACGCCGTTGATCTTCAGGTCGAGCGTGTGCGGATGCTCGCCGCCGCGGGTGAGTACGAAGTCGCGCAGCAGGCCGAGCGGCGGCTGGTTGTTCAGCGCATTGAAGACCATCAGCAGCAGGAACCGCTCGTTGCCCTGCGCGTACGCGCTGAGCCAGCGCCTGAGCTGCCCGGCCAGCGGGTCGGCCGCTCGCACCGGCCGGAAATCGAAGAAGATCGCCGCGTTCAGCAGCGCCAGCGGCTCGGGCCGGTCGATCCACGACGCAAACCGGCTCTTCCATTCGGACAGGGACAGGCACCAGCTGGAATTGCTGGCCATGATGTTGCCGCGGCACAGCGCGAAGCCGCACAGGTCCAGCGCGCGGTTGACCTGCAGCGCCAGCGGCAGCAGGGCGCTCCGGCGCCGCCCGGGTTCGTCGCCATCGTCGAACAGGATCGCGTTGTCCTGGTCGCTTACCAGCGTCTGCTCGCATCGGCCCTGGCTGCCCAGCGCGAGCCAGCAGCCGCCCGCTTGCGCCAGGGCCGATGCCGCTCCGGTCGATTCGAGCAGGCGCTCCACCAGCAGGTCGTTCAGCGACGTCAGGCGGGCGGTGATCGAGTCGGCCGAGGCGCCGTCCGCCAGCAACCGTCCAGGCAGTTCGCGCACCCTGCGGGCCGCCGCCACGATCGAATCGGTGCCGCAAGCCGACAGGATCGTGGCCCGCAGCTCGCGGTCGGCCGGGGCGCCGCGTGACCCGGCGTCGCCGTCAGCGATCGCGCTCGGGGGTGGGCCGCTGTGCGACATCGGCGTGAGCATAGATCACGTCCGAGTCGACGCCAGGCAGCGTGCGCAGGCGGCGGATGATCGGCTGGCGCCAGGTGATCGCGGCCAGCAGCAGCGTGGCGGCGCCGCTGATCAGCAGGGTCGCGCGCAGGCCCAGCAGGTCGCCGATCCAGCCGCCCAACAGCGCACCGGGCGCGGCCGGAAGCAGGATCAGCCAGCGCATCGTACTGGTCATGCGTCCCAGCATCGGCGCCGGCGTGACCGCCTGCCGCAGCGCCAGGAAGTTGATGAAGATGAGCACGGCCCCCACGCCGTACAGGAACAGCATCGCCGCGAAGGCCGCCACCCCGATCGGACCGGTCGGCGCCAGTGCCAGCGCGATCCAGCCGATCGCGCACACGGCAAAGCCCAGCACCAGCGCGGGACCGGGCCCGATACGGCGCACGGCCCGGCTGCCGAACATGCTGGTGAGGATGGTTCCGACTCCCAGCGCCACGTAGCTCAGTCCCACCGAGCGCTCGGACAGCCCGAGCATGCGCGTGCCGAACAGGATCTGCACCGCCATGCTGCCCTGGTAGCAGAACTGCCAGATGCCGACCGCGGCGGCCATCGTCGTCAGCAGGCGCCGGCGCGCGACGAAATCCAGTCCGCTCCGCATCGCCGGCCAGAACGGGGTGGGCGGGTGGCGCTCCTCGCGCGGCACGCGGATGCCGCGCAGGATCAGCGCGGAAACCACCATCAGCACCGCGTCCGCCAGCAACGCCAGTGGGGCGCCGGTGAAGCGGATCAGCAGGCCGGCGGCCCCGGGACCCATCACCTCGGCGGTCGAGGAAGCCAATGCGTTGCGCGCGTGGCCTTCGACCAGACGCTCGCGCGCAACGAGCTGCGTGAGCACGATCTGCCCGGCGCTGCCCGCCGTCGTGTTCACCGCGCCGATCGCGAAGGCGACCACGTACAGCAGCGGCATCGAAAGCGCGTCCATCCACCAGGCGAGTGGCACGCAGGTCACGGCCACCGCGATGGTCAGCTCCCCCACCACGTACACGGGCAGCTTCCTGACCCGGTCGAGCCAGACGCCGGTGGGCAGCGAGAACAGCGCGAACGGCACGATCTCCATCGCGGTCAGCACACCCATCTGGGTCGGCGACGCCTGCAGCAGCACGGCCGCCGTCAGCGGCAGCGCGAGCAGCGTCACCTGGGCCCCGAACGAGCTGATCAGGATCGACGACCACAGGCGCCGGTAGGTGCGGTCGAGCAGCAGGTCGTCGGGCCGCAGCAGCAGGCGCAGCAGGCGGCGATCAGCGCGTTGCGGGCAGTGGGACGTATTCATCGAAGCGGCGATAATGACACCGACGGACCGCCCCTGCGGGGATCCGCATGCAAGCCACGCGGGTTAATGGGAAGACGCGGCGCCCGTCGAACCCCAGGCTGGCAACCATATATCACAACGATCGGGGGGCTTCGCGATGCATCTTCATCTTTTTGTGGTGCGCCTGCTGGTCGCGCTGGCGCTGGGAGCCTTGATCGGCGCCGAGCGGCAGCTGCGCCAGCGCCTGGCGGGGCTGCGCACCAATGCGCTGGTGGCAGCCGGCTCGGCGCTTTTCGTTCTGGTGGCTGCGTTCTGGGACGACCGGGAGAGCAGCGCGCGCATCGCCGCCCAGGTCGTTTCCGGCATCGGATTTCTCGGGGCCGGCGTGATCATGCGCGAGGGCCTGAACGTCCGGGGCCTGAACACCGCGGCCACGCTGTGGTGCTCGGCGGCAGTCGGCGTGCTGGCCGGCCTCGGCCAGCTGGTCGAGGCGTCGGCCGGCGCGCTGGCGATCCTGGGCGCCAACATCGTTCTGAGGGGAGTGACCCAGCGCATCAACCGGCAGGACGCCAAGAGCGCCACCGAGCTGGAACACCGCTACCGGCTGACGGTGACGTGCCTGGAGCAGGACGAAGTGCGCGTGCGCACGCTGCTGCTGCACGCGGTCGCCGGCATGTCGCTGGTGCTGCAGTCGCTGACCAGCAACGACGTGGAGGGAGCGCCGGGCCGGGTCGAAGTCAGCGCGGAACTGACCGCGACCCTGGGAAGCCAGGCCCAGCTCGAGCAGCTGGTGAGCCGCATCAGCCTGGAAACCGGCGTCAGCTCGGTGAGGTGGGCGATCGTGAAGGAAGCCGGAGACTGACCCGCCTACGCGCTTCGCGCCTCGGCGGGCGAGCCCGCCGTAGCACGCAGTGCGAAGGCGGGGCTACTTCAGCGGTTCCAGGATGCTGACGTAGTTGGCCACCGCCGCGCCGCCCATGTTGAAGACGCCGGCCAGCTTCGGGTTGCGCAGCTGCATGTCGCCGGCCTGTCCCGTCAGCTGCATCGCGCACAGCGCGTGCATCGACACGCCGGTGGCTCCGATCGGGTGACCCTTGGCTTTCAGGCCCCCCGACACGTTCACCGGAAGCCGCCCCTCCGGGGTCACGGTGCCGTCCTCGATCACGCGCGCACCGGCGCCCCGATCGGCCAGTCCCATCGCCTCGTAGCTGAGCAGCTCCGCGATCGTGAAGCAGTCGTGCACCTCGGCCAGCGACAGGTCGAGGATCCGGCAGCCGGCCGCGGCCAGGGCCGCGCTCCAGGCCCGGCGCGGTCCCTCGAACGCGCTGGCGTCGCGGCGCGACATCGGCAACCAGTCGTTGACCTGCACGCGCGAGCGGAAGCGGACGGCGCGGGCCAGCGAGCGGGCGGTCTTCTCGTCGGCCAGCACCAGCGCCGCGGCGCCGTCCGATACCAGCGAGCAGTCGGTCTTGCGCAGGGGGTCCGCGATCAGGGGGTTCTTGTCCGAAACAGTGTTGCAGAACTCGAAGCCCAGGTCCTTGCGAACCTGCGCCCAGGGATTGCGCACGCCGTTGCGGTGGTTCTTGGCGGCGATGCGGGCGAGCGTGGCCCGATGATCGCCGTAGCGCGAAAAGTACTGGCGCGCCATGTGGGCGAAGATTCCTGGGAAGGTCATGCCGGCGCCGGCTTCCTCCTTCACGTACGAGGCGTTGGCCAGCACGCGGGTGACCTCCTCGCCGCTGACCGCGGTCATTTTTTCGGCGCCGACCACCAGTGCGATGCGGGCGCGCCCCGCTTCGATCGCATCGCAGGCCGAATAGACCGCGCCCGAGCCCGAGGCGCACGCGTTCTCGACGCGCGTGGCAGGCTTCCATCGCAGCGCCGGATCGGCGTCCAGCACGAACGACGAGCAGAAGTTGTCCGGCACGAATCCGCCGTTCAGGTTGCCCAGCCAGGTCGCATCGATGTCCTGTGCGGCCACACCGGCGTGTTCGATGGCCTGCCGGCTCACCGAACCGATCAATCCTTCCAGGTCGAGCTCGTCGTGCCGGCCGAACCGGCCGTGAGCCCAGCCGACGATGCAAACGCTCATCGTTCGCCTCCTGCCACGCGCGTGTGGCCACAGCTTACGCGCTGTCGGGACATACGGTCAGCACCAGCATCTGGTAAAGCCCGCCGAAAAACAGCCGTCTTTGTACGGTTGCCACCTCGCGCTCGGGCAGCCAGGCGCTCAAGTCGCGGCGCCACAGGTCCAGCGCGTATGGTTCGAGCCAGCCCAGGACGGGGCGCATCAGGTAGCGCAACGGGTTCAGCCGGTGCGGAAGGTGGTAGTCGACGATCACCACGCGCCCGCCCGGCCGGACCACCCGCGTCGCTTCCCGCAGCGTGGCCCGCCGTACCCGTTCGGGCTGCTCGTGCAACAGGAAGAAGATCAGGGCCTGGTCGTATCGGCCGTCGGCTCCTCCCAGGGCGGCGCTGTTGCAGCGCCTGAGCGCGACGTGTCCTTGATGGCCGATCTTCCTTTCCAGCTTTGCCAGCTGCTGGGGCAGCACATCGATCACTTCCAGCGCGGCGCCCGCCTCGTGCCGGTCCGCCAGGCGCGGTGTCAGGTCTCCATAGACGCAGGCGAGCTGGACGGTGCGCCCGGACAGCGGTTCGGGGCCGAGGGCATCGAAAGCCGCCCGGCGCAGCCGTGCCATGTTGCCCCACAGGATCAGGTTGACGACCCAGGGGTGATCGAAGAACGATATGCCCGCCGGGTGCAGGTAGGCCCACCAGTAGCGCCGGACCAGGTAACGCGGGACACCGGGCTCGTCGCCGACGAGCGATGGCGCTCGATCGGGGCCGGCGGCACTGTTCGAAACCGACTGGTCGATCGGCATCCCGGGTCGCGTCGGAGCAAGGAGGACCCGCGCAGGGGACCTGGCGGGAAGAGACCGGATCATACGGGTGCCGGTCTTCGCGCAGGCGGCGCCAGATGGCAAGATGCATGATTGGAGCCCGTTGCGGATCGGCCGCCTGTCGCGTGCCGGCGCTGGCGGCGCAAGCCTGATCCATGACACAGACGAGTCGAGCGGTGTGCATTGCGTTGTCGATGTGCGCCATTGCGGGCGCGTGGGCCCAGACGCCGGTCGAGCCGGACCCGCGCGCCGAGCGCCTCGAGCGGCTGGCGCACGAGGTGTCCGCGGCCGAAAACGCGTTCGCCAGGACCATGGCCGATCGCGATCTGGACGCCTTCGCCCGCTTCGTGGGCGAGGCCGCGGTATTCCGCGATGGCGATCGCGTGCTGCTCGGCCGCAAGGCGGTGGTGGAGGGCTGGCGGGGAAGGTTCAAGGCGGGACCGGCGCCCTTCAGCTGGGAACCGGACCGCGTCACGGTCGCAGATTCGGGCGACACGGCGATTTCCAGCGGACCGGTGCTCGATCCGGGCGGAAAGATGATCGGGCGCTTCACCTCCGTGTGGCAGAAACAACCTGGGCCGGACGGCGCGCGCTGGCGTGTGATCGTCGACCAGGGCGTGCCGCTGGCCGAGTGCACAGCGGCCGGCCGCTGACGCGCGGGCGAATCGGCTTGCCATGACTGCGAACGATCCGCATCCCGGCGCCGGCAAGGTATTCCTGGTCGGGGCCGGTCCGGGCGATCCCGAATTGCTGACGCGCAAGGCAGCGCGCGTGCTGGCGTCGGCCGATACCGTGGTCTTCGATCACCTGGTGGGCGATGGGGTGCTGGATCTGGTGGCGGCCGCGGCCGAACGGATCTACGTGGGCAAGGAGCCGGGGCGGCACGAGCTGCCCCAGGGCGAAATCAACCGGCTGCTGATCGATCGGGCCCGGGCCGGACGGTGCGTGGTGCGTCTGAAAGGCGGCGATCCGTTCGTGTTCGGCCGCGGCGGCGAGGAGATCATCGATCTGGCGGCAGCCGGAGTGCCGTTCGAGGTCGTTCCCGGCGTCACCGCCGCCTGCGCGGCATCCGCCTACGCGGGCATACCGCTGACGCACCGGGGCGTCACGCGCGTCTGCACGATGGTGAGCGGGCACCTGACCGACGGGCGGGTCGACCTCGACTGGCCCGCGCTGGCGCGACCCGGCCAGACCATCGTGGTCTACATGGGCGTGGCGGCCATCGGCATCATTTGCGAACGCCTGATCGCGCACGGCCTGGATGGCGACACCCCGGCTGTGGCAATTCGCAACGCTTCGGTTTCTTCGCAACAAACGGTGGCGGGCACGCTGGCGCAATTGCCCGACCGGGTGGCTGACGCGGGTCTGCAGGCACCTGCGATCGTGATCATCGGGGAGGTCGTGCGATTGAGGGACCGATTGGACTGGTTCAGGCGCTGACTGAGTTTCTTCCAGACCTCGCTTCGTGTAAGGTTGCCGTCGGAACACGACCAGGGACTTGGCCGGTCGGGCAGGGCCAAAACACCAATCCGATTGCCGGGAGCGCTCTCATGAGCAACATCGAATCCGTCATGCACGAAACGCGCATCTTCGAGCCGAGCGCCGATGCCGTTCGCAACGCCACGATCTCGGGCATGGATGCCTACCGGGCGCTGTGCGCCGAGGCCGCGCAGGACCCGGGGCGTTTCTGGAGCCGCCTGGCCAAGGAAAACCTGCTGTGGCACCGGCCGTTCACGCGCGTGCTCGACGAGAGCAACGCCCCGTTTTTCCGCTGGTTCGAGGACGGGGAGCTGAACGCGTCGTACAACTGCCTGGACCGCAACCTGGCGAACGGCAACGCCGACAAGACGGCGATCATTTTCGAGGCCGACGACGGACGCGTGACGAAAATCAACTACCGCGACCTGCATGCGCGCGTGTGCCAGCTGGCCAACGGCCTGAAGTCGCTTGGCTACCGCAAGGGCGACCGCGCCATCGTCTACATGCCGATGTCGATCGAGTCGGTGGTGGCGATGCAGGCCTGCGCGCGCCTGGGCATCATCCACTCGGTCGTGTTCGGGGGCTTTTCGGCCAAGTCGGTGCATGAGCGGGTGGTCGACGTCGGCGCCTCGCTGGTGATCTGCGCCGACGAGCAGATGCGGGGCGGCAAGCCGATCGCGCTGAAGCCCGCCATCGACGAGGCGCTCTCGGAGGCCGGGTGCGAGGCCGTGCGCAAGGTGATCGTGTACAAGCGCACCGGCGGCAAGGTCGCGTGGAATGCGGGGCGCGACCTGTGGATGCACGAGCTGATGGCCAACCAGGCGGCCACGTGCGAACCCGAGTGGGTCGGCGCCGAGCATCCGCTGTTCGTTCTGTACACGTCCGGATCGACCGGGAAACCCAAGGGCGTCCAGCATTCGACCGGCGGCTACCTGCTGTGGGCGATCCTGACGATGAAATGGACGTTCGACATCAAACCGTCGGACGTGTTCTGGTGCACGGCGGACGTGGGCTGGGTCACCGGCCACACGTACGTCTGCTACGGCCCGCTCGCGACCGGGTCCACCGAGATCATCTTCGAAGGCGTGCCGACCTACCCGGATGCCGGGCGCTTCTGGCGGATGTGCCAGGACCACAAGGTGAGCGTGTTCTACACGGCCCCGACCGCGATCCGTTCGCTGATCAAGGCCAACGAGGGCGCACCGGCCACCCACCCGACCCGCTACGACCTGGGCAGCCTGCGGATCCTGGGAACCGTGGGCGAGCCGATCAATCCGGAAGCCTGGATGTGGTACTACAACAACGTCGGCGGCTCGCGCTGTCCGATCGTCGATACGTTCTGGCAGACGGAAACGGGCGGCCACATGATCACGCCGCTGCCCGGCGCGACCCCGCTGGTGCCGGGATCGTGCACGCTGCCGCTGCCGGGCATCGATGCGGCCATCGTGGATGAGACCGGGCACGACGTTCCGAACGGGCAGGGCGGGCTGCTGGTCGTGAAGCGGCCGTGGCCGGCGATGATCCGCACCATCTGGGGCGACCCGGAGCGGTACCGCAAGTCGTACTACCCGGCCGAGCTCGGCGGCAACCTGTACCTGGCGGGCGACGGGTCGATCCGCGACAAGACGACCGGCTACTTCACCATCGTCGGGCGCATCGACGACGTGCTGAACGTGTCCGGGCACCGGATGGGCACGATGGAGATCGAGTCGGCGCTGGTGGCCAATCCGCTGGTGGCCGAGGCCGCGGTGGTCGGGCGGCCGGACGACCTGACCGGAGAAGCCGTGTGCGCCTTCGTCGTCCTGAAGCAGGCGCGCCCGTCCGACGAGCAGGCGCCGGCAATCGCCAAGCAGCTGCGCGACTGGGTGGCCAAGGAGATCGGGCCGATCGCCAAGCCCAAGGACATCCGCTTCGGCGACAACCTGCCCAAGACGCGCTCGGGCAAGATCATGCGGCGCCTGCTGCGCTCGATCGCGAAGGGCGAGGAAATCAAGCAGGACATCTCGACGCTCGAGAACCCGGCCATCCTGGATCAGCTGAAGATCGTCCAGTAGACGGGCGGCCCTCCTTCGCGCTGCGCGCTTCGGAGGGCGGCCCGGCTGACGCGCTAACGCGCTTCAGCCGGCCCGCTAGAATTGCGCGCCGATCGCGAAGGAGAGATGGCCGAGCGGTTGAAGGCGCACGCCTGGAACGCGTGTATAGGTGAATAACCTATCGTGGGTTCGAATCCCACTCTCTCCGCCACTTTGCGTAGGTCCGTTCTGAGCGGATAGGTAACGATTTATTCCGAAGGCATGGGTAACACTTTTGCCTGAAACGGATTATCGGCGCACTCGACCCGGCCTGTCTCGT
>Ga0209698_10000550_pt1 | contig 42802 bp, 33 predicted proteins | sample LitLauG_LLR_2012_FD_187203 | JGI IMG/M metagenome (GOLD analysis project Ga0209698, IMG submission 187203) | Freshwater sediment microbial communities from Pennsylvania, USA - Little Laurel Run_MetaG_LLR_2012 (SPAdes) (version 2) | ecosystem: Environmental > Aquatic > Freshwater > Creek >... | reverse complement strand
CCGGCGGCGCCGCCGGTGGTGATGGTGTACGGCACGGCCGAGCCAGTGGAAGCTACCGTGACGTAGGCGAGGGGCGCCGGTTGTCCCACCGTCCAGGATATTTCGCGCGCGACCCCTTCGGCCACCGTGAGCTTGGGAGGCGGGTTGCTTACCAGCAGGCTGAAGGGCAGCAGCAGGTCGGCATATCCGGTGACCTTCACGTGGACCGACGCGGCATAGGCGCCGGTCGCGATGGTGTCGGCGACGGCGGTCGTGGAAAAGTGCAGGGTCTGGGGTGCGGCGCCGGAAAGTGCGTCTACCGTGAGCCAGATGGGGAGACTGGCCGCATCCACCGCGAAGGCCGGGGACTGGGACCCTCCGGCACTCAAAGCCACATCCACGGTAGCCGCTGCGGAACCTTTGGTGTACATCAGCGAAGCCGTCTTGGGGGCCGCCGTCAACGGCGACGGGCCGAGGATCTGCAGCGTCACCGGGATCAGGCCATCGGGCGACGGCGCATTCTTCAGATGAATCGAAACCGAATTGGTGCTGCCGGCTGCATAGTTGCCGCAAGGCGCGATGGCCGCGACCGTTAAGGCAACTCCGGTTGCATCGGCGGTGCCGCCCGTCAGGGGAGTCACCACAAGCCAGGCGGGGATGCCGGAAGGATTGACCGTAAAGGGGGTGCCGCCGGGGGCGGCGGAACTGACCGTAACCGTTTGAGCGGACCCGGGAGCGTACACCACCGGGGAACCGGCGAACCTGGTACAGGTAAGCATGACGGGCGCGGCCACCAGCGGGGAGGCCGGCGCGGTGACCGCCACATTCACCGCCACCGCCACATCCGGCACGCTCCCGGCATTGAACTTGAAGCCGGTGAGGCCCGCGGTGGCCCCGACACATCCGGCGGCCAGGTTGACGGTATAGGTGAGGCCTTGGGCTTGGTTTGAGGCGTTCAGCGTGGCCGAAGCCGGGGCCGTTACCACCAGACCCGAACTCAGCGCCGGCAGTGAAACCTGGATCGTGCCCGTGGTGAGTGCAACCGCCGGTTTCACGACCACGGTGGCGGCCGTACCGGGCCCGGTAGCCGTGCTGCAGGTAAGAGAAAGGGTGCTCGGGGTTGCGGTCAACAGGTTGGCAGCGCGCAGCGTGCCGGGGCAGCCCGTGACCGCCAGCAGTGCGGCGAACGCGCCTGCGCGGTGGATGCGGAAGGGGAATTCCATGAGGGATCGTCCTGGTGACGGCATTCTCAAGCGGCATCCGGCCGTAGCATCCGGTCTCACGGGTCGCTATGGGTATCTATCGGCCGGACGGACGAAGGGCTTGAGGGCTATTTTGCCTTAGTACGCGGCGGAGGCTCGCGATGTAAAGCTGGTTTAAAACCAGGGCTTCCTCGCGCCCGATTCCTCTTCCCGCCACTCTCGGAAAATGGGCTAATGGTTCGTCAGAAGAAATCGTGGGTGGACTCCGGTTCGGGCAGCTTGCCAAGTGAGTGATATAGGGCGAGTTCGAGAACGCGGTAGGTGCGAAAACCGTACGATTTTCTCATGGTGACTTTGGCCTTGTTGTTCAGGCCCGCCACGACGCCGCTGGAGAGCATCTTTTGAGCGCGGAAATAGTTCAGGATAAGTTCGCGATGATTGCGTAGCGAACGGGCGATCTTCTTCATAGGCTCGATCGGGAACGCATGGTCTGGCGGCACCACTCGTCGAGGAACTTGCCGGCCCAGGCGGGCGAACGGTACTCCCAGAGTTGTTGGAAGGCCTCTTTGAGAAGGTAAGCACGGACGGTCTTCAGGTTGTGGCGAAGGAGATCGCGCAACCGGAAGTGCTGCTCATCGGCTAGCGGGATTTCCTGAGGATCGGGGCGCGGCCCTGACGTCTCATGCGGCTGGTTTCCTCGGCACGGACGTTGTCCAGTGCCTTGTTCATATTGGCGACGATGTGAAAGCGGTCGAGGATATGCAGCGCCTCGGAGCAGTTTTGGCGGATCAGCTTCAGATAGGGTTCCCACATGTCGGAACAGACGAATACGATTTTGGAAATTACGTCCTTTCCCATAGCGGCGAAGAATCCTTGGAAGGATTCGACGGTTCGCTCGTTGCCTACCCAGAGAAGGCGGGTAACGCCCAGATCGATCTGGTAGACCAGGGTGAGGTATTTGTGCCCTTTGGAATACCGGATTTCATCGACGCCGATTGCGTCGATCTGGCCGAGAGTCCGGTGTTCCAGACCCCAGGTGACGACATGTTCGACCGCATCGAAAACCTTGTCCGAGGATGTGCGAAATGCCTCCGCCGTCTCATTCCATGACAGGCGCCGCACCCGACGGGCTAGGAAGAGCATATAGGCTTTGGTCAGTGTGTGTTTGCCGTCGCCCCAGGGAACTTCTTCGACAGCAATAACGCCACAGCGGCGACAGTCGACGCGACGCATGGTGTACAGAAGGAAGACGAGAAATCCCCACTGGGGGATGAACTCAAAGCGCCGCTCGGCGAGTTGGTCGTAACCGGGCGCCGGCAAATGGCAGCGCGAGCAGACTGCGGTCGAGCGCTTGCGCGGTCGCACGGCTACTTCGATGCTCTTCTTGTCGGCGCTGAAGTGGGCGTGCTGGTAGACAAGACCCGGGAAACGATGGCAGCGGTTTAGAATCGTGATCAGTTCCATGGCGCGAAGCGAGTGGCGGCGAACCTCTACCATAAACCGGCCGAGGAGAGAGTTGCACGCAAGTGGGAATCCGGACGTCATATTCACTGAGCGAACGCGTCGTAGTTGCGAAGTCGTGCTGATCAGGATCTTGGAGAGGAGAGGCAGGAGATCATGGCACATCGGCCTGCGCGAAAGTTGGATTGTGGCAGGAGTCTGTTGCTCGTCGCTGTTGGTTGGGCTTGCGTGGCTGCCGGCCAGACGCAATCACCAGCGGAGCGTCCCGAATTTGAGGTAGTGTCGGTCAAGCCGGCGCCGCCTCCTGTGAACGGTGTCAGTTCGCGCGAAAGTCTCGACAACGGCCTTCTCACCTACACGAACTTCACGCTGCGGCGCCTGATTAGCAATGCTTATGGAGTGACGGAGGGCCAGATCGTTGGTCCGGCGTGGATCTCGGACAACCTTTACCATATACACGCGCGCCTGCCTGCGGGAGTAAGCAGATCTGATGTGCCCGCCATGCTTCAGGCGATGTTGGCCGAGCGCTTCAAGCTAGTCGTCGAGCGCGTGAAGAAGAAGATGCCGGTGTACGCACTTGTAGTTGCCAAAGGCGGGCACAGGATGAAGCCTGTGGTCAATGGCGATAGTGGTTACGGTGGCGGTATTCGACGCATCGACGGGCGCGGGATAACGATGGCGACCCTTGCGAAACTGCTGTCGTCGCGTGTCACCGATCGCGCCGTCGTCGACTCGACGGGACTTGACGGAAAATTCGCGTTCAGTCTGGAGTGGGCGCCGGAACCCGATGATCCCTCCGTATACATTGCGGTGCAGGAGCAACTCGGGTTGAAACTAGACCCGCGCCGCATGCTCGTTGAAGTGGTCACTGTTACGCACGCCGAACCGCATCCAACGGAGAATTAGCAGCTTGTACCCACAAACAGCTTCCCGGCACCATTCGACGGTATCAGTGACCCACAGATTCCTCTGACGAGGTAAAATTATCTTATATTGGTGTATACTCGGGGTAACGAGAAGCAGCGCGCTGGTGAACGGCTTCGTCATCACGCTGTGATGTATGTGTGTTATTTGTGGGGTCTTTGGATTTCGTGCAACAGGATCTTTCCATGGTCTTGTGGAGGACCGTAGCCATGCCTTTCGCCTGTAGTTCGTCGCCTTCCAGCCGCTATAGCGCCTGGGGGACACTCTTCCTGTTGCTGGCGTTGTTCTTTGCCAGCACCTCCGCCCTGTCCGGTCAAGCCTCATCCGGCACCGGGACGATTGCAGGACTGGTGACGGATGCGAGCAGCGCCGTCGTTCCGGGAGCCGACATTACGGTTCGCAATCTGGACACCAACATCAGCCGCGATCTCAAATCCAACGATGCCGGTCTCTACGAGACGGCTGCGCTGCAACCGGGCCAGTATGAGGTGAAAGCCTCTAAGGCCGGATTTGCCACCCTGGTGCGAAAAGGGATCACGGTTGCGGTGGGTCAACGGGCCGTGGTGGATCTGGCGATGCAGGTATCCCAGACGTCGGAGACTGTCACCGTGACCGGCGATGCCGCATTGATCGACACGGGCAAGACCGATGTCAGCACGGTCGTCAACCTCAAGGACATGATGAATCTGCCGATCAGCGGCCGGCGGTGGGACAGCTTCGCGCTCAGCACGCCGGGAACGTCCAACGACGGCGGATTCGGTCTCCTCAGTTTCCGGGGCATGTCGGGCCTCTATAACAACAACATGATCGACGGAATGGACAACAATCAGGCGTTTTTCTCCGAAGCCAAGGGCCGCACCCGCTTGAATTTCGCTGTCAGCATCGACGCCATTCAGGAATTTGAAGTCGGCAACAGCTCTTTTTCGGCGCAATACGGGCGTGCGGCCGGGGGCGTGGTAAACGCCGTTACCAAGTCGGGATCGAACGCGATTCACGGAACGGGATTCTATCTGATCCGCGACGACTCGCTGAACGCGGCGAACCCGTTTAGCGCCATTCAGTTGGTTGCGGTGGGACTCCCTGGCAAGCCCAAAGACCGGCGCCAGCAGTTCGGCGGGTCGGTGGGAGGTCCCATCAAGAAGGACAAGGTTTTCTACTTCTTGAACTACGAGCAGCAGAAGCGTAATTTCCCGATGGCGGTGGTTCCGAGTTCCTCGACGTTCTTCACTTCCGCCTGCACTGCTCCCGGTTGCGGCCAGGTGGTGCCATTCTTTCAGAGCCTGGTGCAGACCCAGGCGCGCCAGGGCAACGAATCGGTCGGCTTCGGCAAGGTGGACTACAATCTGAACTCGCGCAACACGCTTACCGGCTCGGTGAACATCCTTCGCTGGGATTCTCCCAACGGGATTCAAACGGCGCCTTCCACCTCCGTCCACGACAGCATGAACGGCTCCGACGATGTCAGCGCTGAAACCGTTATCGGCAGGTGGACCTCCAACATTTCGTCCAGTTTCCTGAGTGAACTGCGTTTTCAGTATGGCCGCGATTTCGAATTCGAGCTCCCCAATGCGCCAGGGCCTTCCGTGAGCACCACCAACGGCATCAACTTCGGGATGCCCAATTTCCTGCCGCGAGCCGCCTATCCCGACGAGAAGCGGTGGCAGTTCTCACAAAACCTGAGCTGGCTCCGCGGACGGCATTCCGTGAAATTCGGCTGGGACGCCACGCGGGTCGACGACCTGCAGATCAACCTCTTCTCCGGGGGCGGCGTCTACAGCTATTCCTCTCTCAACAACTTCGCCTTGGATTGCGGTAACGCCGCTCTGCCCGTCCCCCTGAAGAACTGCCAGGCCGCTACCACCGGAGGCGGAGTGACCGGCGCCCACTACACCACCTTTGTGCAGGCCTTTGACTCCCTGGGCGCCGCGGGCAAGACGGATTTCCAGACCTGGGACGCGGCGGGCTACATCGAGGACACCATCCGCCTGCTGCCCAGCCTCACCCTTGATTTAGGGCTGCGGTATGAGTACCAGACGATGCCATCGCTCACAGGCAGCCCCCTGGAGCCGCGCACCAGCGCTCTGAATACCGACACCAATAACTTCGGTCCCCGGTTGGGTTTGAGCTGGGATCCGGGCAGGAATCAGAAGACCGTCATCCGGCTCGGAGGCGGCATCTACTACGGCCGCACGCAGAACTCCACCATCGCCAACATGATCACGAACAATGGTGTCCGTTTCGTCTCCTACACCTTTACGCCGACCTCCGCGGGCGCGCCTACCTTTCCCAACGTGCTGTCGGCGCCGCCCGGCGGCGCCGGGTCCAAACCCGACATCGTGTTCGCCGATCCGCAACTTGCCAACCCGATTACGTATCAGGCGGAATTCTCCCTCGAGCGCGAGATTGCTCCCAATACCACTCTTTCCGCCATATATATGGTGAACCGTGGCCAGCGCATGCCCGTCTTCCTCGACACCAACCTGCCGGCCCCCACTACCAACACGTACACCCTCTGTGGGACGGTGCTGAACGGAACGGCTAGTTCCTGCGCGAACCCGGCGGGCTTCGTCGCGGTCCCGTTCTTCACCGGGCCACGACCGAATCCCAACTTCGGATTCATGACGGACATTGCCAGCGTGGTCAATACCTGGTACAACGGCCTGGTCATCCAGGCCAAGCATAAGTTTTCGCATGGCTTCCAGTTTGATGCCGGCTTCACCTGGTCCAAGGCCCAGGATGACGACCAGAACTCCCAGACCTTTACCACGAGCGAATCGGCTTCCAACCCGCTAAACCTGAAGAACGACTATTCTCTGTCCGACTTCGACCAGCGCAGGCGATTCACCACGTCGGGAGTCTGGGAATTGCCGACTCATAACATCCAATCGAAGGGCTTGAAGCGCGTGGTGGATGGTTTCCAGATCTCCGGCATCCTATCCCTGGTGGACGGGCGGCCCTATTCCGGATCGATCAGCGGGAGCCCCGGAAGTCCCTCCCCCTCCGGCACCACATCGGGTGTCATCGGGGTCGGTGGATCGTCGCGTGTCCCCTGGGTCGGCCGCAATACGTTCACGGGGCCCGGCGCCAACAGCGTCGACTTGCGGTTATCGCGTTCCATCCACCTGACGGAGCGGGTACACTGGCTGCTGATCGCGGAGGCCTTTAATGTGGCGAACCGCTACGAGATCACCAGCATCAATACGACGCAGTACAGCTTCAGCGGCGTGAACCTGTTCCCGCAGTCCAGTTTTCAGACGCGCAGCGGCTCGGGAACGAACCTGTTCGGCGCCCGTCAGATCCAGTTAGGAACGCGCATTACGTTTTAATACGGGTTCCCGGGTGCCCTTGTCATCGGCCCCGCAATCACACCAGCAATCCGGTGATGGCGACGACCGTGCCAGCCACGCCGGCGGTAACGCCCAACACCGGGAACATCTTCTTGCGCGAAATGAAGTACAGGGAGCTGAGCACCAGGCCGATCTCGAGCAGGCCTTCGCCGATGTCGTAACGCAGCGCGCGATGCTCGTCGGCCTCCGAGGCCTCGTCGGCGGCAGTGGCTTCGTCCTGAATCTGTTTACCCTGCTTCTCGTACTTGTCCTTTTGTTTGGCATAATCGGCGCGCATTTTGTCGGCGGCATCGCCTTTGGCGGTGACCACCTCCAGAAGGTTCTCGCCCAATTCGAGGTTGTGAAACTTCACGCGCGTGGCCTGGTAGTGCGACCAGGTATCGTTGGCTGTCGACTTGTGCATGATGGCCGCCGTGTGGGTGCGGTGCGAGAGGATGCTGACCACCGCCAAAAAGACGGCCAGAACGGCCGCGACCACGCCTACCGTTTTACCGAGGGGGTCGGCCTCATGTCCTTCGTGATGGATCTCAAGTTCAGGCATAGTAGTTCCCGTATTATAAGCTAATGACCGCGGACGAGGAGTTCATGCGGGAGGCGCTCCGGTTGGCCCGCGCCGGCGCCGCGGCGGGCGAAGTTCCGGTGGGGGCGGTGGTGGTGGTTGACGGCGAGATTGCCGGCCGGGGATGGAACTCGCCGATTGCCACTCGCGACCCAACGGCCCACGCGGAGATTCTGGCGATCCGCCAGGCCGCGGCGCGAATCGGCAACTACCGCCTGCCCGGCGCCACGCTTTACTGCACGCTGGAGCCGTGTGTGATGTGTGCCGGCGCTTTGGTGGCCGCGCGCATCGCGCGGCTGGCTTTTGGCGCCCGCGACCTGCGGTTCGGCGGCGTGCGCAGCAAGTTCCAGGTGGCCGATTCGGACCTGTTGAACCATCGCGTGGAAGTGCTGGAAGGCCTGTTGGCGGTGGAGTGCGTCGGGCTGCTCAAGGAATTCTTCGACGAGCGGAGGTAGCCGATTCCCCATTGGCCGCGGCATGCCATCGCCCGGCACGCCGGATCATGATACTACTCGGGTATGTTGCTGGCCGCGGTGGTTGAGACATCCCGGCGCGTGGCGGAGACTGCGCGGCGGCTGGAGAAGATCGAATTGCTCGCCGCCCTGCTGCGGCAACTCGATCCCGAAGAAGTGGAGACGGCAGTCGCCTTCCTCTCCGGGTACACACGGCAGGGTCGGATGGGCGTGGGATACGCCGCGTTGCGCGACGCTCCCTTGCGCGCTGCCGGCGCCGCCGGCCCCGAGGCGGGCGCACTGGAAATCCGCGACGTGGACCGCGCCCTGACCGAACTCGCCGGGCTCCAGGGTCCGGGTTCGGACCGGCGGAAACGCGAACTGCTGGGTGCGCTTCTGGCGCGCGCATCCGGAGCCGAGCAGAGTTTTCTCACCGGCCTGCTGCTCGGGGAAATCCGCCAGGGGGCGCTCGAGGGCATCATGCTCGAAGCGCTGGCCAAGGCTTCGGGCATCGATTCCGGCCGCGTGCGGCGCGCCGTAATGATGGCCGGCGATATCGCGCGGATCGCGCGTGCGGCCATGGAACTCGGGGAAGCGGGATTGGCGCCCTACGATATCCAGCTCTTCCGCCCCATCCAGCCCATGCTCGCCCAGACGTCCGAGGACGTCTCCGGCGCCATCGAAGAGCTCGGCGAGGCGGCGCTGGAGTACAAGTTCGACGGCCAGCGCGTGCAGGTTCACCGTTCCGGGGACGAGGTGCTGGTCTTTTCGCGGGCCTTGAACAACGTGACCGCGGCGGCGCCGGAAATCGTGGAGGCGGCGCGCGCCCTGCCGGTCCACGATCTGATCCTGGATGGCGAGATCCTCTGCCTGGCGCCCGATGGCAGCCCGCAGCCATTTCAGGTGACGGCGCGCCGGTTCGGGCGCAAGCTCGATCTGGACCGCCTGCGGGCCGAATTGCCGCTGACGCCGTTCTGGTTCGACCTGCTCTACTGGAATGGCCAATCGCTGCTTGACGAACCGCAGGCGCGACGGTTCGGCGCGCTTGCCAGCATGGCGTCCCCCGAAACGCTGGTGCCGTATACGCTCACCGCCGACCCGGAACGCGCCGCCCGATTCCTCGACCAGGCGCTGGGAAGCGGCCACGAAGGCATCATGGCGAAGGCTCCCGGAGCACCGTACGCCGCCGGCGCCCGCGGGCAAAGCTGGCTGAAGATCAAGAAGGCGCACACGCTGGATCTGGTCATCCTGGCAGCCGAATGGGGCAGTGGCCGGCGGCGCGGCCGGCTCAGCAATTTGCATCTGGGCGCGCGCGACACCGAAAAGGGAGGGTTCGCCATGCTCGGCAAAACCTTCAAGGGCCTGACGGACGAGATGCTGGCCTGGCAGACCGGACAGTTTCTCCAGGCCGAGATCGGGCGGGACCAGTACACCGTCTACGTGGAGCCGAAATTCGTGGCCGAAATCGCCTTCAGCGACGTGCAGATCAGCCACCGTTATGCGAGCGGCCTGGCCCTGCGCTTCGCCCGCGTCAAGCGTTACCGGCCCGACAAACCGGCGTCCGATGCCGACACACTGCAGACGGTGCGGCAACTCGCGAAGCGGTAGCGCCGGCGCTCGCCCGGGTGCCGATTCAGCGGCCTCCGCACCGAAAATTTCCTGCGGGCCAAGCCGTGATCCCGATCCTGTGCAATCACCTCGCTACCCCAATCACCTCGCTACCCCTTGCCCCGTTCGCTTGAATCAGGTAGCCTGAAAAATCGGAACATATCCAAAAAGGAGAAAACTAGCCATGAATCGCCTATGCAGGACTTTCGGAATCTCCACGATGCTGCTCGTGTGCGGCACGCTGGCCGGCCAACAGAAGGACGCCGCTTACCTGAAGACGAAGGTAGATCCGGGACGGGCTGGCGTTTTTGTCGATGGAAAGTACGTTGGTCCCGCGCGAAATTTCGGGATGGCCCGTAAGTATTCCCTCCCCGCGGGGCAGCACCAAATCAAGTTGGTAGACCCGCGCTACGAAGAGTTCAGCACCACTGTCGAGCTCAAGACTGGGAAGACCACTGACGTTTCCCAAAGCTTGAAAGCCCTTGCGCCAGCCAAGGGCCCGTTCGGGATGATCCACACGGCCTACCCGGATAAGTTCGCCGCCGTATACGTAAACGACCGCTTCTACGGCCATGCCGGCGAGTTTAACAATTCCATGCAGGCCCTGTTATTGCCTGCAGGCGAGTACACCGTGCGGATCGAGCCCGTGTCAGGCGGGAACCCGGTCAGCCAAACCATTAAATTGGAAGCCGGCAAAACCGTCGTTGTGAAATAGTCGCGGTCGAATCGGAGCAGGCAGATCGTTCCTTTGAAAGGGAGGTATATCGGCATGTCAATCGGAAAGAGAGCAGGCGCGGAGTTCATCGGCACATTCTGGCTGGTATTCGGTGGTTGCGGCAGTGCTGTGTTGGCTGCTGCCTTTCCGAATGTCGGCATCGGGTTGCTCGGTGTTGCCTTTGCCTTTGGGTTAACGGTCCTGACCATGGCGTTCGCCATCGGTCATATTTCCGGATGCCATCTGAACCCGGCGGTTTCGGTCGGGTTGGTGGTCGGAAAGCGTTTTCCGGCTGGGGAACTGCCGGCTTACATCGTTGCCCAGGTGCTGGGCGGGATCGCCGGCGCCGCAGTCCTTTACGTCATCGCCAGCGGCAAGGCCGGATTCAGTCTGGCAGGCGGGTTCGCGTCCAACGGTTTTGGCGAGCACTCGCCGGGCGGCTATTCGATGGAGGCGTGCCTGGTGGCCGAGGTGGTGCTGACATTCATGTTCCTGATGATCATCCTGGGCGCTACCGACCGTCGCGCCCCGCAGGGCTTCGCGCCCATCGCCATCGGGCTCGGGCTCACCCTCATCCACCTCATCGGAATCCCGGTGACCAACCTGTCGGTGAACCCGGCCCGCAGCACCGGCCCCGCTATTTTCGTCGGCGGCTGGGCGCTGGAGCAACTCTGGCTGTTCTGGGTGGCGCCGATTGTAGGAGCAGCCATAGCGGGCGTCGTCTACCCGCTGATCGCCTCCGAATAGACGACCATCGCGTTACTCGAAACTGCGGCGGAAGTCCTCGAACTGGCGCTTCAACTGCGCCAGTTCCTGTTCCAGGGCGGCAATTCGTTCCCGGTCCGAGGGCGCGCGCTCGCCGGGGCCGGCCGGCGCCGCCTCGGCTGGTTCCGCGGCCACCTCCACATCTCCGGACAGCAGGTGAGCCCAACGCTGCTCCTTGTAACCGGTCTGGCGCGGCAGTTTCCTGACGAAGCCCACCTCGTCAAGCCGGTGCAGCGTGCTCTCCACGGCCTCCAGATCGTCGAAGGCGTAAAGCCGTTCGGTGCGTCCGCGCAACTCGCCCACGGTTTGCGGACCGCGCAGCATGAGCACGCACATCACCGCAGCTTCGCGGCGGCCCAAGTTGCATTTCTCCGCGAAACGCTGTTCGTGTTTGGGCACGCGGCTGTCCACGCTCGTGATGCGCGAGGCCAACCCCTTCGCGCGCAACCCGTCGAGCGCGGTCTCCACCGTGTCTTCGTCATAGGAGACCACCGGCTCCCGGTTCGATCTCTGATTGCAGGCGCTCACCAGGGCGTTCAGCGAAAGCGGGTAGTAATCCGGCGTAGTCGTTTCTTTTTCCATGAGCGCGCCAAGCACCCGCACTTCGGGCGCGTCCAGTTGCCAATCCATCTTTCCAGTTTAGACTCGTCAGAAGAAATTGGGGGAGGACTCGGGTTCGGCAGCTTGCCCAGTGAGTGATACAGCGCCAGTTCGACGACGCGGCATTCGGGCAAGACCGCCTGATGTCTCGACGCGTTTTGGGTTTTCTCGTTCCAGGGCTTGAGCACAGGACTGCTTTACGGCCAACTCGTAAAGCAGATCAAGCATGCGATCGAGACATGCGCGCTTATTCCCGGCGATCAACTGCCGGGAATCCGGGCGCTATCCCAGCAACTCGTGGTGAGCCCCACAACCATAGTCAAGGCGTACACGGGACTGGAGCACGAAGGTGTACTCGAACTTCGCCAGGGTGCGGCAGGGCGGTTGCAAGCGGCGAAGGAACAGGTTCACGAGTTCGTCCGCAAGCTCCGTGCGCGCGGACTCACGGAAGCCGAGATCCGCCGGCTCTTTGAAGCAGAGTTTACATCGGTGTTGGATGCCGGCGCGGAGGGCATTCACCGATGATGATCGAGACAACCGCCCTATCAAAACACTAACTAAGGGCGGTCAAAGCCGTGAGCGATTTGAACCTTCGCGTTTCTGCTGGCGGCATCAATGCCTTCTTGTGGCCCGAATGGTCACGGCAAGAACACGACCATCAAGATGCTGTTAGGCATCACCCATCCGAGTGCCGGACAGGGCTGGGTAAATGGGGATGCCCATCGACCAACCACGAGCTAGTTTGGAGATCCGGCGACGCACAGGATTTGCGAGCGAAGACACTGCGCCCACACCGACCGCCGCCCACCTCGATCACCCGCCACCAATCAGCGGAACGATGACAGGCGCTCTCCATGGGCAGCCCCAAAGGGCCGCGGCCCAATCAGCCTTCGTCGCGAAGCACGGTCATCGGATCCACTCTCGCCGCGCGGCTCGCCGGGATCAAAGCCGCCAGCGTGCCGACAAGCGTCATCAGAACGCAGGCAGCGGCGAGTGCGACCGGGTCCAGCGCGGACACCTGGAACAAGAGACTCTTCAGCGCCCGGGTCAGCGCATAGGCTCCAGCCAGCCCGGCAGCGAGCCCTACCAGGAGCATGCCGAGGGCAGTGCGCAAAGTACGCGACATCACCTCGCCCGGCCGCGCGCCCAGCGCCATGCGGATGCCAATCTCGCGGCGCTGTTGCGTTACCGAGTTCACCAGCACGCCGTATAGTCCCAGGGCGGCCATGAGGGCGGCGAGGCCGGCGAAGACCCCCACCGTCCAGGTGGGCTGCGTCGCCCAGAGCATGCTCTGCTCCTTCACCTGTTCCATTGTCCTCACTTCTCCCAGCGGCAGGTGCGGATCCACCTGCCGCACCGCCTCCCGAATTCCAGGCATCGCCGTCAACGGCTGGCTGCGTGTTCGAACGACCAAATGAACGTTCTGCCGGGGGAATTGGGCTAAAGGCACATAGACTACGGGCTCGATCGCGGCATGCAATCCGCCGGTGCGCTCGTTGCGGATCACGCCGACGATCCGCGGGCTCACTCGCGACTCCGGGATCGGGCCGTAGCCCGGCAGGTAGGTGACCACGGTCCGTCCGACCGGATTCGCCAAATTCAATCGGCCGGATAAATTCCGGGCCGTCTCCTGATTGATCACCATCACCGGCGGGGCGCCCGCGCGATCGCGATCTTCAATTCCGCGCCCGGATTGGACGGGAATTTGCAGGGTAGCGAAATACCAGGGGTCGACCATCTTGACGCGCACGAGGAGACGTTCTTTCGCTCCCGGCACGTTGATAAACTCGCCCCACTCAACACCCTCGAGAGGCACGTTGAGCGAGACCGATGCCTGCTCCACTCCGGGCACGGATCGGAGCCGCTCCACGACGGTTTCGTAGAATGATGTGGCGCTTTCGGCAGCCGGATAGGCGGCCGCTGGAAGATCGGCTGACATGGTGATCACGTGGTCGATTCTGACGCCTGCGTCCACCAGCTGCAATCTCGCCAGGCTCTTGAACAAGAGCGCCGCGCCGCTGATTAACACCACCGAAATGGCGACTTCACCGATGACCATCGCGCGGCGCGCGGCGGCGCTCGATCCCGACGAGCCACGCGCCGCCAGATTCAAAGAACCGGACAGCTTACCGAAAGAAATCTGCCAGGAAGGAAGGAGACCGGTGAGCATCAAAACCGCCATCACGGCCGCCGCGGCAAAACCAAGGACGCGGCTATCCAGGCTGAGATCGGCAGTAAACGGAAGCGATGTTTCTACCAGTGGGGCCGCTAGATGAAGCAGCAGGTAAGCCAGTGCAATACCTGCCAGGCCCCCGAGCACGCACACGATCAGGCTCTCGGTGAGCAACTGAGCGATCAGGCGGGCGCGCCCGGCCCCCAGGCTCGCTCTGAGGGCCATCTCCTTCCTCCGGGCCGCTCCTTTGGCCAACACCAGATTCGCTACATTCGCGCAGGCGATGAGCAGCACCATCACCACCGCTCCGAACGCCAGATAGATCGAGCGGCGCAGCGTATCGCCCACCAGCAACCGGGCGAATGGATCCACCGTGAAGCGCCAGTCTTTTTTCCACGCGGGCATGACCGGGGCAAGGCTGGCTCTTAACGTGTTCATCCTGGCCCGCGCCTGTTCGATGTTCACACCGGAGCGGAGGCGGCCGATACCGTGCAGCCAGTGCTGAGCGCGATTCAGTTGATCCGGCGCGAAGATCAGCGGTTTCCAGAACCGCGCTCCATCCCGATCGAAACTGCCCTTGGGCAACACTCCGATGATCCGGTGGCGCTCGCCGTCGAGCGTGAGTTCACGTTTCAGAACGTCGGGATCGCCGGCGAATTGCGTCTGCCACGTCGCGTAGCTCAATACCACCACGTGGATCGCTGCCGGCTGATCCTCCCCCGGCGCGAACAGGCGCCCCAGGCGGGCCTTCACGCCGAACACGTTGAAGTAATCGGCCGATACGAGTTTGCCCGAAAGACGTATCGGATCGCCGCCGGTCGCCACCGCTGCCCGGAAAGGCTCTTCCGCGGACAGCGCTTCAAAGATGCTGTCCTGCCGCTTCCAGTCGAGAAAAGTGAGGGTGGTGGTGGGGTTATTCCCCGCCGGCGGGGTCTCCCAAAGCCGGACCATGCGGTCGGGCTCAGGAAACGGGAGCGGCCGCAACAACACCGCATCCACAATGCTGAAGATCGCCGTATTGGCGCCGATGCCGAGAGCCACGAGTCCAATCGTAATCGCGGCGAACCCCGGATCCCGCGCCAGCGCAGCCATTCCGTATCGCACATCTCTCCACACGTTCTCCGCCCACCGGACGCTGCGTTGATCGCGGTGATCTTCCTTCATCTGTTCGATTCCTCCAAAACTGCGGTGTGCCTTCTGGCGAGCCGCTTCGGGCGAAAGCCCGGCGTTGATCGCATCCAGTTCAGCCATTTCCAGGTGGGCGAGAATTTCACCCTCCAGCTCGTCATCGAGGCGCCGCTTGCGAACCAGCGCCAGCAATCGAGCCGCTGCGAATCGAAGCTTCACGACTCCGCCTCCAGGAACCGGGCCACCAGCGCCGTCGCCCTCTCCCAGTTCGCCACCGCGACGCTCAATTGCTTCGCACCAGCCGTGGTGAGGGAATAAAACTTAACCTTGCGTTTGGTCTCGGAAATTCCCCACTTGGTGCGAATCCAGCCTTGCTCTTCCAGGCGTATGAGAGCCGGATAGATCGACCCCTGGTTCAATCGCAGGAGGTTCTCCGCTACCTGCTCAATTCTCCTGGCGATGCGGTAGCCGTGCATCGGCCCCATCGTGTCCAATGTCTTGAGGATCAGCAGATCCAGGGTTCCATATGGGACGTCCGTCTTGTGTTCCGACATGTTGTCTGCCAACAGCTATATATTCTACCTGTCAACAGGTAGGCTGTCAACACCTCTGGAAGGGTCTAGGGAAATCCCTCGATGAGCCGCGGGCGGGCAGTCTGGACCCGGCTAGGCACAATACTGTTCACTTAACGATAAGGGTTGGCCATCACTCATACGTGCCCATGGCTCTACAATCTGCTCTGTACGAGTGGCGCGTTTCTCGCTCGGAGGTGCGTGCTCGGCTTCCAAGCCTGACATCTCTCTGCTCCCTTCCATAAACGGTGATACATTGTCATTGGCCACGATTCAATTTGGCAAACCACCTCATGGACGAATTCGCCGAAGATTCTTTGGGTCTGCCTCCACATTCAAACAGTGCGCCACGCGACGTGTTCATTCTGGGAGCTGGCTTTTCAAAACAGATTTCCGAGCAAATGCCGTTGTTGACGGAGTTATCGGAAGCCGTTGCACGACGGCTCCCCGAGGCTTCGAGGATCGATGCAATTCCGTTCATGACAGCCGACGTGGAGATGGCAATGACTTTCCTCTCCCAGCCACAGCCGTGGATGACAGAAGCCCAACGACTTCGCAACCGTGCGTTGTTTTTGGAGATTGCCGAAGCCATCGCAGCGGAGATCGAGCAACGGTCGGCATCTGTTCGAACTTGCCCTGGCTGGCTTCTCAGATTTGTGCATTGGCTGCACTTCCGGAAAGCAGTTGTGATCACGCTCAATTACGACACGCTGCTGGAATCTGCGATTTTGGAGATATCCGGTGGGGACTGCCACCCACGCAATCTGATCCCGTTTCGGTTCGCTGCGGAGCAGGGTGTCATCGGCGGCGACGATCGGGCTAATTCTCTCGAATTATTGAAACTCCACGGGTCAACCAACTGGCGGTATTCAGGACGTGCCTCTTACTCAGGAGAATTGATCCAATGGTCAGGAATAAGACGCTGGAGTCCGAACCGGGAAGCCGTCCGGTACAACGAGAAGGTCGAAGATTCATCTCCTTTACTGATTCCACCCGTTACTGAGAAGGCTGGGTATTTTGCACACCATTGCATCCAGCACCTCTGGAAGCGAGCATCACAGGCGCTTGGCGCCGCCAGAAGGATTTACTGTATAGGCTACAGCCTGCCAACAACGGACCTGACAATCCGTTTTTTGTTGGCTGACCTTCCCGAGGTGGAACCAGCGGACTTCTATTTAGTAAACTTCCCGTCTGAGCTGCAGCATTTCCGCGACATCCTTCCAAAATCTCGTTTTCATTTACGTGATCGGTTTGTCGGCCCGAAACCCATTTGCCCGTTTGTCGACGCGTTGTTCACGGACGAATTCTTCCCCGATCTCGATGCTGAGGCAAGCCACAGCCCTGGTAAGGTGGAAGCGGCCATCCGTGAGCAAGTGCAGGTCGGACAGAGACTCCGTGCCGCGTTGGACGTTGGGACGTGTTCGATAGCCGGATTCGGGCCAAACTCAGTCACGCTGCTGATTGAGGATGCGGGGGTGCCAGTTGATGGCAGACCGGAGGTCCCCATCAGAGTACCCTGGGAAGCACTGGAGGGATCTCTTGCGGATATGCGGAACGCTAATCAACAACGAGTGAACCTCGATCGCTGCGACTTGCGTGTTCGAAGCTACTGCCGCCGAGCTTTGGGGCCATGGCTGGCCGCTCTGCTAGAAGCTTCTGGCGTGGCCACAGTTTGGTTCTGTGTCAATCGGTGGGTTGTATCGCCGACTGGCTCCAATATCGAAGAGATCGCTCAATCGAGGCAAGCTACCTCGGCTGCACCCAGCGGATCGCCTCAGCCGTGAACGACCGGATCGGAATCGAACCCGCACCCTGAGCCGCCACCTCCGGAAGGTTTGCCGACCACTCGTCCAGACGACCGCCACGCGCTACCTTAGAGCCGTTGTCGGGCGGGGGATTTGTGCCGCATCAAGCTAGCAAAGCGAAATCAAGCCACAAACAATTGGTCGCAATAATTTCGTCTGCCCGTCGCCTGTCTTCACCCGCTCGCCACTGCCACCGCGCCGATCCGCCGTACCATGCTCCCGAACAGCCACCGTGGGTGATGGCTCTCAGCCAGCACCCGTAGTACCGGGCGTGCTTGACCAGCCTGACGCCGGTCTTCGCCAGCCGCTGCTGCGCGCGTTGCGGCGAATAGTCGGCGACTCGTACAAGGCTCATCAGCATTTTTCCATTGGTCCATTGCGCACAGCTTTGGAAGAGTGGTGCGCTTTCCGACCGGAACACAAACTACTGCGATATTGCGTCAAAACCTCCAAGTCCTGCGAGACTCAACATCAACTGGCGGCGATATCAACAACTGAACCCCCCTGGCGGCCACGAAAAAGTCGTGCGGTTTGGCCACACCTTGAATTCGCCGCCCTCAAAACGGGACAATCGCCCTTCGATTCTGCCACCGTCGCTCCTCAGGAAATCCATGAATCGTTCGATTCCATCAGGGTGTTGAAAAACGGGCACGACAATCGCATGAAGCGCGTTTGTCGTTCGGGCGAAGACGATAAAGGCCCAAGGAACATTGAAATCGTCTCGCAGACATAAAGTTGATTGTCGGCCGCGGTTCCTTCAAGACGAGGGTTGTGCGAAATTACCGGCCGCACCAGATTTGAGAATTCTTCGAAGTACTCCTGAGCCTTCTCGATGACAACTTTCTTGCTGAGGTTATGATTCTCCAAATAGAACTCCCCGAGTATCGACCGACCGATGAAATGGCCACCAGCGGATAGAGCATACCGGTATCCCAGCATTTCGAATAGGGTCAGATGGGCTACCTTGATGAGTGACACCAGGGCTGGAAGTCTCAAGTCCCGCTCGATGCGGATCTCCAAATCAGCTGCTTCTGTTGCCTCCAGTTCTTTGGGGGAAAGTTTGAGACGCACGTCGACCGTGCCGCAGTCTCCTTCAAGTTGTACTTTTGCGTGCTCCGTCACCGAGGGTGTAGACGGCAGAGCGTAATAGTATGGAACCGCGTCGCCCTTAACAAGAATTTGCGGTCGGAACTTCCTCGCAAGTGCCTTATCGACCATAGACTTGGCGGCAGTTATCTGTCCTTGATGTTGGATATCGATGAAATCCGATTCGAAACATCTGCCATAAAAACTGTCTACGTCCGCGCGTTGGACCGTCCAATGTCTTCCAACGCTGCTGAATGCTTCATTTACGATGTGGGCTTTACACAGTTCAACATCCTCGTCCCGAAACAGCACGGGGCAATAGAAATGGGAAAAAGCCTTTCCCGTGACCTCTTCAAAATCCACCTTAAGTTTGCTCAGCTTTGCCTCACCACCAATATCCACTGCACTCTTCTCGCTTTCTAAGCCCTGAGTAACCAGTCTACCTGGTCCTAGAAACCGCCAGCAGAAGAACTCGCTTTGGTGTGGATTCTGTTTGAAGTTATCGCACAAGTGACGTGGGATAGGGGTACCCAAGGGGTAGAACCTCCGCTTCAGTGCTGCGGACGGATCGTCGGCGACTCGTACATTGGTCCCAAACGGCGATCTGGGAGGTGTAGGCCGGCGGTCCTTAACTGAACGGTATTGCGGCTAGGCACACAGGTTCAGAATCGGAACGTCATCTCGAGGTATCCCAGGTTAGCGTTCTTGCCTTGGGGGTAAATGGCCTCGATCACCGATTTGCCCACTGCGTGGCCGTAATACACGCCGAGAGCCAGGTGGGCATTGGCGTTGTAATCGGTGCTGATATCGAAGAGGTTGGCCAGGCTGGAGTTTCCGTTGGATGTACGTCCCGTATAGCCGAACGTCCATGGCTGAAAAACGCCTCCGCCGGAATACCAGAGATCGTTCCGATTGACGAGCCGCAGCGAGTGGATGTCCGATCGGATCGTCACTTTCGGGGACGGCCGCAGCACCAATTCGACGAACCAATCGCGGTTGTTCATCATATTGAAGAACGGAAATCGCGCGTAGACGCGGGGAGTCGGTAAGACCTGGAAGAACGTTCCGTGCGTGGAGTCGCCAGCATCCTTGTCGCCTGATCCGTAGTTGTAACCGCCACGCAACCACGGTTTCAGCGCGGTCAGGATCCTTGGCTGCCATCCGCCTTCCGCCGCATAGGCACCGGCACGATGAGCCAGATTTCCCCAGGATCCGGCCTGGACGGCGCCCCAGACGAGCAAGTCGAATGGCCCCGCCGCGGTTTCCGCGGTGTGGATGTAGTGGCCTCCAAAGGTGCCGATGTTGATGTGTTCCCGATCCGCGGCCCGCAGCGTCGCGGGCCGATTGTCGGTTTTCAAGACGCCATCGCGGCAATCCTGGTATCCCAGGCCGAAGATCCGCCATTCTCCGGCATTCTTCCTGGTAGTTACCTGTCCGGTCAGGGCTCCATAGAAGACGTTGACGTTGACCTCGCCCCAGCCGTCCACCTGAAAGACGCCGCGCGTAGGGCGGCCGCCGAATAGCGTCAGGTTCAACTGCGACCGATTCAGCGAATACTGTGCGGCATCGAAGCTCCGCCCCACATCGGAGAAACCGAAGTTCCCGATCAGGCGATGCGCGATCCGGTCTCGCTTGAGCGCCGCAAGCGTTGGATTCCTGGGCGCTACCTCGGTGCCGTCGATGAACTCCGTCCGGCCGAATTTCAGGGTTTGTCCGGCGACGCCACCCAGTTCCTTGAAGCGGATGAATCCTTGTTTCACGAACAACATTGCCGAGTTCGTGTTGCGCTGATTGGCGGCAAAGTAGGTCGCGCCGAAGCCGAGTTGGCCTTGCGCCCCCGGTGCGATTGCGTCATCCGGCAGCCCCAAGAGAAATGGCACCGCGAGTTCGAGCTGCCAATCGTAGGATTTGACGGTTCGCGCCAAACTAAAGCGGAAGAGGGAGCCCGGAAATGTGTAGCCGTTGTTGGCGCCGCCTTGGAACCAGTCCCACGATTCGACGCGCGTCCGCAGCGAGCCTGAAACCGTCACGTCGCCGATCTTGAGCTGCGGTGGCGAGGCGCTTTGAGCGAATGCGCCGGAGAGCCAACAGCCAACCAGAACTACGAGCGCGCAGGCGCTTCTCATCCTTCCATTGCTCCTTGAATTAGCGTATATTTAGGTCTGATTCACCCGCTGTGACTTTAGTCACCGATTCAGGCGCGAATCGGCAGTATCAAGGAGATGACATGATCCCGGCGGCGGAGATCCGGTTCGCGGCCGCAGTGCCCAACGAAGAATATTGGCGACGACAGATCAAGTGCCAGTACGCCTGTCCGGTACACACCGACGCCAGAGGCTATATCCGCGCCATAGCCGCTGGTGACTACGAAGCGGCATATCTGATCGCCCGAGGGCCCAACCCGCTGGCGTCCATTTGCGGGCGGGTTTGCGGCGCTCCATGCGAAGCCGCTTGCCGCCGCGGATCCATCGATCAACCCATCGCAATCCGCGCCCTGAAGCGGTTTGTGTCCGACCCGTATTCGGGCCGTTGGCGCGCCCCCGGCGGGTTCTCCGAAGGCGCCTGCGCCGGCCTGGAGGAGATGACCAACTTGGCGCGGTTCCTGGCGTCGCGCGAGTACCAGAAGCCGGACGGGATCCGCGTGGCAATCATCGGCTCCGGGCCAGCCGGGCTTGCCGCCGCGCACGATCTCGCGCTGATGGGTATGGCGCCCACGATTTTCGAAGCGGAATCGCGGCCGGCGGGGATGCTTTACACCGGCATCCCGGCCTACCGGCTGCCGCGGGACCTGATCGATGCCGAGATCGAACTGATCCGGTCGCTGGGTGTCGAGTTCCGCTGCGGCGTGAAAGTGGGCCGGGATGTGGCCTTCGAGGAACTTCGCCGCGACTTCAAGGCGGTCATTATCGCTGTGGGCGCCAAGCGGGCGCGCATGCTGCAACTGCCGGGTTCCGACGCCCAGGGCATTTATGGCGGCGTCGATTTCCTGCGCGCGATGTCGCTGGGCGAGCGGCTGCCCATCGGGCGCCGCGTGGTGGTGATCGGTGGAGGAAATGTAGCCTTCGATGTTTCCCGCTCGGCGGTTCGATACGAAGATGGCGACCCGGAACGCCTGGTCGCGCGCCAAACCGAAACCGATATCTCACGAGTGGCTCTGCGGCAGGAAGCCGTCCGCGAGGTCCACCTGGCCTGCCTGGAATCTCGCGAGGAGATGCCGGCCGACGAAGTGGAAATTGTCGAGGGCGAGGAAGAAGGCATCGTTCGGCACAACCGTCTCGGCCCCAAGGAATTTCTTTTCCGCGAAGAGCAGGGCCAAAAAGTAGTCGCCGGCGTGCGTTTCCGCCGTGTGCTTTCGGTTTTCGACGCCAACCGCCGGTTCGCGCCCGTGTATGACGATGCCGACACCGTCGATGTGGAGGCCGACACGGTCCTGCTGTCCGTGGGCCAGATGGCAGATCTGAGTTTCCTGGGAGACGTCTCACGGCTCCAGGTAGATCCGGAGACCTGCGAGACTGGCACGCCCGGAGTCTTCGCCGCAGGCGACGTCGCCTACGGTGCGCGCCTCATGATCGACGCCATCGCCAGCGGTAAGAAAGCTGCGCGCGGTGTGTATCGTTTCCTTACCGGCCGCGAGATACGCCAGCACGAAACGCAACTGCACGTGGAGATCGAAGAGTACCGCCGCGAGTCCGGCTACGAAGGCCGCAAGCGCGCGCACATCCCGGTGGCCACCACGCGGGAGCGTCTGGCGGATCCAAAACGCCTGGTCGAAACGGGGTACACCGAGGTGCAGGCGGCCGGAGAGGCCGGGCGCTGCCTGGATTGCGGCGTCAACACGATCTTCGACGGCGAGAAGTGCATTCTCTGCGGTGGATGCGTGGATGTCTGCCCCACGCTGTGCCTCAAACTGGTGGCGCTCGAGCAACTGGCGCCTTCGCCCGATATCGACGCGCTGTTGGCCAACCATGCGTTCGGCCCTGGCGACTCGGCGATTCTGAAGGATGAAGACCGCTGCATCCGCTGCGCCTTATGCGCGGAGCGCTGCCCGACGCACGCCATCACGATGGAACGATTCCTATTCCGCCAGGAGTGGACTTATGCCTGATTCTCCGAAACGCCGCGATTTTCTGGGCCTGACCGCCTTGTGGGGCGTGGTAGTGGCGATGGGCACGGCGCTTGCCGGCGTCATGCGCCTGCCCAAACCGGCGGTGCAACCCGGTCCGCTACGTGTCTTCAAACTGGGCGACCCGGCGCAATTTGCGGTGGGCTCGACAACTCGCATCGAAGCCGGCGGCTTCTTCCTGTTCCGCGAGGAACAGGGCTTTCACGCTATATCCTCCACTTGCACCCATCTGGGCTGCGTGGTGGCCCTTACCGAAGGCGAAGGGTTCGCGTGCCCGTGCCATGGATCGCGCTTCTCCACCGACGGGTCAGTGGTGGGCGGACCTGCTCCCGCCGCGCTCGCGTGGCTGGAAATTGTGTTGTCGCCGGACGGCCAGTTACAGGTGAACGCCGAATCGACGGTGTCGAAAGGAACTCGTTTCCGGGTTTGATGCCATGACGCCCATTCAGGAATTCCTCGAAAACATCAGGCAGGCGCCGCGGCATATCCGCGAGTCCGCGCTGCGTAACGGCAAAGTCCCCGAAACCGACCGTGAGCGCTCACAGAGCACCTTTCACAATCTGTTCCTGCACCTGCAAAGCGTACGCACGGACCGGCGGTCCCTGCGCTTTACCTACACCTTTGGCCTGGGCCTCATCCTGACAGCCTCGTTCGTCGTGCTCACCATCACGGGAATCCTGCTGATGGTGTATTACAAACCCGGCGTGGAACTGGCATACAACTCGGTGAAGGATATTCACTTCGTGGTGCCCGCCGGGCGCTTCATCCGCAACATCCACCGATGGAGCGCGCACCTGATGGTGTTAGCGCTGTTTCTGCACATGGCCAGGGTCTTCTACACCGGTTCCTACAAACGGCCGCGCGAATTCAACTGGCTCATCGGACTGGCGCTGCTGATATTGACGCTGGGGCTCAGTTTCACCGGCTATTTGCTGCCGTGGGATCAGTTGGCTTATTGGGCGGTCACGATCGGAGCCAATATCGCCAACTCGCCGCGCGAGGTGACCGATGCCATTGGCATCACCGCATGGTTCGATCCGGGCAAATTCCAGAAACAACTCCTGCTGGGCGCCAACTACGTCGGGGAGGAAGCGCTGATCCGGTTCTACGTGCTGCATGTCGCCATACTGCCGGTGCTGATATCGGCGTTCATGGGTTTGCACTTCTGGCGGGTGCGCAAGGATGGAGGCCTTTCGCGGGACGAATCGAAGCCGGCGCCGCCGGCGCGCATCGGAGGCCGCGACGTCGAGGTGTTTGCACCAACCAAGACGTACGGCCTGATGGCTGTCGTACGAGGGCGAACCCCGGCTGTCGGCAGGGCGCCGGAAGGGTCGGTCTCCAGTTGGCCCCATCTGCTGTGGGCCGAACTGGCAGCCTTCATGTTCACCATCGCGGTGACGCTGGTGCTGAGCTACTTTTTTGACGCGCCGCTCAAGGAGATGGCTAACCCGGCAATTCCGGAGAATCCGGCCAAGGCTCCGTGGTACTTCCTGGGGCTCCAGGAACTGGTCTCGTACTCGGCCTTCATGGGCGGGGTTGGCATCCCAAGCATCGTGGTGATTGGCCTGGGGCTCATTCCCTACCTGGACCGCGATCCGCGCGGTGTGGGCATCTGGTTCGGCGGCCCGGCGGGCAAGCGCACGTTCTGGCAATCGGCGGCATACGGGCTGATCAGCGTCCTGGCACTGCTGGCCGTCACTGTGAACTTCGGATGGCTGCGCGCGTGGTTCCCCACCATCCCTCAGATCGCCATCATCATTCTGAACCCGGCAACCGTGATCGTGGTCGTCTATGCAGCCTGGTCCGTTTGGGTGCTTCGCCGGACAGGCAGCCTTCGGATGTCGGCGATCGCGCTGTTTACCTGCTTCCTGGCGGGCTTCATCGTCTTGACCGCGATGGGCTCCATTTTCCGCGGGCCGAACTGGCATTTCTACTGGTGGCCCAGCCAATGGCCAACACATTAGGAGGCATGATGACTGGCGATCCATCCCGTCCTTTTAAGTGGGTCACGGTGGTCTGTTCGGCGGTGACGGTCGGCTTTCTAGTTGCTGCCGCTGTCCGCGAGAATATTTCAGCGGACTGGCGCGGCCATCAAGCGGTCTTCCGCGGCATTCTGCAAGTGAAGGCCAAAGACGCTGCCGCGCGCGCCACCGCCGGCCAACTGCCAATCGAGATCCGGCAGGTAGTGGTGCCGGCGCTACATAGGGTGGATCGCTGCGTGTCCTGCCATCTGGGCATCGACGATCCCCGCATGACGGACCAGCCCAATCCGCACCGTACGCATCCCAAGAGGCTGCTGGCCATCCACCGCGTGGAGAAGTTCGGCTGCACGGTCTGCCATCAAGGTCAGGGAGCGGCGCTCAACTTCGAGGAAGCCAAGGCGGAGGACTATTTCTGGGACTACCCGCTGCTGCCCGCGAAGTTTACCGAGGCGACTTGCGCATCGTGCCACGATCCTCGTGTGCTGCCCGCCGGCTCGGCTGAGAAGTTGGTGCTGGGCCTGCAGTTGTTCGAGCAGAAGGGCTGCCACGGCTGCCACAAGCTCAACGGCAAGGGCGGGCAGCTTGGACCGGCGCTCGACAACGAAGGGCTGAAGACCAAACACCAGTTCGTGCGCGCCAGTCTCACGGGCTCGCAGACCAATTGGAACTGGTTCGCCGAGCATTTTCGCGATCCTGGCGGAATTGTCGCAGGGAGCCTGATGCCTATGCCGGCCCTTTCCCAGCCGCAGGTGGAAGCGCTCACCGTCTTCATGTTGTCTCTACGCCAGCGCGATCTGCCGGCGGAATACCTGGCGCCCGATAAAATCGACGAGCAGTACGCGCGCCTGCACCCGCCGCCCCCGGATGGCGCCGCGCTGTACCACCGCTATTGCGCGGCCTGCCACGATACGGGACTGCACAGCCGTTGGGACAAGAAATTCGCGCGCTTCGTTCCGGGCATCCGCAACGCGGCCTTCGTCCGCACCGAAGATGATGAGTGCCTGGCGGAGAACATCCGTGAAGGCCGTCCCGGTACGCGTATGCCAGGCTGGGGACCTAAGGCCGGAGGTTTGAGCGACGCGGAAGTGACGGCCCTCGTCGCGTACCTGCGGACTTCGGCGCCGGCGATGGCTCTACCGAACGCGCCGCCGCGGGGCGACGCCGTGCGAGGAACCAAACTGTTCGCGCAGGAATGCGCCGGGTGTCACGGTATGGATGGGAAGGGGCTCATCGCTCCTGCCTTGGCCAACCCCGTATTCCAGAGAGCGGCCACCGACGCATTTATTGCCCAGACCATCCGCGCGGGGCGCGAAAACACGCCGATGCCGGCGTTCGGCCGCGCGGGTGTCAGCGAATCGCAGATCGGCGATCTGCTGGCATACATCCGGAAATGGCAGCCGCCGACCCAGCAAGCCAGGAGCCAGCACCCATGAAGAACCGACGCGACTTCCTCAGGTTCGGCGCACTGGCCGCTCTGGGCGCGTCCATCCCAGGCTGCCGCAAGGCCGACAAGCCTCAGTTGGAGGCCTTCACCGGGCCGCTCGACCCGCTGCGGGCGTACCCTTACCGCGGCTGGGAAGATCTCTATCGCAAACAGTGGACCTGGGACAAAGTGGTGCGCTCCACGCATTCCGCCAATTGCACGGGCTCCTGCAGTTGGAATGTCTACGTACGCAACGGCGTCATGATTCGCGAAGAGCAGGCCGCGGACTATCCGCGCATCTCCACGGATCTCCCCGACTACAATCCGCGCGGCTGCCAAAAGGGCGCCTGCTTCACGGAGTACGTATATGGACCGCAGCGGCTGCGGTCGCCATTGATTCGAGCGGGGGAGCGCGGCGAGGGCAAGTGGCGCAAGGCTACCTGGGAGGAAGCACTCACTCTGGTAGCCGGCAAACTGCTCGACAACATCTACCAATACGGCCCCGACACGAACACCTATTTCAGTGTAATTCCGGCGATGAGCCCGGTGTCCTTCTGTGCGGGCTCCCGCTTTGCGCACTATACGGGCGGCGTCTTCTGCTCATTTTACGACTGGTATTGCGACCTGCCGCCGGGCGAGCCCCTCACCTGGGGTGTGCAGACCGAATCCTGCGAGACTGCCGACTGGTTCAACTCCAAGTACATCGTGCTCTGGGGCAGCAACATCTCACAAACCCGGATTCCCGATGCGCACTTCGCGTGGGAGGCACGCTACAACGGCGCGAAGGTCGTCGGCATTTCACCCGACTTCAACTCGTCGATGGTGCACACCGATCTGTTCCTGGCTATCCAGCCCGGGACCGACGCCGCACTCGCGCTCGGAGTGGCTAAGCACATTATCGACAACAATCTCTTCGACGCACCTTATGTGAAAGAACAGACGGATTTGGCGCTACTGGTGGACCAGCGCACCAACCGCTTCGTGCGCCCCGAAGGTGCGGCCGATCGCTTCTTCTTCCACGACGCCAAGAGCGGGAAGCGTGTGGAGGCGCCCGGCTCCATGGGTTCCAAAGAGAAGACCATCGCCCTGAACGGGGCAGATCCCGACCTGCACTACTCGGACGGCGAAGTAACCACGGTATTCGAGTTGATGAAGCAGAAGTTGGCTCCCTATACACTGGAATCGGTCGCGCAGACCACCGGACTTGCACTCTCGGACATCCAGCAGTTCGCCCACGAGTTCGCGACACGCAAGCCGGCCATGATTATCCATGGAGCCGGCCTCAATCACTGGTTCCACAACGATCTCATCAACCGCTCGCTCATTCTGCTGGTGGCGCTCACCGGCAATACCGGCAAGAACGGCGGCGGCTTCAACCACTATGTCGGTCAGGAGCGCGTCTGGCCGGAGCGCGGATTCAGGGCCTACGCATTCCCCGAGGGCGTCAAGAAACAGCGCATGCAGAACATGACGCTCTGGACTTACACGCATTCCTCCAACCACGACCCACACCTTTACAACGGCAAGCCGATCGAACATTACATCGAAGAAAGCGTGAAGAATGGCTGGATGCCGCTCTATCCCAAGAAGCGGGAACAGAAGCCGCGGGCTCTGATCGTGTGGCGCGCCAACTACCTGAACCAGGCCAAAGGCAACGAGTACATCCTGAAGTCGCTGTGGAAGGACCTCGACCTTATCGTGGATCTGAACTATCGCATGGACACGACGGCGCTCTTTTCCGACGTCGTGCTACCGGCGGCCAGCTACTACGAGAAGTCGGATATCAGCACCACGGACTGCCACAGCTACGTCCATCCTTTCAACAAGGTCCTCGACCCGCTTTACGACTCCAAGCCCGATTGGGAGATCTTCCGTGATCTGGCGAGGAAGATGGCGCAACTAGCGGCGGAGCGCAAATTGGCGCCATATCACGACCAGCAGTTCGCCTGGGACCGCGACTTCACGAAGACCTACGACCTTTGGAGCGCCAACGGCAAATTCCAGCAACCCGAGGATGGCGCCAACTTCATCCTCGATGGCTCGCCAGAGACCAAGGGAATGACCTTCGAGCAATTGAAGCAGCATCCCCAGCGCTTCAAGAAGATCGACGAGGAAGCCTGGAACAGCGAGATCAAAGAAGGGCAGGCCTATACACCGTTTCAACATCAGGTGGAGAACAAGCGGCCCTGGCGCACGCTGACCGGGCGGCAGCAATTCTACCTCGATCATCCCTGGTTCCTCGATTTCGGTGAGCAGCTTCCAGTCTACAAGGAGCCGCTGGCGGACAGCGCCAAGTATCCCTTCTTCTGGAACACCCCGCACGGCCGCTGGTCGATCCACTCGACGTGGCGAGATGCGCGCTACCAGTTGCGGCTGCAGCGCGGAATCCCGATCTGCTACATCCACCCGGAGGACGCCAAGGCGCGCAACATCCAGGACAACGACTGGGTGAAGGTCTTCAACGACAACGGCAGCTTCGTCAGCAAAGTGCAGATCCTCCCGGGAGAAAAGCGCAAGCGTCTCACCATGTATCACGGCTGGGAACGTTACCTGGGCTTCCTGCAGGGCGGCTGGCAATCGCCTACCGTGATCAAGATCAAACCCACCCAACTCGTGGGCGGGTACGGGCACGTCAACTTCCGCCTCAACTACTGGGGTCCGACCGGCAACAACCGTGACTTGAGGGTAGACATTGTGAAGTACACTCCGACCGCTGCCGACCTGCGGGCGATCCGCAGAGCGGGAAAGGAGAAGGCGTAGCCATGGCGCAACATCAGATCTCGATGGTGCTCGACCTCAACAAGTGCCTGGGTTGCCAGACCTGCACCATGGCCTGCAAGAAGCTGTGGACCGACGGCGACGGCATGGACTACATGTACTGGAACAACGTCGAGACCCGCCCCGGCCAAGGCTATCCGCGCAACTGGGACAAGATCGGGGGCGGCTTCGAGGATGGAAAACTCCGGCCCTCCGAACTGCCCACCAAGGAAGACTACGGCCAGACCTTCGAATACAACTACGCCGAGCGACTCTTCCAGGGAGGCTTGCAGGCCATGCCACAGGAAGAGACACGCAACACGCCGAACTGGGACGAGGATGTCGGTGCGCTGATGCTGGGCGAGAACTACTACTTCTATCTGCCGCGCCTTTGCAACCACTGCACCAATCCGGCCTGCCTCGAAGCCTGCCCGCGGAAGGCCATCTACAAGCGTGAAGAAGATGGAATCGTGCTGGTGGACCAGGAGCGTTGCGAAGGCTACCGCTACTGCATGAAGGCCTGCCCCTACAAGAAGATTTACTTCAACGAACTGCTCGGAAAAGCGCAGAAATGCATCTTCTGCTATCCGCGCATCGAGAAGGGTGAGGTCAACGCCTGCGCCAAACAATGTCCGGGCCGGCTGCGCTTCGTGGGATTCCTGGACGACCCCGAATCCGCCGTCCACAAGCTGGTTTATCTCTATAAGGTGGCTCTGGGGCTGTTTCCCGAGAGGGGCACCGAGCCCAACGTGTTCTACATGCCGCCATTCAATCCGCCGCGGACCGGCAGCTACGGAAAGAGTGTGCTCGAGGATCCCCGCATGCCGATGGACTACCTGAAATATCTCTTCGGCGACGAAGTGGTCCCGGTCATTCAGCGCCTGGAGGCCGAATTGCACCGCGCCCAGAATGGCGGCACCAGCGAAGTCCTGCAACTGCTGATTGGGCGCGACGACCATGTCCGCTACAAAATCTCAAAACCCGAAGATCTGGTCCAAATACAGGGAGCGCACCGAGGATGAAACGTCTTGCCAGTTTGTTGATCTGTTCCGCGGCCGCCTGGTCGCAAGGCGCGCTGGACCCGGCGGCGAGCGAGTGGAAATCCGCCGCACCCATTACCCTGGCTCTCAACCGGACGCCTCCGCTCTACTCCACGGATGCACCGGCAACCATGGACATTCCGTCGGTTCAAGTGCAGATCCTCCACAGTTCCGCCGGCAACTTCGCGCGTCTGGAATGGGCCGACAAGACTCACGATACGGCCGTACTCCCGAAGGCGGAGCGAACCTGGCAGGATGACCATCTGGTGACGCAATCGGAGGCCACAAATCGTTTCTCCGACGCGTGTGCGCTGATGATTCCGGCCAAACCAAATGCCGGCGACCTGAATCCCTCGCTACAGATGGGCGATGCCGATCATCCGGTCCGCATCTTCGTGTGGGATGCCACGCGCGGTGCAGCCGTAATGGAAGCCAGCGGCCGGGAGACCACGAAACGCACTGGACAATCGTTCCCTGCTCAGGCACAGTACGCCGCGGGTAGGTGGAGCGTGGCGCTCGAAATCTCCGATCTGAAGGCCGGAACACCATTCGCGGTCGCCATCTGGAATGGCTCGCAACAGGATCGCGACGGAAGAAAGTACTTCACCGTATGGTATCGAGCACAGTAAACACCTGGGCGGTCTTCCGCTTCGCTTTGGGCTATCCCGACGAGCGTCATCTGGAACGCTTCGCGGAGCTTTGCGAAACCGTCCCTGGCAGTCTCGAAGACCTGCGCGCGCTATATATCGGCCTGTTTGAAGCTGGGTTGCCGCAGCCGCGATGCCCGCTCCTCGAAAGCGCATGGCTCCTCAACAAGCCGGCCGGCGATGTAGTGCTCGAAAACAAGCTCTACTACCAGAACTTCGGTCTGGAGATTGATGGCCGCGCCGCGCCCGACCACCTGCTCACGCAATTGGAGTTTCTTGCCTGGCTGGATCATTGCGAAGCCTCCGGCAATACTGACATGGAGTCCATCCGACGGGCGCGCGCGGAATTCCTCGAACGGCATCTTGCCCACTGGGTTGGCAGTCTCGCCCACGTATCGGAAAATGCTGACGGGGGGTGCTACGCGGAGCTTCTGGAGGCGCTGGTAATGGAAGTCGAATCCGCGCTAGCCTGAGCGTTTGCCCGATGGAGGGCAGTTTCCCCTCTAAGGCGAACGCGTCCATTTTGGGGATCGCCAGGCGGCTCGGGATGTGGTCCCGGCGCTCCGGGCGTCATGCAGCGCCTTGCTCGCCGTAGGCTTGCGCTGCGAGCAGGACCGTTTCCAGCCGCCCCTCCGCCAGGGCTTGATAGGAACACGCATGTTTTCTCCGGAGGGACGTGGCTGCACCGATGCAGTTTCCCAGCCGCAGGATGCTGAAGGGGGAGCCCCGTCGCCGTCTCGAGGCCTACCGGAAGGAGCGCTGGCAGGAGTGCAGGCTGGTCCGTGAAGTCGAATTGGACAGGCCCCTGCGACGACAACGTTGGCACCGCTGAATTTCGCATGCGTCCGGCATCCAGCTATTCCGTGGTTGACAGAGTTATATTCCCAGCGGCTGGCGTTGAGATCTCTACTCCCAGCTCAGAATCACCTTGCCGGAATTTCCGGAACTCATCACGTCGAAGCCCTTTTCGTATTCCGTGTAGTGGTAGCGGTGGGTGATCACCGGAGAGATGTCGAGCCCGGATTGCAGCATGACGGTCATCTTGTACCAGGTCTCGTACATTTCGCGGCCGTAGATGCCCTTGATGGTGAACATGTTGAAGATCACGGTGTGCCAGTCGATCGCCATCTCCCCGGAGGGGATCCCGAGCATGGCAATTTTCGCCCCGTGGCTCATGTTCGTCAGCATGTCGCGGAAAGCGGCGGGGTTGCCCGACATTTCCAGGCCGACGTCGAAGCCCTCGGTCATTCCGAGTTGCTGTTGGACGTCCTTGATCTTTTGCACGCCCACGTCGACCGCCCGCGTCACCGCGACCTTGCGGGCCAGCTCCAGCCGGTAGGGATTGAGGTCGGTGATCACGACGTAACGCGCGCCGGCGTGCCGCGCTACGGCTGCCGCCATGATGCCGATCGGACCGGCGCCCGTGATGAGCACGTCCTCACCCAGCACCGGGAAGGAGAGCGCGGTGTGCACGGCGTTGCCGAACGGGTCGAAAATCGCGGCGATGTCCAGGTCGATGCTTTCGTGGTGCCGCCAGAGGTTGGTCATCGGCAGCGCGATATACTCCGCAAACGCGCCGGGGCGGTTCACCCCGACGCCCAGGGTGTGGGCGCACATGTGGCGCCTGCCAGCGAAGCAATTTCGGCATCGCCCGCACACCACGTGGCCCTCGCCGCTGACAATGTCGCCGGGGAAAAAGTCCGCCACGTTGGAGCCGACCTTCACAATCCGGCCCACGAACTCGTGTCCGATCGCCATCGGCACGCGAATCGTCTGCTGGGCCCATTCGTCCCACTTGTAGATGTGGACGTCGGTGCCGCAGATGCCCGTTCGCAGGACTTGGATCAGCACGTCGTTAATGCCGATCTGCGGAACTTCCACATCGTCGAGCCAGAGGCCGGGTTCGCGCTTGCTCTTCACCAGTGCTTTCACACATACACGATAACGTAGTGCGGACGTTGGCAAGACAGGGCCGAGCACTGCGCGCGCCCACAACGCCGCTGCGGTAAACACCGGATCGGTGGGACGTCCTTAGTTAGTAGTACCTTTCTCGAACTTACATTGGGTTTTTTAATCCGATTGTGTCCGTTCGGGCACCGTTTTGCGGCCTCGTTCGGTGTATATATCAGTATTACGACGAGGAGGGGGAATGGGCATAGCGTCTGCCAGCCCGCGACAGGCCCGGTACCGCGGTGTCACACCGCTGGTTGCAACCGTGTTCTCTTGCTTTTTGATTTCCACGGCGTCCGGACAAGTCCAGCCGCGGATCTTTATGCCCGGCCCGGTATTTCGGGCGGCCATTTCGACTTCCGCCGTGGCCGGCTGCCCCAACCAGAGTGGAATTCTCGATTCCATCTCGGTTCCGGTGGGTCAGCCACTCAATCTTGCCGTGATCATCGGTTCGCCGGCGCCTCCCGGCGGCGCGGTGTTCCAGACCAGTTCCGACAATCCGGCCTATGTAGCGGCCGGTGACACTCACCAGGGCTTTTTGCCCATCGTCACCATCCCGGAAGGCCAGACCGTCAGCAATCAGTTCACGATTTTCGGCATCAGCGTGGGGCAAACCCTCCTTCGCCTCACGCCCCTGACGCCGGGCTTCGCCGCGGGCGCATTCCCGCTGGGCGCCTGGGATGTAAATCGGTCGGGCAGCGGGAGCGACCAGAAGTTTCTTGACGCCAACGATCCGGGTCAGCCTTGCCGGGACCCCGGCGCAGCGGCGCTGACATCCAATGGGACTCTCCAATCGACCTGCGGCAATACCGTGAAAGGCGTCGCCAGCGACGGCGTCAATGCGCTACTGCTTCGCACGCTTTCCGGGTTGGCAGGCACGGCCTGTTTTGAAATCGTCTCCACCTCGTCGCTTGACCAGGGCACGGTAGTGACTCCGCTCACGGCAACGCAGCCCGTATCGTCCCTCAATTACGGCTTCTCGTACTACACGCCGCCCGCCTCCTACGGCGATTCCTCGCCGAGTCGCAGCATCACGGTGGAGTTCACCTTTACTCCGAATATCGGCAACGGCAACACCAGCAAGCTACAGGCACAGACAACGATAATCCGGCCGCCGGTGATGCTGCTGCATGGGGTCTGGAGTAATGGCAACAGTTGGAGCAGCGACTACCTGCGCAACGACGCGACGCATACCAGTTACGCGGGCGATTACCAAGGTACGAATTCTTCAAGTTTCTCGACGAATCAAGTCAGAGTACAGGGCTTTATTGCCGAGGCGTTGAGGCGTTTCCGTGGGAAGGGGTACGGCGCCACTCAGGCCGATGTAATTGCTCACAGTATGGGAGGACTGCTCACCCGTCTGTATGCGGGGAGCCAGAATTTTCAGCGGCCCGACAACCTGAACATGGGGGACGTGCACCGGCTGATCACTCTCGATACCCCGCATTTCGGGAGTAACTTTGCCAACCTCCTGGTGTCGCTTTTCTCGGTCAATCCCTCAAAAACCAGGTCGACGGTGACGGCGCTCACCAACGGGTTGGTGGACGGAGGCGCCGTCTGCGACCTTTCGGAAAACAGCCCCGCGTTGCAAGGATTGGCCGGCGGGACGCCTGTGATGGCGCAAGCCATCACGGCCACGGGAGGCCCCGCCGGAACACCTGCAAACCCTGCGCCTTATTGGGGCGGAGCGACCATTTTTGGCATCAGGTCGTTCGAGGGCGCGCTGACCGAACAGTATTGCACCAACTGGACGGTGGACCCCTTCAGTGGAACTCCTATCTGTACGAGCTACGCGTACTACTTTCCGCAGGCCACCGTGAATGCATTCCGCTTCCGCCAAATGAATGACGCCGTCGTGCCCCTTTCGAGCCAGCAGGGCGGCCTGGGAGGCATCAACTTCACCCAATACATCCACTTCCACATCCCTGGAATTCCCGGTGTTCAGCGCGGCATCACGGATGGCAGCGATGTGTCAACTCAGGTTTTTCAAATTCTTGACGGCCCAAACAGCGGTCTGGCAGGGTCGCTTCCGGCCGTACCATCCAATGGCACCGGCGTACCCATGACCGTGCCCGGCTTGGGTACGACAGTCGACCAGCAGAATTACTCGAACCAGTGCGGCGCCGGCGGGCCGATGAAAACCAACGCCATCATCCGAGGGGGCCGGAGGCCGCTCACAGCGCAGCTAGTCGATGCTCCAGGCACACCGGAAGCCGCGGCTGCCGCCGACCCGCGGGTGAACCTCGTCAGCCCCACGGCCGGGACCATTTTTACGCAGGGCGATACTATGACGATCGTGGTCGAGTTGACGCCTCCTCTGACCGCCGCGAACACTGTGGGCGCAACCCTCTCCGGCCTGAGACACATTACTGCCACCTGGACCTCGGGCCTGAGTTTCACCGCGACCTTCGTGATTCCCCCGCTGGTGACGGGTCCGTTGACCATCACGCCGGACTTCACGGATACGATGGGCAACGTCTTTGCCGGCGCGCCGGTAGTGGTTGGAGTCAAGACCGCTGCCGCCCCCGTGAGCCTGGCGTTCCAACAGAACACCTTCCTGGTGTCGCCGGGTGCATCCAGTTACCAACTTTACCTGAACGGAACATATGCCGATGGCAGCGTTCTCGACCTGACGTCCCAGTTCGCGGGCACCACTTACTCCACCAGCAACGCCTCTGTATTAACAGTGAGCGCCGACGGTCTGGTGCAGATTGCCGGCGCCGGCTTCGCCAGCATCGGAGGGCGGAACGGAACCCTTTCCGATTTCGCGACATTCATGGTCGAAGACCCGCAAAACCCCCTGCCGCCGGCAGACCTGACGTCACAGATAAGCATTGCCAGGTCCGGCTACCGGCTCGATCGCACCAGTGGCTTCTTCCTGCAAGACTTTACTGTCACCAACACGTCGCCAAGCCCGCAGCCGGCCAAACTATATTTGGTTTTCTCGGGCTTGTCGAGCGGTGTCACGCTGGTGAACAAGTCGGGGTTGACGCAGTCCATCACTCCCCTGGGCAGTTCGTTTATCACGCTGAATCTGCCTGGTGAGGGCTTAACCATGCCGCCGGGATACAGCGCCCATTTTACGTTGCAGTTTCTGAATCCGGGTCGAACCGGAATCAATTATACGGTGAATTTGTTCCGCACGTCGGTAGCCCCTTGAGACGATTCCGTCACGGAGGATTTATGAAACAGGCAATCCGCATGTCAGCTTTGTGTTTTCTCGCGAGCCTCCCGCTTCCCTCGTTTTCCGCGGCCATTCTCGACCAGGTGACGATAGACACTACGCCGCTTGCCGGGGTCTCGGGTTTCCTGGCCTTTGACCTCCTGGGTGGCTCTCCGTTTCAGGGTAACGTCGCCACGATTTCGATGTTTGCCACAACCGGCACGCTCGGCGCCACTTCCCCGTCGGGCGATGTCACCGGGACGTTGGCGGCGCCGCCCGTTGTGCTGACCGCGTCCACGTTCTTCAACGAGTATTTGCAGGCGATCGCTTTCGGCAGCGGCCTGACCACGTTTGAGCTATCGCTGACGTCGAATTTCATGGCGGGTTCGACGCCGGATACCTTTTCCTTCTTCCTGCTGGATAGCACCATGGCGCCGTTCGCGACGTCGGATCCCGGGGGATCGAATGCGCTGTTTATCATCGATCTTTCAGACTCGCCGGTTCCGCAGGTCTTCACGTCGGCATCGGCATCGGCCACCGTTGTTCCTGCCTCCACCGCCCTTCCGGAGCCACGCTCTTCCGTCTTGCTCCTTCTTGGATGCGTAGTGCTCGGCGCACGGCGGGTGGCCCGGAGGTAGCGCGACGGGCGAGATCATTCTTCGGGCGCTCGTCCTGGTTCTATTGCTGCCGGCCGCCGGCGGAGTGGTGGCTTACCAGCGAGGCCATCCTTCCGCCGCCCTCGCGTGGAATGGCCTGGTCCCTCTGCTGGTGTTCGGCGCGTCGGTTCTGGCCATGTTGAGTAACCCGCCAAGCAGAATCACCGCCGGTGGTGTGCTCCTTATGACGGTTCCGGCGGTTGTGCTGCTCGCGTGCGTGGCCGGATGGCGGCTTCCCGGGCCGCATCCCGTTTTGTTTTGGGGTTCCTGGTTCGCAAACCTGGCGATCATCGCCTTTCTCGGCTATCTGAGCTTTCTGTTCCGGATATTCTGAATATCGCAGGCTTCCGGGTCATCGGCGAGAATAGAGGCAGTGCCCAAGCACTTGCTGCTCTTCGCCGCCTCGACCGGCTACCAGATCCGCGTCTTCGCCGAAGCCGCCGAGCGGCTGGGCGTGGATGTCACGCTGGTGTCGGACCACTGCGACCGCATGGAAGAGCTGTGGGGCCACCGCGCGATCGCGGTGAAGTTCGACCGGATGGCGGCCGCGGTGGACGCCGTCCGCGGCGAAGACGCCGACGGGGTCGCGGCTGTAGGCGACCTGCCCGCGGTCCTGGCAGCGGAAGCGGCTGAAGCCATGGGTGTCGCTTTCCACCCGGCGGCGGCGGCCCGCGCCTGCCACGACAAGTATCTGGCCCGGCAACTCTACCAGGCGGCCGGAATGCTGCTTCCGCGGTTCTTCCGCGCGGCGCTGGACGAGGACTCGCGGACGCTGGCAGCGCGCGCGCCATACCCGTGCGTACTCAAGCCTCTGGGACTTTCGGCCAGCCGCGGGGTCATTCGCGCCGACAGTGCCGCCGAATTCGTGGTGGCCTTCGAGCGGATTCGCAAGATCGGCGAGAAGCACCTCCAGGTGGAGAGTTATATTCCGGGCAAGGAGTTCGCCGTCGAGGGACTGGTTACGGAAGGCCGGTTTCAGCCCCTGGCGCTCTTCGACAAACCCGATCCGCTCGAAGGGCCATTTTTCGAGGAGACGATTTACGTGACGCCTTCGCGGGAACCGGAAGCGGTTAAACAGGCGCTGCTCGATACTGCGGCGCAGGCCGTGCGCGCGCTGGGGCTGCGTCACGGGCCGGTCCATGCGGAGTTGCGGTACAACGAGCGCGGCGCCTGCATATTGGAGACGCATGCGCGGCCCATCGGCGGGCTGTGCGCGCGGGCGTTACGGTTTGGCTCACAACCACTTGAAGAACTGATCCTGCGGCACGCCCTGGGCGAAGATGTATCGCAGGCGCGCCTCGATGGCCCGGCTTCCGGCGTCATGATGATCCCGATTCCCAAGGGCGGAATCTACCAGTCCGTGGAAGGCGTTGACCGCGCGGCTCGCGTGGCTGGGATCGAAGATGTGGTCATCACGGCCAAGGAAGGCCAGCGATTTGTGCCGCTACCGGAAGGGTCGAGCTATCTGGGATTCCTCTTCGCGAGGGGAGACTCGCCGGGCATGGTGGAGACCGCGTTGCGCCAATCGCACGCGGAACTGAAATTCCACATCGCGACAGCGCTCGAGACCTTCAGGCCTTCGCCCTAGGCGGCACGAAATCGGGCGGCAGCGCCGCGCCTTCCCCGAAGAAGTAACTATCCATTTGTTGCAGCAGGAATTCCTGCGCTTCTTTGGTGCCCAGGTTGAGGCGGTACTCGTTCATGAGCATCTTCATGTGCTCCACCCACATCTTCCAGGCTTCCTTGGAAACGGAGTCGTAAATCTTCTGGCCCAGCGGATGGCCCTCGAAGGGAATTTCGTCGAGCCCCTCCATGTCGCGCTGGAACTTCACGCAGAAGACCTTGCGGCCCCCCGGACGAATCGCGTTGTCGATCTGGTTGAAGGCGCTCCCGCCGCTGCCGCATCCCATAGGTTGCATCTCCTCTGTTCAGGATACTACTTCACGAAGCCCACGCCGATCAGTACCACGCCCAGTTCGCGTTTGTCGCCCGGCACGGAGAAGGTGCGGTCGACCTCGATCTGCACCGCCGCCGATTGGCCCGCGCCCGCCACCGGTTGCGCCGATTCCAGTGTGTAGACGGCTGGCCCCGGGTACGTCTGCGCCGCCACCACCCGGCCGTCCAGCGACAGCACGACGTGGCGCGCCGGGGCCTTGTCGGAGATGTAGAAGACCACTCGTAGCTTGGCGGGCGCAGCGGGGTTCTTCAGGACCACCGTAGCGCTCTTGGACATCCAACGGTCCTGCGGGTCGATGCCGCTGACGATCTGGACGGAAACGCCCGGAGTGCCGAAGGTCAGGTATTCGAGGGTCGGATGACGCTCCATCACCTGGGACGCGGTCAGGCGGTCCACCAGTCCGGTGGACATTCCGAAGGGCCACAGGCCCCTGGTGGTGGAGTATCCCGATTGCGACTCCAGGCCGATCAAGCGGAGCGGGATGGCCGGCCGGATCTCCGCCTTCGCGATGAGGGAGAGCGGTGCGGTCACGTTCACCGCGTGGTCTAATTCGCTCGACACGATGAGGTCGCCCGCGCGCAAGTGCTGCGTCTTGCGAAGCGGCAGGACACCCTGGACGTCCGTGTAGTGGCGGAGGCCCAGGGTGTCGTCCACCCAGGCGCGATGGTCCTTGGTGAGAGGGCGCAAGCTCTCCGCGAAGCGGCGGCAGGCATCCCAGTGCTGGTAGTTGACTAAGGCCAGGCCCAACGATAGCGCCAGTTGCGCGGCGAAGCCGGCTGCCAGCCACTTGGGCCGAAGGCGCGACGCCAGCAGCGCGACGGGCGCGGCCAGGGGCAGCAAATAGCGCGCGGAACCGGCGAAGAAAACCACCACCGCGCCGGCGTAGAAGAGCCCGATCCAGGCCAGCAGGAAGAGGGTGTCGGGCTCGCGCCGCTTGCGCCACGCCAGCGCGGCTGCCGCCGGAACCAGCGCCGGGAAGACGAGGAACCAGGAGTGGATGGCCAACATCAGGGCGCTCTGCAGTTTGTGCTCGAGGGCCTGGAAGCCGTAGGTCTGGAAGTAGCCCATCAGCGTACTGGCCGGCATGGCGCCGGTGGTGGATCGCATGAAGATTTGCCAGGCTGCCAGAGTCGCGACGGGCGCCGCGAGCGGCCAGGCAAAGCGCCAGGGCCGCCGTTTGAGCCACAGATCCACCGCCAGGATCGGGACCAGGAAAATGGCTTGGTAGGCCATCATGGCGGCCGCGGCCATGGCCAACGCGGACCATACCAGCCTGCCCGCGCAGAACAGCGCGACTGCGGCCGTCCAGAAGGCCAGAAACGGCAAATCCGCTTCGAGCGAACCGCCGTTCACCACGAAAGCCGGCACGGCCAGAAAAAGCAGCGTCGCCCAAAGGGGCTGCGGGGAAAAACGAACCGCCAGCGACCACATCGCCCATGCCGCGATCAACGAGAACCCGATGTAGGCGGCATGGAACGGGACCTCCCGGACTTCCCCGAACACCGCCAGCAACCCCGCCAGGGGCCATGCGTTGCCCGGCGGATGCGAATGGCCGCGCAGATCCACCTCATCCCCCAGGAAGACGTACTTCACGTTGTTGGGATGGAGCGGATCGACTAGGGCGTGTGCGCCTTCGGTCAGATAGATATGATCGTCACCCTGAATCGCCTGATTCAGAAACGGAACTCGGATCAGCAGAACGAACGCGAGCGCCACCCAAAGCCCGCGTCCCCGGCCCCCGGCCCCTGGCTGCCTGGGCGTTAAGATAGGGCCGCTGCCAAAACCACCTCGGCTCGTACGATCGGTCTCGCCCCCCGGTTTGGTAGCAAATTTCCAGAACGCGATTTCACGGATGTAATCCATCGGCGCATCTTCGCAGCTCACTTAAGCCATTCGGCAGACGCAATTCCGCTGCCTTTGATAATCGCCTTCATGGTGCCAGGCGGAAGAACATGTCCACGATGGTGGGCCACAATGACCTGTTTAGCAGTGGCCGGATACGCCACTTCTGACGACTCCCGGATAAGTGAGCGGCGGCGTACCGCGATTACCCAACCGTCACCTCGACCAGCCTTGCATTTTCAGGCAGTTCGATATCGCCCGGCGCCAGATAGAGTTCGATGGCTTCTCGGATGTTGGCGCGGGCTTCCTCCTCAGTAGCGCCAGCAGACGCGCAGCCGGGGAATTCGAGGTATACCGCCGAGTAGTCGCCGGTTTCAAAATCACGTTCCAGAACGACTCTGAACGTCATAGCATCAGTATATGCCGGTGCCGGCATTATTGCAGGCGCAGCGGACACCGCGATGTGATCGGCGTTTCACGGGAGCTATTCTGCTGGGTTGTCGTCCGATGCGCTTTGGATCTCAAACGCCGACCGCTCGTTCAGTGGATTCAACAGAATAACCTTATCCCAACTGTGCCTAATGCCAAGGTGTTTGTGGAACAACTGTCGATCACAATCATCCACGCCGTAGCCTATCCGGTCAACGAGAATTAGCCACCATTCGGGGTACTTGTGACGTACGGGAGCGATCTTCAGAGTCTTTTCTTCTATGCAAAGACGCAGGTTTTTCTGCGTCTCCTCGAATACCCACCCTCCGGAATCGTCGTCACTATACCCGCCCGACACGAAGCAGGTTGCGTGGGCGTTGCTAGCGCGGATCAACTCAATCTGAATGCAGTCAGCTACCTTGATGGTGGTAGATCTACTGGCAGATCGATGGTCTCGGAACGCAATCAGGTGTTGCCGAATTGCAGGTCGCAGTACGTCCCAGGCCGGGACTGGACGCCGAAGTGTGTAGTGCACAAACCAACTGAATCCTGATTTCGGAGGGCCCAAGGACGCCAGAAGCCTTCCAATCTTCATCTGAAGGGGTATGGCACCTTCTTCCAACCCACGAAACTTCGACTCGGTTCCCTCATTCTGGTTAAGCCGGCGAACTTCAATCGCGATCCGTCCGTTGACCAGGAAGTCAGGAGGCACGTTGCCGTCTGGTTCGTAGACGATGCCCTCGAACCCTAAGTATTCGAGGTGGAGTTTCGCAGCCTTCTCAGAATCATCCATAGGACCCCACATACTGTCACAGAGATCGCAGGAACCACCCGACAGCCACGGCCTACCGGCGGGTGTTTGCACAGGAGCCGAGGCGCCGATCACCAGCTTAGCGTCTTTGCCTTCGAGAGTAACGGGATCGGCGTTTCACAAGAGGAATATTCGATCACCCCCGGTAGGATCAGGCAAGCTGAACGTGCGGATACGCCGCAATCTTGCTGTCCTCGGTCAAAATAGGACACTGAAAGAAGCGGGCCGTCGCGACCAGCAGTTGATCCGCCGGATCGCGATGGAAAGGCTGGGGCAGTTGGGTCGAATCCACTACGATCCGCGGGAGTAGGGGTAGAAGCGACACGCCAGCTTCTGCAAGGGCGGTCTCTATCCAAAACCCGACCGCGCGATCTAGCTTCATCCTGCCGTACTCTACAAGTTTCGCGACTTCCCAACAGGAGATGACGCTAACACCGAAGATGCGGTCCGTGCCAAGTTAGAGAAGCCCGCGATGCCTCGGTTGCAGCCGATCCGGTCCAGAAACCCACCAGATCCAAATGTGGGTGTCCAGCAGAATCACTGCAAGGCGTCCCAATCCTCGCCAGCGACAGGTTCCGTCGGGTCACGGTATTCAAGGACCGAGTCCTGTAGACTGCGGTCCACGGCGGTCCTCGCCCCTGCGCTTTTCGAAATCACCAACACTTCAACCGGCTCACCAGGTTCGAAAGGCAAGCCCTCCAAACGGAGTTCGCCCTGCGCCCCGACTGCCGCGTCTCTCCAATGTGCCTGCACGCCCTTAGTATAGTGGATTGGTCGACGCGGCGCTGGTTGGTTGTCGTTGAGGCCAGAGCCGCTCACTTCCCGGAGCGCAGACCGGAGCTTGAAGGAGCCTGCAGACGGCAGCCGTTCGGACCTTACCGGGGTGTAATAGCGTTTCACGGGAGGAATCTGCGGGGGCAGGCCGAAGCCTCGATTCCCTGATCCGCAGACTACGGCTTTCTTACGATAACGCCGTTTACCGGCCGGAACCGCCCACTTCTCACCAACGGCGACAAACCGTCAACTGGCCTACACGACGGATTCCGGTGACGGCGTTCACTGAAGCCGTCGGCTCCGGCCCCGTTGCAATAGACTGGAGGGCGTATAATTAGTGGCTTGGAGCGCAGTGAGGGAGTACGATGCCGTTAACAACAGTTGCGGTTTTCGTAACGCTCACTAGCTTCGCAATTGCGCAAGACCATCCGCCAGGGAAAGGGGCCGCGCCCGCTCCTGAGTTCGATGTGGCGTCGATCAAGCCCGCTGCGCGGGACTCAAGCATCAAACTCAGCCGATCGTTGCCGGGCGGAGCAGTGGTCCTACACAACGTGACGGTGGAAGAACTTATGGTGAATGCGTGGCACGTCTTCCCGTCCCAGATTCTCGGTGCTCCAGCGTGGACCCGCACGGCTGCGTACGACATCTCAGCGAAACCGGAGGCGGCGGCGAAGCCGGGCGAAGTCAATTTGATGTTACAGGCACTACTAAAAAACCGATTTGGGCTCTCCATGCATCATGAGAAAAGAAACCTACCGATATACGCTCTGGTGATAGCGAGGAAGGATGGGACGCTCGGTCCCTCGCTTGTCGAATCGAAAGAGGGCGGTTGCGCGGTGCGCATCCCGGGTAATCCTCCGCCACGGCCCGAC